>Ga0082212_10007437_pt1 | contig 14479 bp, 13 predicted proteins | sample TergutNt197P3_FD_71548 | JGI IMG/M metagenome (GOLD analysis project Ga0082212, IMG submission 71548) | Neocapritermes taracua P3 segment gut microbial communities from Petit-Saut dam, French Guiana - Nt197 P3 | ecosystem: Host-associated > Arthropoda: Insects > Digestive system > Gut ... | reverse complement strand
TCTACGACGACGCGATCACCAGCAGCCAAGTTAAACACGAACAACAACGGATCGAAGAACAGCTACAACAGATCAAGGCCCGTCTCGAAGCGTTCGACATGGGCTGCAAGGACGCACAAATCCGCATCCGCGCCTACCTGTCACTAGCCACAAACGCCCAAGACTTCTACCTCTGCCTAGACCCCGCCACCCGGCGGCTATGCAACCAAGCGTTCTTCACCAAGATCATCCTTACCGAAGACTGGACCATCGACCACACATTCGAAGAGGTCTACGACACGATCATGCAACCAGAAAACCGGTTGCGCGCCGACTACTGGCAGCGCACTCGCCAGTTACACCCGTCCATCAACCTAGACGCACCCCTGCCTCCAAACATTGCGGAGGACAGGGTTGGAACTTCCAACATATGGTGGAGGTGGCGGGAATCGAACCCGCGTCCTTAAGAGATGGAACAGGTATTCTCCGGGTGCAGCTGACACAACGTTCTACTTGGCTCTCGTTCTCTAGTCAGCAAGTAACGAACAAGCCCAGTCCGCAAAAAGTCCCTGATCTGCCCGCGGACGCGGCAAACCAAGCAAGCCTTCTTAGATTAGACCAGTATCCGGACGGAAGGCACATCCGGGCTGACCCTTCGATCGCTTAAGCAGCGAGAGCGAAGTCAGTGCGCGTATTGTTGGCACTTATTATTTTTCAGGGAACATTAACGAGTTGACCCTGCTTCTCGACCCGCTTCTCCTGAAACTATCGTCCCAAGTCGAAACCAGTCACCCCCTATTAAGTTATTGCTGTGCTAGAGCCCAACCGAGCAAGTATACTCCATTCCAGAACTAATACCTAGCCGCTGTCTGACATGCCGAGCCTAGTAGCTTCCAACAACAAAATCAGTGTGAATGCCAAGAATTTTCAGATAGGTTCACCAACAGATTTGACAGATTTACAAGTATCCGTAATGTCTATTCAGACCACAAGGAGAAATCGTGCAAGCATGCCGCAGAAGCGCCAAGATGTTGTTAGGGTGCCTGACAGTCCTCGGATTACTGCTAGCTGGTTGCACCAATATTGCGATTCCGTGGCTAAATTCGCCGCCACAGCTTGGCAGCGAAAACCCTACTGGGGCAAGATTCACTCCAGTAGGAGTCTGTGAAGCCGATCGCACCCCGCCAGAACCCAACGCCACAATCGGCAAGGGTTCAGACATGACGCTGGCATGGATACCAAGTCAGCAGGGTCTTTCACCATTTGAAGCAAATGCCGCCGGAGCGAATAAGGCAGGAGCCGAAATCGGTGTCGCCGTACACTACACAGCCCCAGCGACGGTAAACGCCACTGATCAGGCACAAATCATTGCTGACTTAGTCAACTCCAGCAATCCCCCCGATGTCATTGCATTTTCAACAAACGACCCAACTATGATCGCTGAGGAACTTATCGCCGCAAAAAAACGAGGCATTCTGGTTGTCGGCATGGACTATGACGTGGCAGCGTCCGCGCGTGACTTATTCATCCAAAGCACTTCATATTCCGACATGGGGGAATCCTTCGTGGATGCTGCCGTAGAAAAATACGGCGACAGCGGCACGATTGGAATTATTTCAACCACCCCTGAAGCCACCATCCAAAACGAGTGGATTCGAGCGATCACCGAATACGGAAATGCCACCTATCCCAACCTCGTCTTCGAAGCTCCAACATTCAGTGACTCCAACGCTGCGCAATCCATGACTGAAACCATTGGCTTAATGAATCAGCATCAAGACCTGCTAGCAGTATTCGCATTCGACTCGTTTGCCGTTGCAGGTGCGATTGCGGCAGTAAAGGCAAACGGCAAGAGCGGAAAGATCGGGATTTGGGGCGTTTCGACACCGAAGTCAAACGCCAGATATTTTGAAGACAAATCACTTGACGGCCTTTGGTACTGGGATGAGGAAAAAAAGGGCGAATTCCTTGCTTATGTGGCTCGCGGTATCTGCGATAACAAGATTCCCCAAGCTGGAACTTTCCTAGCTGGTGCCCTGGGTGAATATGAAGTCATTCCAGAACCAGCTACGAATACGATTATCTTTTCCCCGCCGCTGTTGATTGATCAGACAAACTACAAAAACTACGACTTCTAGGCCGTTGAATCCTACTTCTTGCTGTACTCGATACCTCAGCGCCCTGTTGGCGGCAACCAGCGCCAGATAACTAGCCCGCAGCGTACGCAAGACAAAAGCGGAAAACCCGAATATGCTGACCCTATGTCCGAAAACGACGATCTCAAGGCAAAAATGCTCGAAGCGTTGAACAAGAAGAAGTCAAACGATTCAGAAGCTCATGCAGAAGGCCACCACAAGGAAAAAGGTCCGGCCGAACGTTCCCGCATGGGCGGCTCTCGTGAATTCCGCCGCAAAGCTGGCGGCTAAGAAGGCATAACAAGTTAGGCGTCGCTGTGCAGCCGCTTACTATCTGTGTCGAGGAAGCGTCTTTTGAATCTCGGCGTAAATCTGAGGCAGTAACGGTTCGATGACAGCATGGTCGTATGGCCAAGTCAACCCAGCAGTTAACGCTTCTGCGCTCGGAATGTGTTGCTGTAGCAGATATTCAACATTTCCCACGATCATAGCGAGCTGCGACCGCTGCTCGAAAGCAAAATCTCGGCCAACAACTTCGCCATGCCCCACAATCAAGCACGTCTGAGAACTGAGCATTGAGCAAACCCCATCCAGCGCTTTCACCCAGCCAGAAAAAGAAGACGTAGTGTCAAACTGTAGCGGTTGCAGCGATTCCAGCAGATCGCCGACGAAAATGACATCAGCATCAGGCACCACCGCCACCACATCTCCAAAGGTGTGTGCCTGCCCAAAATACGCGAGCTCGACTTGGCGCGACCCCAATTCGATGGATTTAACCAATGCAAAGCGTTCGCTGGCGGACGCAACAGATTCATGGGCATAACTTGGCAGGTCATCAAAAGCTGCCAGCCCCCCGATGTGATCATAATGATCATGGGTAACGAACACGCCGCAAAGCGGCACTCCTGCTGTAGCTTCGGCAGCACGGCGGATTTGCGCTCCCTGCTGCGGGCTTGACCCGGTATCGATTAACAACCCATGCGACTCGCCTGCAACTAGGCCGATATTGACACTCTCCGGCTCGGCGGGCGCGATCCAAACTCGATCAGCAATACTCGTGAATGCACCTAAACGGAAGTCAACCATGCCGACGAGTGTAGCCGCTGCCGTAAGTGAAGCTGAATCGCAGCACCAGCCGGTATAGACTGGCACTCTACCAATGAGAGTGCCAGGAAGGAGGCTCGATGCTGGACGACCGTAAACTCGCCATACTTCGAGCCATCATCACCGAATACGTTTCGATGCGGGAGCCGGTAGGCTCAAAAACCCTGGTGGAACGCTACAAGCTGAATGTGTCCCCAGCTACCGTTCGTAATGACATGGCGGTTTTGGAAGAAGAAGGCTACATCACCCAGCCGCACACCTCTGCTGGCAGAATCCCAACTGACAAGGGGTATCGGCTGTTCGTAGACCGGCTCGGCGCGATAAAACCACTTTCTGCGGTAGAACGCCGTGCCATTGAGACTTTCATGGCCGGAGCACTGGACGTTGACGACATCATCAAACGTACGGTACGGCTTTTGGCTCAGATCACCCGACAAGTGGCGATCGTACAATATCCGGTCATTGCCACAACCAAGGTACGCGGTGTCGAAGTGATCTCTCTCAACCCAGAACGGGCGTTGGTGATTCTGATCGACTCATCAGGGCATGTGGAACAACGCCCAGTCGATGTGAGTGGCATCAGCGAATCAGACATAGCAGATATGCGCGGCCGGCTGAGCGCCGCACTGATCGGGCTAGACCCCGTAAAGGCGATGGAGTCACTGAGCATCTTCTTGGAGTCACTGCCGCCAGAGACCAGAATATTGGGAACGGTCGTCGTCTCCGCGCTGTTGGAGATGCTCAACCTAGACCCTTCTACTCGCATTGTCGTGGGCGGCGTACAAAATCTGACTAGGTTCTCCGATCAGTTTGAAACCACCGTCAAACCGGTATTAGAGGCTTTAGAAGAGCAAGTTGTGCTGCTGCGGCTCCTAGGCGAAGCAAGTACGGCAGGGAACGTGACCGTTAGGATTGGCCAGGAAAATTCCTACGAACCGCTGCGATCTACTTCCCTGGTGGCGAGCACCTACGGGTCAGACACCGATTCGTTGGCGAACCTAGGCGTGGTTGGGCCTACCCGCATGGACTACCCCGCAACAATGGCAACAGTGCGCGCTGTCGCACGTTATGTTGGCAGATTTCTGTCAGAAGGATGAGAGTTGGCGACTGACTACTACAAAGTGCTTGGCGTGCCGCGTGACGCCAGTCCGGAACAGATAAAGAAGGCGTACCGCAAACTGGCGATGCAATACCATCCCGACGTTGCGGATGAGGCAGATTCAGCGGACAAATTTAAGCAAATCGGTGAAGCCTACGAGGTATTGCAAGACCCGAACAAACGCGACATCTATGATCGCGGCGGCGACCCGCTCGGCGGCGGATTTTCAGGTATGGGCGGCTTTGGCGGATTCGGCGGTTTCGACTTCAGTAACTTGGTGGACGCCATGTTCGGCGGCCAATCCAGCCATGGACCGCGTTCGCGGGTACAACGTGGTCAAGATGCTCTGATACGAACCCGCTTGACGTTAGCTGAGGCTGCCTTCGGTATCACCAAAGCCCTGAAGGTTGACACCGCCGTTCTTTGCCCGCGCTGTAGCGGCGGCGGCGGCGAGAATGGTAGCGAACCTACTTCTTGCACCTCCTGCCAAGGACGCGGAGAAATGACTCAAATCCAGCGCTCATTCTTGGGCGACATCCGAACGTCGTCGCCATGTCCGGCTTGCCGCGGTTACGGCAGTGTGATTGTCGATACCTGTCACGAATGCGGTGGCGACGGCAGAGTCCGCTCTACTCGCAGCGTGAGCGTCAAAATTCCCCCAGGAGTGAGCACTGGAAACCGAATCCATTTGGATTCCCAGGGCGAGATAGGTCTTGGCGGCGGCCCCGCAGGTGATCTTTATGTTGAAATTGGCGTCCTCAACCATGACGTTTTCACCCGAAATAAAGACAATCTGGAAATGGTGGTAACCGTTCCAATGACAGCGGCTGCACTGGGTACCGAAGTGACTTTGCAGACTCTTGAAGCAGAACGAGATGATCTCGACCCTGCCGAGGGTGAAATCACGTTGACAATTCCAACTGGAACCCAGTCGGGAACCAGAATTGCCGTGCTCGGGAAAGGAATCCCTAAATTACGCGGACGCGGTCGCGGCGAGTTGGGCGTAACGCTGATAGTAGAGACCCCAGAATATCTTGACGAAGAACAACGCGAGCTGTTGCGCCAACTGGCAGCGCTGCGCCAAGAAAGCCGCCCAGAGGTGCAAGTCGCCAAGCAAGGCAAGGGCGTTTTCGGATGGCTGCGGGACACTTTCGGATGAGACCTTTAACTTGGGCATTTGGTGAACTATGACCGAACCATTGTTTTTCACAGACTTGGGCACTGTTACCCCAGGCGACGAAGTCGAGCTATCCGGAGCTGAAGGGCATCATGCGCAGGCGGTGCGTCGAATAAGACCAGGTGAGATCATCTGGATTGGTGACGGTGCCGGACGTGCCGTTCGTGGCACAGTTTTGCTAGCCGAAAAACATACTCTGCGAATCGCAGCGGCGGAAGTGATTGAAGTAAAGCCTCCAAGCACCTGTTACGTCGGCGTGCAAGCCCTTGCTAAAACCGAACGAGCCGAGTTAGCAGTGGAGATTCTGACCGAAGCTGGAGTCGACGAAATCATTCCTTGGCAATCTGAACGTTCGGTAGCCAAGTGGGCACCTGAGCGGATCGAACGCGGCTTGGCGCGATGGCGTGCTGCTGCTCGTGAAGCCGCCAAACAGAGCCGACGTTTGCGAGTTCCGCTGATTTCACCGCCGCACTCCCTTGCTGACATCCAGCAACGTATTCGTGATGCGGAGTTGGCTTTAGTGCTGCATGAATCAGCCGAAACCTCACTTGCAAAAGTAGAAATCCCAACAAAGGGAGAAATTCTTTTCGTTATTGGCCCCGAAGGCGGCTTGAGTGAAGCTGAGGTCGCGGCATTCGCCGAATCCGGTGCGCAATCGGTTCGTATCAGCGACGGTATTTTGCGTACCTCTACCGCAGGCGTGGTCGCGCTGGCAGCCATCAAAGCATTACAGGAGCGCGAATGAACGACTTCTGTTTTGACATCACACAGCGCTTAGCTGACACTAAGGCTCGCACCGGCGTGATTCACACCCCGCATGGTGACATTGCGACTCCCGCATTCATTGCTGTGGGAACCCAAGCCACCGTGAAAGGTGTGCTGCCGCACACGATGACTTCACTTGGTGCGCAAGCCATTCTCGCTAATGCCTACCACCTATACCTCCAACCTGGTTCCGACATTGTCGACGAAGCCGGTGGTTTGGCCAGCTTCATGAACTGGAATGGCCCCACCTTCACTGACTCGGGCGGCTTCCAGGTACTTTCACTGGGTGCTGGTTTCAAGAAGGTGCTGGCTATGGACACCGAAGGTTTGAAATCTGATGATGTCATTGCCGAAGGTAAGCAACGCTTGGCACACGTTGACGACGACGGGGTTACTTTCATTTCACATTTAGATGGCAGCAAGCATCGTTTTACTCCCGAAATTTCGATGCGAATCCAGCACGAGCTGGGCGCGGACATCATCTTCGCTTTCGACGAATGCACCACCTTGCTCAACACTCGCAGCTACCAGGAAGAAGCGACTGACCGTACTCAAAAATGGGCGCTGCGCTGTCTTGGTGCCCACAAGGAACTGACTACTGGGCGCGCGGATCACCCATATCAGGCGCTCTTTGGGGTGGTTCAGGGAGCGCAGTATGAGGATTTGCGCCGCAAAGCTGCCCGTGATCTGGCTCAAGCCGAAGCTGATGGGCAACGATTCGACGGTTTTGGTATTGGTGGCGCTCTGGAAAAAGAGAATCTGGGCCGCATCATCGGCTGGGTTACCGACGAACTGCCCGAAACTAAACCACGCCATCTGTTGGGAATTTCCGAGCCGGATGATCTTTTCGTCGCCATCGCGGCTGGTACGGACACCTTTGATTGCGTCAAGCCATCCCGTGAAGCGCGCAATGCCAGGCTTTATACCTATGACGGCTTTTTCAACATCACGAACGCCGCTAATCGCCGGAATTTCGCCCCGATTGATTCCGAGTGCGACTGCTACACCTGCGTAAACTACACTCGCGCCTACCTACACCACCTATTCCACTCAAAGGAACTGCTGGCCTACACGTTGGCCACGATCCACAACGAACGTTTTATCATTCGCCTGATAGACCAAATACGTTCAGCTATCGGCGGCGGCGATTTCGAGGCATTGCGAGTTGAGTTCCTCGGGCGCTACTACGCAAAAACCAAATAGGGGCAACATCGCGTTGAAGTGAACCGAATCAAAGGCTTCGGCAGTCAAAATCCGTACAGCACTATCTTCAAGCAGTAGGAAGCTCCAGCTGCTCCATTAAGAAATCTAGGTAAATGCTCAGCAGCTACCTTCAGAGAGTATTCCACATACGTACTCATATGCTGTGCGGATACCAGCCAGTCCGGTGCCAGAGGCTTCCTCTATGCAATACCACCCGTCGAATCCCCGGCTCCTGGTCTCAACCAGAACCTCCCGGATAGGCGACGCGCCGGTACCGATTACCACCGGCTTAACCTCGCCAGATCGCTCCATGTCGGAGATGTGGATGGTGTCAATCTTTGGGAAGATTTTATCAAGCACCATTAGGGGATTCTCACCGAGTGAAACCACGTTTCCGATATCGAAGTTGATACGAATTCCGGTATCGCCTAGCTGCTCAAAAATCTCAAAAAAGATTTCCAATGGGTAGCTGAAATCCACATGTTGCCAGGCAGAGGGTTTTGCGTGATTCTCGTAGACTAATGTGATACCAGCAGCTCCGGCGTACTCATCGGCTTGCTTGAAGTGCTCCACCACCTGTCGTACCCCGGCGTCGCGCGTTGTTTGCTGATGAGCTTGCCCAGCGACGATGCGTAAAAAGGGAATGCCCAACTCGGCGCAAAGTGAGATGTCGTGTTCGAGATACGTCTTCTCTCTTTGGCGCTGTACGGCACTTGGATGGGTGAAGTCAGGATAGGTAGTGGCCATCACCGCAGGAATTCTCACCTGCTTCAGCACTGATTTGAGATCGCTCAAGTAGGCAGCAGTGTGATTCTTGACCATCACCATGCTGAGATCAAACCCCGTGAAGCCAATCTCGCTGGCAGCATTAGCCCAATCTGAAATAGACATTTTATTCTCAACGATGTCTGTGAATAGCGACACGGGCAGACAGCTAATCTTCATGATATTTCACCCACGATCTTTAGATAATCCGATGGACACTCTGCTAGCCGAGTCACAGCGGCGGCTAGCTGTTCAAAGGGCACAGTTTCGGTGCAGAGAGCATCCACATCAACCTCTTTACTGGCAATCAGTTCAAGCGCCTCGGAAAACTCGCCCTTGCTGTTGCGAGCGCCTAAAATTTGTAACTCCTTCCGGGTAACCGAAAAAGTGTCGAACTTAACGTCTCCGTTAGGCCACCCCGTTAGCGCTACCCGTCCGCAATAGGCAGCCAGCTTCACTGTGTTATGAATGCAGCTATCGACCCCGGTGGCCTCCATTACCACCTCAGCCATCCTTCCATCGGTAATCTCCGCTACTCGCTGTTCCAAATCGTCTTCGCTGGGGTTTAACGTGTGCTGGACTCCCAAAGTTTTAGCAAATGCCAGACGCTGGGCTATCACATCAATGACGATGGGATTGGCTCCATACCGAATGGCACACATGGCGGCCAGCAGACCGATAGCTCCCGCCCCAAAGATCGCAATATGCTCTCTAGGCGCTAGGCAGGTTCGGTGAATGCCATGTAACGCGATGGTCAGCGGTTCGGCCAACGCCGCCAGTCTGAGTTCGATTCCTTCGGGCAACTTGTGGAGCAGATGGTCAGGGTGAACGAAGAACTCGCTCATACATCCATCGGTGTGAACTCCCAGACACTTCAGGAATTGACAGCAGTTAGTTCTTCCCAACGAGCAGGCGTAACACGAGCCACAGTAGAGGTATGGGTCGACTGCCACGAGATCGCCGACGCGAAGTCCCGCAGCATTTTCGCTGTCAATCTCCAAAATCTCCCCCACTGCCTCGTGACCCAAAACGATGGGATAGGGAACTGGCGTGCCATGTCCTTTATAAGCCTTTACATCCGAGCCGCAGATGCTCATAGCCTTCATGCCCAGCAGCGCTTCCCCAGCTTTTCGGGTGGGGAACTCCAGGTTCACCATCGCTACATTTCCAATGCCCGCTAAACACACACCTCGCATGCTGCGCTTCCCGCTCGTCATTGCGCATCACTCCAGCAAACAAAGCGGAAAAAGGGCTTACTCTTACGGTAGCTAAAGTCGTCTATATCCTTTTTCGTCCAATCAAACATTCCCCTGCCGGTCTTAGGGCCATAATCGCCGCGTTCACAGCACTCCAGCAGCGGCTGTTGCGGCTCAGTAGCGTTGCACAGATCAGCTAGCAGGTAGCTCTGCACGCTAAGCTGCAAATCCAGACCACATGATTCGTAATACTCCAGCAACCCCACACTTGAAAACCGCGGCCCGAAACCGTACAGCACCGTATTATCAATGTCTTCCAACGTAGCAACCCCCTGCTCCAGAAGATCAAGTGCCTCGCGGTACATGGCGTGCATGATGCGGTTGCCGATGAACCCCGGAACATCCTTTTTCACTACGACTAGTTTGCGCCCCACACTCTCCAACATGGCAGTCGTCTTTTGGAGCGTCAGATCGCTCGTATGAGCGCTGGGCACGATTTCAACAAGTGGAATCATGTGGGGCGGGTTCCAAGGGTGAGCCACCAAGAAGCGTTCTTTGTGCTGCAAACTTTCGGCAAGGATGCTAGCCATGATGCCCGACGTGACTGAAAGCAGCACAGTTTCGGTGCTGCAAGCCTCCTCAAGGGCTGCGAGCACTACATTTTTGACTTCTATCTTCTCCGAGACAGCCTCAAAGACGAATTCCAGCTCGGCCAGATCACTGTAGCTATCTGCTAGCCGCAGCCGTCTAAGACTCCGATCAGCTAGATCTTGCCCAATGAGTTCGTATTCCACCATTGAGTCTAAGTAGGAGCGAACTGTTTCCATAGCTTTGTTCAAGATGTCACGGTCGATGTCCAACAAATATGTTTCGTAGCCGTTTCCGGTAAATAACGTCGCCAGGCTGGTACCCATCAGTCCGGCTCCGACGATGCCGACTTTCTTTATGCCCATTGCGCGCTCCTTTTCAACTACCGTATGTAATTTTCCAGATCGGTTAAACACAGTTCGGGCGTAGTAATGACGTTCGCGCCGACGATCTCCAACACTGCCTGCCTCAGATGCGCCGTCGAAAGCTGGCACATCACAAAGACATCGAAACCTTTGTCTTTTTCACCAGTTATCGCTTCAATGAAGATGCGATCGTGCTCGGCCATATCTCCACCGCTACGCATGATCTGTCCCGCATCGTCTCGACAAAGAACATGAATCTCACAGGATGCACCAACGCGGGCGGCCTCGGCCTCGATCATTCCCTTCGCAGCTACGATGGCCGACTCAGCAGAAGCTATTAGCAATACCTTTGACCCCTTTTGCAATACCGCACTTGCCAACCTGTCGTCGATCTGAACGACGGGAATTTGCAAAAATGGTCTGATTTGCGGCATGTAAGGTGTCAGCGACGAGCAGGTGCAAACAATCAGGTCAGCTCCGGCTTGCTGCATCGAGGTGCAAACTTCTAACAGATGCAACCGACAGGCAGCAGAAAACTCCCCACTGTTGGCGATCAATTCCTTTGTCCAATAATCGTCGAGAACGTTGTAAATCGTGTGTCCTGGGAAGCGTCGATTTACCTCAGCTTCAAACAGATTTAGCCCCGGCCGGACGGTGTGCAGAAGAAAAACCTTCATCCTAATCTTCCTACTGTTAGGTTAGCGGATTCGCTGATTGCCTAAACTGGCGACATCAATCCACGCAGATAACTCACCCCTGAAGCAATCCGACGCTCAAAGGCTTCGGCGTAATCTCGATCTGAACTAACTTTTGACGCATCAAAGTAGAGTTCGATCGGTTCGTAGGACAGTGGGCCAGTAAAGCCGATCTCATCCAGACATGCCAAAATTTCGACCCAATCCACTTGTCCCATCCCCGGTACGCTCCGACCCGAATCTCCAATGTGCAGGCAAGCAAGATGCTCTCCGGCCGAACGCAACGCCTCGGGCAGTGAGCATAGCTCCTCTACCTGCATGTGATAGGTGTCAGGCACGATGGCCACATTTGGCAAACCGATAGCGTCTCGCATAGCCAACGCCTCCGCTACCGTATGCACGAGTGCCACCCGATAGCGGTTGATAGGCTCAATCATGACGGTGATGCCCAGTGTCGCAGCGTATGTCGCCGCCTGGGCGATGGTGTCAGCCGCCCGCTTGGCATCCTCATCTCGTGAAGTATGGAACTGATGGGACACCGACACCCAGCTAGGCGACACTAGCATCCGGTCACATCCTGCATGGGCAGTCACATCCAAGGCACGAAGCAAAAAAGTTAGTGCTTTCTCGCGGACTTCTGAGTTGTTACTGCTTGGATCAATGTCATGATCTGAGCAAAGCGCCGACGCTGCGTAAACCTGCAATCCTTCTAGCGCAAAGATGCCGCGGATATTCTGCCGCAGCAGTCCTTGCGGAGATTTCTCTCCTCGCAAGTCGATTGAAAGATCGGCTCCGTCTGCGCCGCTTGCCGCAAGACTTTGAGCAATCCGCTCAAGCTGCATTCCGCCGTACATCCAGGTGTGAACAATTTGAGGCCAAATCATTGTCTATCCGTTGATCATGAAGGGTCTGATGATGCTCACCATCTTGTCATACCCGTCGAGGAACTGGTTGAGGGTAGCTTTTGTGGCTCCGAAAAATGCAAATTCCTGGGGCTGCATGCCGTTCGGCTCATATGCCTGCTTCCAAGCGGGAAAGTGCTTCGCTAGCTGAGTTAGCAGACTTTGATCTACAGGATTGTTCATGCGGTTCACTACCGTAATGTCACTGTTCACAAAGCGGCGAATCCAAACTGGCGGAATGGTTACAGATACCTCTCCACCAATGAACTCAGACCAGTGATAGTGGTTTCGGATTGCTGCCGCCAGCAACCGAGTGCGATAGCTGTTCTCTTGATAGATAGCGTAGGCGCGCTTAAAAACAGCCACGCCGCTCATGTCGATTGCATTTGGGTCAACAATGATTCCCGCAGTGTTCATCACATCCCGCAGAAAGTCCTCAACACGTCCCACCATGATGGTGCAGACTGGATGCATCTTTGAATTGTCCAGCCCTTCCTGCTCGCGGCGTGCAAGTCCACGTTCGACGGCTTCTGCAACTGCCAATGCCTGAGCCACTGTGAAGGATACTGTTGCGTTGACATTGACACCGCGGTAGGTGCTCTCCTCCACCGCCTTAACCCCAGCAGCAGTAACTGGCAGCTTTACCATGATGTTGTCAGCGAGTCCTGCAAAGTGAACTGCTTGGTCGACCATCAGCTTGGCATCACGGTTGTACTTGGCGTTAGTCTGGATGGATATATAGCCTGCCTTACCGTCGCTGGCTACGAAAACTGGTCGCAGTAACTCAGCCCCGTCTTGAGCCATTTGCTCGTTGAGCAGCCATGCGATGTCGTCCTCGGTAGCTGCCGGATTGCGATTGATTAACTCGCGGATTAGCGGAATGTAACTGTCCAACTCCGCCGCTAGCACCTGCCCTACGATCACCGGATTAGTGGTCGCGCCTACGGCTCCATGCTCGATAGCGAATGTGAGATCGTCAAGTGAGCAGTTGTCGTTCCAGAACTGGGTCGGCGTCGTCTGACTCATCTGGTGTAATGGGCTCTTATAACTCATCTGCTGAAAAACTCCTGTTGCCCTCAATTTCCGGCATCCCTGCCTTGGAATGAGCCGCGATCTTGAATAAATACGGTGCGAAAAACCGATTCCAGCCTAATGCAGCCACCGTGATAAATCTATACTGATCTTGGCTCTTGACTTCGCCGGTGGAGCCTCTCATGCAGATGGGTAGTATTCGCGTAAACAGATAGAAGGGTAGGAGCAATGACGCTTGATCTTGGCGGTGAATCTGCGGGCAGCACAGCAAATTCGGTGAAACGCTTGTGTTATCTGGTCGATAACGAATGGCGCGAGTCGAAGACTGATAAGTACATGGGGGTGTTTAATCCATCGACTGGGGAGCAAATCGCGCAGGCACCGTGCTGCACTCCAGATGAGGTGGATTCGGCGGTAGCCGCAGCAGCGCGAGCCTTTCCGGCTTGGGCAGCGACTCCAATCCCGGAACGCATCCAGCTAATGTTCCGATTCAAACAGTTGTTGGACGAACACTTGGATGAGCTGAGCATCTTATTAGCTACCGAGATGGGAAAAATTCTTTCCGAGGCGCGCGGTGACGTACTCAAAGCAATTGAGGTTGTGGAGTGCGCCTGTGCAACGCATTATCTGATGCAGGGCGACACTACTATGAATATCTCTACTGGATACGACACGGTGTCATACCAAGAACCACTCGGGGTATTTGTTGGGATAGCACCCTACAACTTCCCAGCCATGATTCCAATGGGATGGATGCTGCCATTCGCAATAACCACAGGGAACACATTCGTATTGAAAGCTGCTTCATTAGTGCCACAGACTGCGCTGCGCATGCTGGAATTGCTGATTGAGGCTGGTGTGCCAAAAGGCGTGGTCAACATCGTTACCTGTTCTAGAGTAGAAGCCGACAGCCTACTTACCCATCCGGATGTCCGTGGCATCACATTCGTAGGTTCAACAGCAATCGGCAAACATGTGTACGAAGTAGCTGCGGGAGCTGGCAAGCGGGTACAGGCATTGACTGAGGCAAAGAACCACGCGCTCGTGCTGGAGGATGCAGTTTTGGAGCGAACGGTAGCTGGCATTATCAACTCGACATACGGTTGTGCAGGGCAACGCTGTATGGCTTTGCCAGTTATCTGTGTACAGGATTCAATCGCTGACCGGGTGGTTGAGTTGCTTATGGAAAAAGCAAAGGAACTACGCGTAGGCGCTGCGTATCTTCCCCAATCTCAACTCGGGCCAGTAATCAGTGCAGCTCACCGCGAATGGGTGGAATCGGGCATCCAACGCGGAATAGACGAGGGTGCCGAACTGGTGCTGGATGGTCGGGGATTCACTGTCCCAGGCTATGAAGGCGGCTACTACGTTGGTCCAACGATCCTTGATCGGGTCGGTTCAGAAAATTGGGCAGGCACCCATGAAATCTTTGGACCTGTTACCAGCATTAAACGAGTGAAGGATTTTGAAGAAG
>Ga0082212_10007436_pt1 | contig 14480 bp, 17 predicted proteins | sample TergutNt197P3_FD_71548 | JGI IMG/M metagenome (GOLD analysis project Ga0082212, IMG submission 71548) | Neocapritermes taracua P3 segment gut microbial communities from Petit-Saut dam, French Guiana - Nt197 P3 | ecosystem: Host-associated > Arthropoda: Insects > Digestive system > Gut ... | reverse complement strand
CACATCACGCTCTACTTCGTGCTCGGTTGGTTCGTCTCCGGTACGGCGCGGACGGCTAAAGAACAGCCGTAACACATTAAAGACTGCTTGAGCGCCCGGCTGTCTCCGCCTCGACGCCTCGCGTACCGTGTTGTAGTACGCCAAAGCCATCTGAAACGCCTCATCGCTCACCTGTAGCAGCACATCATCCGTAATCCGCTGCATCTGTGCCAGCGCCGCCGACAGGTTACGCAGAATCTCAATCTTACGTATCATATCCTTTAACGTAGCATCGTTAAAGAATGCCGGCGCAAATTCGGGATTGACGGTAGCCAAATCAGACACTTTGTCAATAAATCCGTACCTGCGCACACCCGACCCCAGCAGCCGTAGCCGCTCGGCGGTAGTCAATGCCTCAGTTTGCATATCTACCCGCATATCTTGCAGGATATTGTCCACATCCTCAAATAATTGTTCGAGGTTAGCGACCGACAGCCAGCCGCCTGATGTGGAAAGTTCTTCTTTAGGCTTGCGGGATACTGTCGCCGTTTTTGTCGTTTGGGTTTTTGTTGCCATGTGTGAAAAATTTTAAAGAATGTTTTATTTTTTTTTGTTGAGCGTTCATACTTTAGGTTTCGCCGTTCCCACTTTTAGTTTCGCCGTTCATACTTCAGGTTTCGTCGTTCCCACTTTTAGTTTCACCGTTCCTACTTTAGGTTTCGCCGTTCCCACTTTTAGTTCCACCATTCATACTTTAGGTTTCGCCGTTCCCACTTTTAGTTCCACCGTTCATACTTCAGGTTTCGTCGTTCCCACTTTTTGTTTCGCCATTCATACTTCAGGTTTCACCGTTCATACTTCAGGTTTCATCGTTCATACTTTTAGTTTCGCCGTTCATACTTTTAGTCCCAATTTAACAACAACCTAAGCCGCAATTGCAACCTTGTTTTTCTGCGTAAACGGTAATACTTCGGATTATTGTCGGATTGGCTTTGTACCTTTCAATTTCTTTTTCAGTAAGATAATTTTTCAGAATATCGTCGGGAATAGAGATAGCTTTTTCTTTTTGAATGGTAATATTTTTGAACCCCGCCTGCTCAATAAAGCCCAAATAATCTCCTTTCTGTATAGCACCCGACACACAACCCGCATACATTTCTGCGGCAGTCAGCATTTTCTCAGGAAGTTCGCCAACAAGCACAATGTCCGAAATACTAAAATGCCCGCCAACCTTCAATACCCTGTACATTTCGTTAAAAACCGCCCTTTTGTTTGGTGCCAGATTAAGTACGCAGTTACTCACAATAACATCGGCAACATTGGCAGTTACCGGCATACTTTCAATATCGCCCTGCCGAAATTCCACATTATTAAAGCCTCTTTTTTCAGCATTGAGACGCGCTTTTTCAATCATGGCAGGCGTAAAGTCGATACCGATAACCTTACCCGTTTCCCCAGTTTCGGCACGAGCCACAAAACAATCGTTGCCGGCACCGCTACCCAAATCAATCACCACATCCCCTTTCCTGATTTTGGCAAACTGCGTAGGCAATCCGCAACCCAATCCTAAATCGGCATCAGGATTATAGCCGGCTAAATCTGCGTAATCTTCGCTCATAATACTATCCGATTCCGTAGAACAATTCCCGGAACCGCAGCAGGAACACGAATTTGTTTCCTTGTCCTGTAAAGCAATTTCACTGTATTTTTGCCTTACCATTTCTTTAATCTTTTCGTCGTTTGTCATCGTATTTTTTCTTATGAATTAAATATTTTTAAACAGTTACAAGAAGGTAAAATCCTAATGCGATTAGCGTAATACCACCTGCATATTTGATAACCACTGCAAATTTTGAGAGCATTCCCGCTATCTTCCCCAATCCCAGACCAACGCCAAGCATGGCAGCAGCAATCGAAAGACCAAATCCCAATGCGTAAAAAAACAGCATGGCAAATCCCCAAAGCGTACTTCCTTTAAGAAAAGAAGCACCCATCACAATAGGAAAAAAAGGATTGCAGCACAAATTACTGAGCGGGACAATGCCCCCCATGATAAAACCAAAAAAAACCGCACCCGCCATACTGCCTTTTTTGCTCTGAAAGCCGGGCGTTATCCCTTTTATTTTAAAAGGCAAAATATCAAGCGTATAGATACCAAAAAAAATGGCGACAACCCCCGCGGCAATCTTCCAGTAATTTCCCATCGTAGCATTGACTATTTCGGCTGCATACCCAACCAAACAGCCGATAGCAGACAGCGCGATTACAGCACCCAACAGAAAAAACAGGCTGCTTGCAACCACCGTTTTTGTTTTACCCGTTGCGCTCACTGTACCGGCATATCCCGCCACAGTCCCAATTGCCGCAAAATTGCAGGCGCAGGTAAAAATACTGATAACACCCAAAAGGAACACCGCCGCAAGGACAATGATTCCTGCATGGTCGGCACTTAAAACCGAACTAATCCACTCTTGCATGACTCCTTTAACAACAATTTGAATTTTCTGTAGCCTCGCAACAATCATCGGCTTCCTTGTCGTGGTTGCCAACTAATTTTAGCGCAATAATAGTCCCCGCTGCAAGAATAATGATGATAAAAATGACCCTTGTCCAAAGCCTACTCTTTTTAGGGGTGCAGCAGTTTTCGCCGCAACCGCAATCCTGTTTTGAAATGTTTTGATTTTCCATGGTATTTTATTTAGAAATGATATTTTCGGTTATTTACTTTATTCGCATTTCGCAAAACTACGAATTGCAAGGTTAAATTTTTTTCAACAACATACGTCCCTGTTAGATATTTCCGCCAGCAATGAGTTAAACAAGGACTTTGCCAATAGCCAATTTTCATTATTGATACAGTATTTCACTGTAGGCAAAGTAATCGTTCCCTGTATCAACCCCGCATCCTTTAATTCGTTTAAATGCTGCGACAGCGTACTTTTTGCAATGGGCAACACTTCGGACATATCGCCATGATAGCAACAAGTCTGCTTAGCCAGCATTTGCAAAATCGCCACACGGATAGGATGCCCCAACGCTTTGGCAAAACGAGCCAATTGTTCCTGTTCTTTAGTCAATTTTTCTTTTCCCATCCTCGACAAAATTTTCACAAAGATACTAATTATTCGTAATAACACGAACATCTCTTCAAAAAGTTTTAGACACCGAAGAAAGTATTACCTTTACAGAAAATTTTTAGATGAAACAATACATACCAAACAATATGACACCATTAGAAAACAACATCCAACGTTGCAACTGGGGTACTACAGATCCTGATTATATCAAATACCACGACCAAGAGTGGGGAAAAGAGGTTACAGACGACCAAAAAATGTTTGAATTTCTAGTATTGGAGAGCGCTCAAGCGGGTTTGAGTTGGATTACCATCCTAAAAAGACGCGATGCGTACCAAAATGCTTTTGCCCAATACGATGCCCAAAAAGTGGCAAAAATGACCGAACAGGATGTAGAACGCTTGATGCAAAACTGCGGGATCATCCGCAACCGAAAAAAGATAGAAGCAACCATTACCAATGCCCAACATTTTTTGGAAATACAAAAAACATTCGGCAGTTTCTGCAATTATATGAGAAGTTTTTTGCCTGAAGGGTTGCCTATTATCAATCATTGGACTACGTTGAGCCAAATTCCTGCCTCCACGCCTTTGTCCGATGCCATGAGTAAGGATATGAAGAAACGAGGCTTCAAATTTTTTGGCACCACCATTTGTTATGCCCATTTACAGGCAGTTGGCTATGTGAACGACCATTTGGAAACGTGTAACTTTAAATATCGGAATAAATAATATGACAAACGTAATAGACTATAAAAAGGCGTACAAAGCGTTGTACCTGCCCAAAAGCGAACCCATGATCATTGATGTTCCCGAAATGACCTTTGTTGCCGTTCAAGGCAAAGGGAATCCAAACGACGAAAACGGCGCCTATCAAAAAGCAATCGAAGTTTTGTACAGTGTGCAATATACCATAAAAATGAGCAAAAAAGGGAATAGTGTGCCCGCGGGTTATTTTGACTATGTGGTTCCTCCCTTGGAAGGCTTTTGGTGGTTAGATAAACAGAACGGGAATTTTTCCATCGAAGACAAATCCCATTATCATTGGATTTCGGTGATACGGTTGCCGGAATTTGTTGATGAAAAGGTATTTACATGGGCTTGCAACGAAGCGTCAAAGAAGAAGAAAATAGACGCCCATCATGCCAAGTACCTAAGAATAAAAGAGGGATTATGCGTACAATGTTTGCATACGGGCGCGTATGACAACGAGCCTGAAACGCTAAAGATCATGCACGACTTTATGGCAAAAAACGGATTGCAAAGCGACATCAACGACACCAGAAGGCACCACGAAATATACCTCTCCGACCCAAGAAAAACGGAAGCGTCAGCGTGGAAAACGGTTTTGCGTTTGCCTGTGAGTTAACGGTAATGCGCGGGCAGTGCAACGGAACAAGACAACAGAGTGAATGAAGTTCGACAATAAAATGAAAGAGTATTTTAAATTACAATATTTAATGACAAAGAGGAAATTATCGGACGGATCTCTTCCGATAGTTGGCTATTTGCTTGCATTGTTTATACTACTCATATTTGTTGGAGTTTCTGTGTTGTTGCTCTCTGGAAAATTGACTTATGCGCCATATATTTATGCTTGTGCTTCGCTGTTTTTTACATTGAAATTGAGCGAAATAAAACGGAATGACTTTCTCAAAATTCATTTTGGGGATGAGCAATATCGAAAAGTGCGAATTTTGGAAAATTTGATTATCGCATTGCCCTTTTTTGTTTTTCTTGTTTACAAACAGCATTTTTATCTGACAATTGTTCTTGTTGCAATAACGATTTTGGTGGCATTGTTGGGTTTAAAAGGAACTTACAATATTACAATTCCGACACCATTTTACAAAAAACCATTTGAGTTTACGGCAGGTTTTAGAAATACTTTTTTTATGTTTTTTATTGCTTACGGACTTGCAATTATTGCCATAAAAGTAGATAATTTTAATCTTGGCGTTTTCGCATTAGGAGTTGTATTTTTCACAATATGGGGCTATTACCTAAAACCGGAAAACGAATATTTTGTTTGGTCGTATAGTTGTACGCCTGTAAAATTTTTATTTACTAAAATTAAAATAGCAATTTTGTTCTCTTTCTGTTTATGTTTGCCTGTACTCATTCTGTTAAGCGTTTTCTATTTTGAATATATTGTCGTTTTACTCGGTTGTATTTTTTTAGGTTTTTTGTATCAGACAACTTTGATTTTGGCAAAATATTCGGCATATCCCGAAGAAATAGGCATAATACAGGGGATACTATTTGCAATAGGCTTATTCCCACCAATGCTTATTGTAATAATTCCATTGTTCGCCCGCCAATCAGTAAACAAACTTAAAGATTTTTTGAAATGATAAGCATACAAAATTTGTCCAAAAATTTTGGCACTAAACAGGTATTGAAAAACATAAATGTCCAATTTGACAAAGGACACGTTTACGGAATTGTGGGCGAAAATGGCGCAGGAAAAACGACTTTATTTAGATGTGTTGCAGGGTTGGAAAATTATGAAGGACAAATAATATCTGACCTTAATCCGTTGAAAAACTATTTGGGATTGCTATTGACCGAGCCTTTTTTCTTTACAAAAATTACAGGAAAGGAATATATCCGATTACTTTGTAATGCCCGAAAAAAAGAAGTGTTAAAAATTGATGAAAAAAATATTTTTGACTTGCCACTTAATCAGTATGCTTCGACTTACTCAACAGGAATGAAAAAGAAATTGGCATTACTAGCAATTTTACTACAAGAAAATCAATATTTTATATTTGACGAGCCTTTCAATGGCGTTGATATACATAGTAATATAATCGTTGTTGACCTTGTGCGTAAATTGAGAGGTTTAGGCAAAACTGTAATCATTTCTTCGCATATATTTTCAACATTGAGCGATACTTGCGATGAAATCCATTTGCTGAAAGATGGCGAAATTGTCAGAAAAGTTTTCCGAGAAAATTTTGAGGAGTTGGAACTTGAAATGAGAGAATTTACAATCGGAAACAAAATTGAGAAATTAGAATTAAAATGAGCAAAAGCGGGGGTGTAACGGCTCGAAAGTTGGCGGGTAAAGAAAAAGTTGTACCTTCACGGTTGGTAAAGAAACGATAATAAAACAATTGTAAATGGCAATTCCAACAACAAGAACAAAAGAGTGTTCCAAAATCACAATCGACACAGAGCAATGCTGTGGTTGTGGAAAATGCGTTGATGTTTGCAAAGATTTCGGATTAAAACTAACTAACGGAAAGGCAAATGTGAACGAAACACCACTTTTTGGCTGTATTGGTTGTGGGCATTGCATGGCTATTTGCCCAAACAATGCGATAACAACTCGTGGCAGAACATTATCGCCTGAAGATATGTTTGATTTACCTTCCATTGAGCGAGCAACAAATTATGACCAACTGTTTGCTTTGTTCCGGAGAAGGCGTAGTATCCGCGAATTTACCGATAAGAAAGTAGCGCCTGAAATTGTCGAAAAAATCCTCGAAGCAGCAAAAACTTCGCCTATGGGTTATCCGCCATCAGATGTAAATCTTCTCGTTTTCGATACAAAGGAAAAGAACCAAAAATTTGCCGAAGATTTCTGTGCATACCTCAAAGGCATGAAATGGATTGTTTCCAAATGGTTTCTAACAATCATGCGTCCATTCCGGGGGAAGACAACCGATGAAATTTTTCGTGGATTTGTCCGTCCCGCTATTGACATTTATATCGGCAAAATGGGAAAAGGCGTCAATGTACTTACTTACGATGCACCGCTGGCTATCTATTTCTACGGTTCGCCTTATGCTGACCCTGCCGACCCGATAGTTGCCGCCACGACTGCCATGTATGCTGCCGAAGCGTTGGGATTAGGAACTTGTATGCTTGGCTCAATACACCCATTTATTCAATATGGAAGTAAGGCAAAGAAATTTCGCTCGAAATACAGCATCAAATATAAAAGTCAAGAGGGTATTTTTGTGGTTTTCGGTTATCCCGCGGTTAAATATGAGAAAGGAGTGAAAAGAAGTTTTGCTTCAGTTACCATAGTAAACGATCAATAGAATGCCAAAGCGGGGTTATAACATCTCGAAAGTTGGCGGATAAAGAAAAAGTTGTACCTTCGCAGTTGGTTATGAAAAAAGAATACACTTGTTACTGTGGCCTTTACTGTGGTAATTGCGCCGTAAAGGTAAAGGTTGAACCTGCGTCCCAAACCTTGTACGAAGAGATGAAAAAAGCAGGATTTGAAGATATTATACAAATGATTCCACATGGTGATACATTTTGGTCATTTTTAAAAGGCATGGCTGTGGATGGCGTATGTATCGCCTGTAAAGCAGGCAGTGGAAACCCCGGATGTAAAGTGAGAAGATGCGCACAAGAAAAAGGCATAGAAATGTGCGCATTGTGCGCGTGTTACCCATGTGAACTATTCATAAGGTATTTTGAGGGGTACCCCATACTCAAACACGACAACGCTGTACTGCGTGAAAAAGGGATGGCCGCATGGTCAAAAGTTCAGGACGAGCGTCAGGAAAAGGGAATTACATACGCTGAGATGAATGAGAACGAACATTCCTGAACTTCTTTTTCCTTCGCGCAGCGACTTTCGCAAGTGGCTACTCGAACATGCGCATACGAGCGAAGGCGTATGGCTCGTGTTTGGTAAAACAAAGGAAGTCGTTACGCTCTCTGCGAATGACGCCTTAGAAGAGGCGTTATGCTTTGGCTGGATAGACGGACAGATAAAAAGCATCGACCCTGCCAAATACCTCAAATATTTTGCAAGGCGGCGGACAAAAAGTGTGTGGTCGAACAAAAATAAGAAGACGGTAGAGACCCTAAGGGAAAAAGGGATAATGACTGAATGGGGCGAAAAAGCCATCGAAACGGCAAAAAGAGACGGTACATGGGACACGCCTGAGCGCACCCCTGTTACCGACGAACAAATAGCGGCATTTGCACAAAAACTGATGGGTATTTCACCCGCATACCAACATTTTAACAATATGTCGCGCTCGGTACAATCCTCCTATACAGGCAGATACCTTTCCTTTAAAAGCGAAGAGGCGCAACAGCGCGATTTTGAAAAAATTATAGACCGACTGAACAGGAATTTAAAACCGATGTAACGCGCACGCAACTCCACAAAGAATATGGCTTTTATCATAGACAAACAGACATTTGAGGACCTGGAGATCTTCGAAGGAAAAGGAGGACATAAATCCCTCTTCTCATTCTTTAACAAAGCCATTTCGCACGGAGGAAAAGAGGAGTTACGTAATATGTTTCTCTACCCGTTGTCAGAAATAACCAAAATATCCGAAAGACAGGAGTTGATCCGTTATATGTGCCAAAAAAAATTATCGCTTGATATTGATAAGTATTTGCTTAATTATATTGAATATTACCTATTTTTGAGTAACAAGCCCGTAAAAGTATCCAGATTCGACGCTTGGCATAAGGCGCTTAAATATTGGCTTAGACCCACAAACGAATATTTCTTAATACGGCGTGGAATCAAATATACGATTGATTTTTTGCGAGAACTGTTTGCTTTTGTTACCAAAAACGTAGACCAAAAAATACCCCATTTATTAGAAAAACAGTTTGCCTTCATTTCAGATACTATCCAAAATACCGAATTAAGACGCATTATCGGCTTCAACACCAAGAGAAGAATGAATGCCATGAATCAAGAGCGATTCGACCACATATTTCGCTTTTGTGCCTACGACCGCTTAAAAGATATCTTGCTTATTATTTACCAATGGGATGCATTTCAGGCGGTTGTCGATACAACCGCCGAACTTGGCTTGGTCTTCCCTCAAATATCGGAATATCCATCAATCGAAATTTCCGGTCTATACCATCCCTTTGTAAAAGACGCCATTACAAACGATTTACATCTTGTCGAAGACCAAAATATGTTTTTTTTGACGGGGGCAAATATGGCAGGAAAGTCCACTTTTCTAAAAGCATTTGGAATAGCCGTTTACTTGACGCATATCGGTTTTCCGGTGGCAGCCGCCTCAATGCGAACAGGCATTTTTAACGGATTGTTCTCTACCATCAATATCGCAGACAACCTGAATAGAGGGTACAGCCACTTCTACAATGAGGTTCTTCGTGTAAAGAGCGTGGCACAGGAAATCAACCGGACGGGAAACTTGGTGGTCATTTTTGACGAATTGTTTCGCGGCACCAATGTAAAAGACGCATACGACGCTTCGCTATCTATTATTTCTGCATTTGCCAAGGTGAAAGGAAGTATGTTCCTCATATCCACGCATATTATGGAAATAGCCGACCAACTTCGCAACTTAACGAACATTCGTTTTTGGTATTTCCATACCGCCATTGACGGAAAAACGCCGATATACAGTTATCGCCTGCACAGCGGCGTAACAGAAGAGCGGTTGGGTATGTTGATCATTGAAAACGAACAAATCCTAAATATTATTCACAGCGGAATAAAAATATGAGCAAAATGAAACAACCAAAAATTCCGATGCAAACCATTGTGAGGTATATTCGCGACCTCTCTATTGTAGTAGCGGGTATAGCCGTTACCTTGTATACCAGCGACCATGTTACAGGCAAAAGCGAAAAGAGAGACCTTTCACGCTATATGAATGCCGTAAAGTTAGAAATGGAAGAAAACATAAACACGCTTGAATATGCAATAGAACGTTTACAACCTTCGATCAAGTACGCACAATATTTAAATACGCACGATAGAAAGTCGCTTGATAAGGATACGCTCAAATACTATGCAAATAGTTGTTGTTACTCTTTTTACGGCGCTACATTTAAGACCAATGCCTTTGAAATGTTCAAAAGTTCCGGAATGATGCGCTTAATAGCTGATAAAGATTTATTGTTGCTGTTATGGGATGTATATGACGAATTGGATGACGTTAAAGATGAATTTGATATCATGTTTCCCATAAAATGGGAGGATATAAAGAGAGAGACTTCACTCATGTTGGAGGGGAAAGAAGTGGAAGTACCTATGTATAACTTCTTCAGAATGGGTTTGCCTTATGATATGCTGCGACCTTGCGAGACAGCCTTAGAGATATTGAAAAAAGCCACGGTGATGATTGAACGTGCAATTTACGGCAAACCATCTGATATTCACAATATTGAAACACATCAACTAACGGACAAAGAATTGGATAAATATTTGGGGGTTTATGTTAGCGACCAAATTCCGGAGAAAGTAACCATAACTAAAGCCAACGGTAAGTTATTCGTACAAAGTAACAGACAGCCTTCTATTCCTTTGGAAGCAACTGAAAAAGACAAGTTCAAGTGCTCACAAGCAGGCATTATCATAGAATTTATTCCAACCAACAAAACAATGGTACTGACACAACACGGTAGAATGTATCATTTTGTAAGAGAAGAGTGAACATGGAAACGGGGAGTTGTTGCTAAACATTATCTATATATGAAAAGATGAACAAGATTAGGGGAAATCAATAAATAACAGCATGAACACGCCATTTATTACATTATCAAAGGATAATATCCATAAAGAACACATTTGCTGCGCTTTTTCCGACAAAAAATGTGTAAAAAGTTACGAGGCAAAAAAAGCGTGGCTAAAACGGGAATTTGACCACGGGTATGTTTTTCGCCGACTTAATGAGCGGGCAAAAGTTTTTATCGAATATGGTCCCGCCGAAAAAGCGTGGATACCTGTTGAAGCGCCCAATTACCTGATGATACATTGCTTTTGGGTATCGGGACAGTATAAGGGAAAAGGGTACGCAAAAGCGCTGCTTCAAACAGCGCTTGACGATGCAACAGCACAGGGGAAAGAGGGAATTGTCACCGTTGTCGGAACCCATAAATTTCACTTTATGAGCGACACCAAATGGTTGTTGAAACAAGGTTTTGAATCCGTTGAACAGTTGCCCTACGGATTTAGTTTGTTGGTTAAAAAATTAAATCCTGGGGCAAAAAATCCCTCGTTTAACCCCTCTGTACAGATCGGCGAATGTGCCGAAAAAAAAGGTTTAGTGGCCTATTATTCTAACCGCTGTCCGTTTACCGAATACTATGTAAAAACGGAATTAACCAAAACCGCCGAAAACAGGAAACTTCCGCTAAAATTGATAAAATTAGAGACTATGGAACAGGCGCAGTCTGCACCCACTCCGGCAACCATTTTCAGTTTATTCCTTAACGGAAAATTTGTTACCACAGACGTCAGTTCCTGTATGGATAACCGGTTTGACAAAATTTACTGATAGCAATCAATATGACACCATTAGAAAACAACATCCAACGTTGCAACTGGAGTACTACAGACCCTGTTTACATCAAATATCACGACCAAGAGTGGGGAAAAGAGGTTACAGACGACCAAAAAAATGTTTGAATTTTTGGTATTGGAAAGCGCTCAAGCGGGTTTGAGTTGGATCACCATCCTAAAAAGACGCGATGCGTACCAAAATGCTTTTGCCCATTACGATGCCCAAAAAGTGGCAAAAATGACCGAAGAGGATGTAGCGCGGTTGATGCAAAACAGCGGGATCATCCGCAACCGAAAAAAGATAGAAGCAACCATTACCAATGCCCAACATTTTTTGGAAATACAAAAAACATTCGGCAGTTTCTGCAATTATATGAGAAGTTTTTTGCCTGAAGGGTTGCCTATTATCAATCATTGGACTACGTTGAGCCAAATTCCTGCCTCCACGCCTTTGTCCGACGCCATGAGTAAGGATATGAAGAAACGAGGCTTTAAGTTTTTTGGCGCCACCATTTGTTATGCCCATTTACAGGCAGTTGGCTATGTGAACGACCATTTGGAAACGTGTGCCTTTAAATATCAGAACATAATATGACAAACGTAATAGACTACAAAAAGGCGTACAAAGCGTTGTATCTGCCCAAAAGCGAACCCGTGATCATCGATGTTCCCGAAATGACCTTTGTTGCCGTCCAAGGCAAGGGGAATCCCAACGACGAAAACGGAACATACCAAAAAGCGATCGAAGTTTTGTACAGTGTGCAATACACCATAAAAATGAGCAAAAAGGGAAATAGTGTGCCCACCGGTTATTTTGACTATGTGGTTCCGCCATTGGAAGGCTTTTGGTGGTTAGATAAACCTGACGGGAATTTTTCCATTGAAGACAAATCCCATTATCATTGGATTTCGGCAATACGGTTGCCGGAATTTGTTGACGAAAAGGTATTTACATGTGTATGTATCGAAGCGTCAAAGAAGAAAAAGATAGACACCCATCATGCTAAGTATCTGAAAATAAAAGAGGTATTATGCGTACAATGTTTACATACGGGCGCGTATGACAACGAACCCGAAACGCTAAAGATCATGCACGACTTTATGGCAAAAAACGGATTGCAAAGCAACATCAACGATTGTCTTTCGAATCGTTTTTTTACTATATTCGCACTCTAATCATAATCGTTATAAACAATGAAACATTTTTCTTTTATCATCTTCTTATTCTTCTCGCTACCTGCTTTTTCTCAAGTGAATAGTATCCTTGGAAATTGGAAAACCATTGATGACAAAACGGGAGAAGAAAAGTCAGTTGTCTCTATTTATAAGAGCGACAATGGCTTGTATTACGGAAAAATTGAAAAACTTTTCCAAAATCCCGATGGTAAGTGTGTAAACTGCAAGGGAGATAACAAAGACAAACCCATCTTGGGCATGATCATTATTACAGAGATGAAAGCTAAAGGAGATAAATTAGAGGGAGGTCATATTTTGGACCCGGCCAACGGCGAAAAATATAACTTAACCATCACCTACGATAAAACATCCGGAAGGTTGAAATTACGTGGTTCCTTAGACAAACTTGGAGTATTGGGAAGAAATCAGTTTTGGATCAAGTCTGAGTAATCTTGAAATGTATGTAAGAATATTGTTCCTTTTTTTTGACGCTGTGCGCAAGCCACGAAAATCGCAGAAGGCTTAGAAATGAAATTTATTAATAATCAACAAATCCCCCAAAGAATGAAAACAACTGTTTCTCTTGTGCTATTCTTGCTCCTAATAGCAGGATGCGGAAGTCACGAGCCATCGAATGGGTTCATCACCGTTGATGTTACCGCGATCTATCCTAAAAAAGAACTAATACTTCAAGATTTTATGGACGTAGAATACACTGCATTGGAAACTAACAATGAATTTCTTTGTAACGGAAATGTAAAAGCTATCGGGAAAAAATGGATAATTATTGTAAATCACGCTGCTGATATTTTTATTTTTGACAGAAACGGCAAAGCATTAAGAAAAATTAACCGAAAAGGCAGAGGGGCTGGAGAGTACCTACAAGCAATTGGGATTATTTTAGATGAAGATAATGATGAATTTTTTGTGAATGATGGAATGCGCACAATGACTGTACATGATATGCTTGGAAATTATAGACGAAGTTTCCCACTAAAAGTTGGTTTTAACGGCTTGGCATTTAATTTTAATGATACAAGTTTATTATGCAGCGATGGTACATTATACGCCGGAACACCTGGAAAGATTCCACTTTTTTCCATAATATCCAAAAAGGATGGAAGTATTATTAAAGAAATTGACATCCCATATGAACAAAAGAAAACTGCGTTGATGGATATTATTGATAATGACGGTAATCTTCGAGGAGTTTCTCCAATGGAAGATTTTCCTATTATCCCATATAATGACAGTTGGATACTCTCTGAGCCTTCTTCTGATACAGTTTTCAGATACTACCCGGATCATACCATGACTCCTTTTATCTACAGGACACCATCTGTGCAGTCCTTAAATCCGGAGGTGTTTCTATTCCCCAGTATTCTAACTGAACGCTACTATTTTATGAGAGTTCAAAAGAAAGAAATGTTTGGAAAAGTCGTACCATTAGTATATGACAAGCAAGAGCAAGCATTATTCGAGTATTCAGTGTTTAATGATGACTTTTCACCCAAAAAACCCATATATATGGCAAAACCGACCATCAGTAGTGAAATTGCATTTTGGCAAAGCCTTGGAGCCGACGTGCTCGTTGATGCATATAAGAAAGGAGAATTGAAAGGAAGGCTGAAAGACCTTGCTGCAGAATTGGAAGAAGACTCTAACCCTGTCATTATGCTTGTAAAGTTTAAAAAATGAATAGGTCTGCATACAATACGGGATTTCCTACAAGCAGGGCAGACGAGGCGACAGGCAGGGCAGGCAGGTAACGACTCGAAAGATGGGGGAGTAAAGAAAAAAGTTGTACCTTCGTAGTTGATTTGGTCAGCTCCCGGCCTTCGCCAAGCCGCCGAAGGATGGCTTGTTGATTTCTTTAAAAGAATTAATTACAAAAAAGGACGTGAAGCGGCAATAAGCGCTTTAGCAAGAAAACTCGCTGTTATTGTTTGGAATATGATTACCAAAGCTACAAAATATAATCCGCCTACTCAA
>Ga0082212_10007435_pt1 | contig 14480 bp, 9 predicted proteins | sample TergutNt197P3_FD_71548 | JGI IMG/M metagenome (GOLD analysis project Ga0082212, IMG submission 71548) | Neocapritermes taracua P3 segment gut microbial communities from Petit-Saut dam, French Guiana - Nt197 P3 | ecosystem: Host-associated > Arthropoda: Insects > Digestive system > Gut ... | reverse complement strand
AATCTTCCTCCGGGGGGGTCACCTTAGGCGGCGGCGACCCGTTGCTGCAAAACGAACAAGCTGTGGCCTTGCTTAAGATGTGCAAGGAAAATGGTATAAATACCGCTATCGAAACAGCCGGGAATTATCCTTGGGAATATCTGGAAAAAGCCGCCCCTTATTGCGACACCATACATATGGATATAAAAGGATGGCTTCCAAAAACTTGCAAGGGCTGTACAGGGGCTGGTAATGCCCGTACTTTAGAAAACCTGAGGCGGCTGGATGAATGGATTGAGGCAAGCGAGCACAAACCGGCGTTAATTGTACGCCTGCCACTGATACCTGATTATAACTGCACCCTCCAAGATGCCAAAGAACTAATGCAATTTCTGCTACAGCTCAAATCCCTCACGCGCGTGGATATCTTGCCTTTCCACAATTTTGGGGGTAATAAATATAAGCAGCTGGGAAAAGCATATCGCTTCGATGGCAGGCTTAATCTAAAAGAAAAAGATGTGGAAGAATACGAAACCATATTTAAAGAAGGCGGTTTGCCGGTAAAGGTATCGGCAGCTTAAGGGCAGCTTATATGCTACTGTTAAGGCTGGCTAATTCTTGTTGTTTTGATTTGTTGGGGCGGTTGGAAAATAGGATGCTGTTTATTTCATATATTAAGTTGCCATTATAGAGATCGCTATAATTAGAGCCTGTGCCGAAATTTAGTACAGCGGGCGTATGGTTTTGATCATTATGTAAATTGCTATTGCGGCAAATATTGTTGTAGCCTTGTTCATTGGGGCCGCCTGAATATATGCCAATAGGCGCTGTACCAAAACAGGGTATGGTTTTGTTAATATATTCGCTAAACATGTTTTGTTTATCTGCAGGCGACATGCCTGGCGCGCGGTCACCCCTTCCGGTAAGCAGTCCCAGGTCAAATTCCAGCTCTATGCCGAACCGGCTTTTTTTGTCATTGCTAATTAAGGCCAGAATATCCGCCCATTTTTCGCTATCCTCAAGACGTTCTTTATCGGTAATAGTTTTTTCATAGTAACTGCCCATATTATAAAAAATACCGGGCTGTAATATCACTTTATCAAAATAGGCTGATATTTCTTTAATCCTGTTCAGAGTGTCACGGGTAAAGAAATAGGGGATCCAGAGCAGTTTTGCTCCTTGCTTAACTAAATAAGCCCTGATTTCCGGCAAATTGAGCTCAGATTTTGCTGTTTCGCTGCCAAAATACATGCCCGCCAGTACCTCGTCAGTGCCTATACTGGTGAAACCCGCTGATTTTAGCTTATTTGCTAAACCTTCGAAAATAGCCAGCATGCCACCTGTACCGTATTTTGTTACCTCAACGTTTTCCTCCGGTGTGCCCACAAAGAACCGGGGCATTTTTACCTTATACCCACATTGGTCCAGCCAGTCCCGGCCACGTATAAATTGCTGAATAATCTCCCACTGCCCCTCGATGGCGGTTTGTACTTGGTTTGTCGCATATATGGTATCTCTTATTTGTAAAGCGAAGCTAATATCGCCGCCGGTTTGTATCAGCCATTGCAATGCGTCTAATACTGAAAACATGTATCCGCTGTATCGGTTATTTTTACCACCCGCATTAGCGGTACCGTATAAAACCTGATAAAAATCGCCAGTCAAGGCTGTTGGTATGCCGCCCTGTCTTTCTATAATAGCGTTCACTGCCGCTGCTAGGCTGTTATAACCATATAGCGGATCTTCTACGCGAAGGTCAACATATTGACTGTCGCCTTGGTTATACCACTGTAGATAACCCTCCAACCCAGCCAGCCGGGATAGATCACGTACTCCTATCATATTCAGGTTATCATGGAAAACAAAGTTGATAAAACCCGCCGGTTTGCCGTTCACCCTTACCTCCCTTTGGGTGGGTAGAGTATTGCTTTCCAGCCCCGCGATACTGAATTCTATTACCTTAATCTCGCGGGTAAAGCGGTCGGTTATGCGGAAAATTGCCCATTTTTTGGCAATATCCCATACTACTTTTTGTTGTTCAACCGGCATAGCCTCATTTTGTTCATGGGTGATACCTTCCAGCGCATACACCATATACCTGAGACTAACATAATTATAGCCGCTGACATGAAACATTTTCTCCATCTTATTCCCAGCAATAGTGATATTAAAAACTACCATACAATTCACCCTCTTAACTATTATAACAATCTCGTTCCATCACAAGTTGATTCTATCACCTGAATGGCTAGTAGTCAAGGGGAATACTGTGTGTAAGCTGTTCTATATAATTTCGAACTGCTTTTTCACCACGCTGCCGCCGCTATATTTGTTTTGTAGCTTGGGTTTTTCTATTTTACCTGTGGCATTGCGGGGCACGGTGTCGAAAATGATCCTGTGGGGGCGTTTATAGCGGGGGAGTTGTTCACAGAAAAGGCGTATTTCACTTTCTTCGCATTTCATACCCGGCTTTATTTCAATGATGGCTGCCCCTATCTCGCCCAGCCTGTAATCAGGTAAGCCAATTACGGCGGCGTCTTTGATTTTGTGGTGGCTGCGCAGGAAATCTTCTATTTGTACGGGATAAATGTTCTCGCCGCCGCTGATAATAACATCTTTTTTGCGGTCAACCAGATAAATGAAGCCTTCCTCATCCTGGCAAGCCATATCGCCTGTGTAAAGCCAGCCATCCTTTAGGGTATCGGCAGTGGCGGCGGGATCTTTATAATAGCATTTCATCACGCTCACCCCCTTGAGTATCAGTTCGCCGACCTCGCCTGTTTTTACCTCCCGGCCTTGCTCATCAACGATTTTGGCCTGCCAGCTATAGCCGGCTTTGCCAATAGCGCCAACTTTATGGATGTTTTCTATGCCCAAATGCACTGCTCCCGGCCCGCTGGATTCCGAAAGGCCATAGTTGGTGTCATATTGATGATGAGGGAAGATTTGCTTCCAGCGCCAGATCAAGCTGGGCGGTACCGGCTGCGCGCCGATATGCATAAGCCGCCAGGCGCTTAGGTCATAATCCGCCAAATCTATTTCGCCGTTGTCTATGGCGTCGAGTATATCCTGGGCCCAGGGAACCAGCAACCAGACGATAGTGGCGCGTTCCTGGGCGGCTGTTTCTATAATCCATTTTGGTTCAATACCGCGCAGCAGCACGGCGCTGCCACCCACCAGTAAACTGCCAAACCAGTGCATCTTGGCTCCGGTATGGTAAAGGGGGGGTATGCAGAGAAAAATATCATCTTTGGTCTGGTTATGATGGTTCTGTTCCACCTGGCAGGCTGTTAGCAATGTTAAATGGGAATGCAGGATGGCTTTGGGGAATCCGGTAGTCCCGGAGGAAAAATATATGGCAGCGTCGTCCGCGTCAGCCAGTTCAATCTGGGGCGCTTTTCTGGGGCGGGAATTGGCCAGGCTTTCATAGCCTTCCGCAAAATCCGGGCAATCGCCGCCAACAAAAAATACAGCGCCTACTTGGGGGATATCATCTTTAATCTCCCGTACCCGGCCAACAAATTCTGAACCCAGAACCAAAATGGATACATCGGCCAGATCCAAGGCGTATTTGATCTCTTGCGCGGAATAGCGGAAGTTCAGGGGCACCACCAGGGCGCCGGATTTTAAGATACCGAAATAGATTGGCAGCCATTCTATGCAATTCATCAATAGTATGCCTACTTTATCACCCCGTTTGACCCCCCGGTCTATTAGGAGGTGCGCAAACTGGTTGGCGCGTTCATCAAAAGCGCGCCAGGTGAGCTCCTTACGGTAGCGAACTTCGCGGGCGGCTTCCACCAGTGCCAGCTCTTTCCAGGACAAACCGCGGTTTTCCTCCAAGCCGGGGTTTATTTCCGTAAGACAAATAGTGTTGCCGAACAAGGCGGCGTTTTGAGCGAGAATTTCCGTTATTGGCATGATAATACACTCCTTTACATAGACTAAAATCATAACAAAAAACAAGTATGCTGTCAAGCATCAACCAATTATTACCGAATATAATAATAGTAAAAAAAGATGGGTGGTGTATTATGAAAATTAAAAGCCTAGGTCTAAAAATATCACTTTTGGTGACTTGCCTTATCGTCATTACCTGTGGAATAATCTACTTTATTGTAGCAGGTGAGACAGATAACCTAATAAAAGAACTTAATGAAAATGAGGCAAGATCGGCTAACCGTGCTTTTGCCACTGGTTTAATGGAAGATCAAAACGCGGCTTATGTCCGAGCTTTGTTGGCCACCCGTGATAAAGATGTAGTAGATAGTATACTAAATAAAGATTATGTTGAATTAAGGCGTATCATGGATGATTTTATGGAAGGAATGGACATAATAACAATATGTGACGCAAATGGCATAGTGATGGCACGTGGTCACTCAGACAAAACAGGCGACAGCATATATAATCAAAACGGTGTGGCGAATGTGCTTACAACAGGTAATGGTACCAGCACGATAGAAAATGGGGCTCTTATTGGTCTTTCTATCAGGGGAAGTTGCGCGATCAAAGACTCTGAGGGAAATATTATTGGGGCTATTATTTGCGGCAATGATCTATCACAAGCAAAATATGTGGATGAAATGAAAAACCGCTACAACTGCGAGGTTACTATTTTTGATGGCGACACCCGCTTAAGCACGACACTATTGGATGAAACAGGGCAACGGGTTATTGGCACAAAAGCCACTGACGCGGTTATTAAAGCCGTACTTGAGCAACAGCAAGATTATGCGCTGCAAATCGACTTGTTTGGCTCATCTTATTCCGCCTATTATTCCCCATTGATCAGGGATAATAATGTTTTGGGCATGTTGTTTGTAGGGATAAACATAGATGATATTTTAGCCAAACAGCGCTTTATGCTGAACCGGGTATTAAGCATAGCAGCCGTATCAGGTATTGCCAGTGTAATTCTGGCCTTTATCTATATGCTATTATTTGTGAGTAAACCTTTGAAAAAAATAGGTGCTTTCGCGGAGAAAATCCGTTGCGGCGATTTAGGAATTTCCTCTGCTTCAGTATCGAGCATTGATGTGCGCTCTTATGACGAAGTAGGCCTGCTAGCCCGTTCATTGGAGCAAGCATATGCGCAACTTAAAGGATATATAAACGAAATCAAAGAACGCATGCAGGGCTTATCTGAAGGCGATCTTATAACTAAGAGCACTTATGATTTTCAAGGCGACTTTATTTTGATCAAGGATGCGGTCAACGGTATTGTAAATAATCTCAACCAAACCATGCGCGAAGTTGATTCCTCTACCTCCCAGGTCTCTGTTGGCGCCAAACAGATCGCCGACGGAGCACAAGCCCTAGCGCAGGGATCCACCGAACAAGCAGCTTCCGTACAGCAACTCTCCAGCGCTATTTCTGAAATAGCGCACAAGACCAAAGCAAATGCGCACATGGCGGGGCGCGCTGCTTCATTAGCCACTACCATCATGAACAATGCTCAGACAGGAAGCCGACAGATGGATGAAATGATGATAGCCGTACAAGAGATAAACCAAGCCAGCCAAAGCATTAGTAAAGTGATAAAAGTGATAGACGATATCGCTTTCCAAACCAATATCCTGGCCTTAAATGCCGCAGTGGAAGCAGCCAGAGCAGGACAACATGGCAAAGGCTTCGCCGTGGTGGCGGAAGAAGTGCGCAACCTGGCTGCTAAAAGCGCTGGAGCTGCTAAAGAAACCGGTGATATGATACAAAACTCCATGCAAAAAGCTGAACTGGGGGCAAAAATAGCCGCTGAAACGTCTGCCAGCCTAATGGAAATAGTCTCCGGCATTACCGAAAGCACCCAAATCGTCCAAGAGATCGCCCAATCTTCAGAAAAACAATCTCTGGATATCGACCATATTAATACCGGAATTGACCAGGTAGCCCAGGTGGTACAACAAAATAGCGCCACCGCTGAAGAAAGCGCGGCCGCCTCCCAGGAAATGAGCGGGCAGTCCGGCATGTTAGAGCAGCTCATCTCACAATTTAAGCTGAGCCATAAATCAACTTCCAATTTTTGATTCTCAATTTCCAACTCTAGCCCCCCTCCACAAAGCGTCAGGAGGGGGGTTTTTATATGGGTAGCAGGGGTATTGATTTTGAGAAAAAATCTTAGAAAAACATAAAAAAAGTGTTGACATTAAAGTCGCTTTATGGCTTATCATTTAACCATGCTCAAACAACAGATTAACCATATTAACAAAACACTTAGAGCATACGTTAAAAAAAGTACCCAAATGCCATATATTGCTCATAAGTGAGATTGAATAACAAATGTTAAATGGGTACAAAGCACTTATCAAATATAAAAAGGAGGTTTAAAATAATTAAAACTGAAAGCGGAGAACCCCAACTCTAGTTTAAAAGAGGCTGAAAAAAGAGAACCCCAACTCCATAACCAAAAGAGGCTGAAAAAAGAGAACCCTCACTCCAGAATAAAATGAGGAAATACTAAAAAATATTTTGGAGGCAATAAAAATGAAAAAAGTATTGGCAATCGCAATTGTTATGGTATTAGCACTGACTTTCATGGTACCCGTTATGGCGGCTGAAACTGGCGCTAAAGAGAGAGTAGAAGTAAAAGGCGCAGGTTTTCACTGCAACGTTGGCAACGGCAACGGAAAAGAAAATATTGCAGCTTACAAAGACGGGTGGCTTGAGTTTGAATTTATCAGCGGCACAACCTGGAAGTTACTTAGTGATAAGTATGTATGCCCTAAATGCGGGAAAAATGAATGGGTTTCCTTTAGCAATAATAGTGGCGTACCAAATGGCAAAAATATTCAATTACAACATCCGGGCGCAGCCGAGCTAAAATACGCGGGCATTGCGATAGACCAAGAAGTTATGGTAACAACTATTAACACAAAAACCATTGAAAAATGGCAAGGAGAAAAAACCCCCTATCAAACAATAACCCAATATGTCTCAGAAAAGTTCGATTCCACCACACTGTCCAATGCCGGTGCGCCTAAAGTCGTTACCAACAGCAATCATTTTTGCTACGCTGTTTTGAGCAAAGCCGATTTAGCCAAGGGTTCTGTACAACTTGAGCTATTCAACGGCAATAAACTGAACGTAGTAGGTAAAGCCAGCGCTTCTTTGGTTAACGGACAGATAGTGGTTAAGTTTGGCAACAATTTAATGCCCGCGTCAAAATACGGCATCGTAGCTTTCGACGGCTTTATGCCGGTAGTGAAAAACGGCAATATACACTCGGTAAATATTTTTAAAACCGGCGCCGGCAACGCGATAACCCCCTATACAGAAAAATCCTTCCAAAGCTCGGATAAGAAGGGCGCGAACTACGATAAAGACTGGGCCGATATTTTAAAGAACGCTGTTAAAGATACTAAAAACATTTACCTTTATATGCATGCTAATCCCATCCAGTTTGATTTAGGCATCGAAGAGTCCGCAATCGCATGGAAAGTGACCAAAGCCCCTGAATTAGTCTGGACGAAAACCATAGACATCCCCTTAGAGCCGGAACAAGCATTCATTGATGTCAAAATATTTGATGCCGCGAATGTTGAAATCGAAGAAGCAAAACTGATTGCCACAGATTTCAAACCAGGCGCCTACACCGTAGTGTTCTATGATACTTTCCTAGGCCAGGAAGTGGTTAAAGTAGTAGAAGTCGCAAAAGACACGGTTGTTGCGGTGGAATATAAGGCAGCTTATAATATAGATGGTGAAAAGCTCCCCACCGAGCGTATTGACCTTCCTTTTGTAGAAAAAGATTTGGTGATAACTTATAAAACAATTACCGTAAAATAAACACTCATGGTTTATTGTTACGTATAACCTCCCTTAAACAAATAGCTAACAAGTTTTCATGCTTGTTGGCTTTTTGTTTTATTCTGTACTTAGGAACTGTAAGCAAATAAAATGTAATCTTAGCGGTCTTTTTTCCGCTATACCGCGTCAGGCAAAACCTTACATACCCCAGGTATGCGCGGTTTTTCCTTCCTTGTCTAGCGAAAAAAATCCTCGCTAACAATAACATTTTATTTTCTTACACTTCCTTAGAAAACCTTTTTTCGCCAAAACGGTTGCTTGTCTTTGAAAAATAATGTATAATTTTATCAAAGCATCAATCATGTGATTAAAGATGGCTAAAAGGAGGTTGCGCAAGTATGAAGGATCTTTACACTGTGCAAGAATTTTCTAAATTATCCGGTGTAGAAACTACCACCTTGCGGTATTGGGATGATATTGGTCTTTTCTCCCCCTTAAAACGTAACCCGGAAAACAACTACCGCTACTATTCCTTGTCGCAAATGCTCGCCTTAAATTTCGTTACTACCTTAAGCGATCTGGAATTCCCTTTAAAAACCATCGCCGAACTGCGTAAGCAGCGCGACCCGAAGAATATCTTAAGCATGCTGGGGAAAAAGGAAAAGCAAATGGATAAGGAAATGCGCCAGCTACAGCAGCGTTATGCCATTATCCATGCCCGCCGGGAATTGATCAATTTTGGAGTTAAGATGGATGAAACCAAGATAGAGGTGGCGGAGCGGGGCGAAATGGAAATTATACTGTGGCCGCCCAATGAATATAATGAAGGGGATACTTTTGTGGAACCTTTGGCGAATTTTGTGAGGAGTAGCGGGGATTTTCAGATAAACCTCAGTTTCCCGGTGGGTGGCTATTATGAAAGCATGGATAGCTTTATGGCGAATCCTAAACTACCCGAGCGTTTTTTCTCCATTGACCCTATAGGCAGGCAGCGCAGAAGGGAAGGTAAATACTTAATTGGCTATACCAGAGGGGATTATGCCGAAATGGGAGATTTACCGGCCAGGATGGCAAGCTATGCTCAAGAGAACTCCCTGGAAGTTTTTGGCCCTGTATATACCATATATTTGCTGGATGAGATCTGCACCCATGATCCTTCTAACTATTTAGCGCAAAGTTGCGTAGCTATATCCCAAAGGAGGAACCGCGACAGAAGGCATAATGCCATTGATACTAGGCCAAACCCAGTAGAAAGAAGGAGAAAAGAAAGAAGGCAGGACTAACGCGGGCTAAGGGGATAAGCAAGATACCCTGCAACAACATATGAAAAACAGCGGGGAACCCGCTGTTTTTTATTTGTCATCTTTTTCATTAAAATCTTCCTTCATTAAAATCTTCCTTCATCCATGTCTTCAATGTAAATACGCTCTATGTATCCTAAAATCTTATATTTCTTATTCTCCGATAATTTTCTAAACATCTTCAGTAATTGCTGATCCAGGCTGTCGTCATTGGCCGCGCCGTTTGTGTTATTTAAACCGTTTATGCTGTTGCCACTGTTAAGATGATCTAAAGAGTATTCGTCGGCGTCGTCCATCAGCAGCCACTCTACCGGCACTCCATAATATTCCGATATTCTCCTTAATGTGGTTTTCTTCGGGGCGGTAAGGTCATGTTCCCACCTGTATACCGAATTTAACGATACTCCAAAAATTTCACTTTGCTCCTTTAATGTCCTCTTGGTTTTTATGCGTAAATGTCTGAGTTTGTCACCAATAGTCATTTTGATCACTCCCTTCAATTTAATTTTTTATTTTTTTTAATACTAAATACTACATCAGGCTTGCCAGCAAGACCATTCTTGCCCCACTATATTCGTATGAACATGTGGAAAGAGTTACTATTCTGTCAAATTTTTCAGGTTCTAAAAATACGCGGGCGTTTTTTCTGGCGTATTCCACTATTTCCTCTTGTTTAGCTTGGGTTTTATATATTATTTCATCATCTTCGTTTATAACCATGTAAGCAAATATCTTCAGTGCATAAGTTTTGTTATTTAAAAATATGCTACCAAATGCATTGCTTTTAAAGAAACCGCTCTCCGCGAATAATTTTAAATCCCCAAACATACTGCCATTTTTCATATTGTGCCCGTAGATAATATTATTTGGGCTGGTGAAATCCTTGGCACAACGGTAATCCATAAATAGGGTTCCGGCAGTGGCTTTCTTTTTGTGTAGATCACGCCTTAAATAAAAACTGTTATCTTCTGTTAGAACAAATGGGTAACTAATTCGTGTATTTAATATCTCCAACCAACCTACTATATCACTATTGATTTCATTTTGCAAGTCAAATATCTCTTGGTTGACAATTTTTTCCATATTTTTTTCAATTGTCATGGTATCACCGGATTTGTCCGCCTCAGCAAAGGCTGCTGGCGCTGTAAGTACTGCTGCTGGTTGATACTTGACCATTTCATCTTTTACCTGCTCTTCTTTAAGATATTGCCCGGATATTTTGCTAAGTTGATATCCGCTGAAAGAGATGGCGGCAATTAGAGAACCTATTATAAAATATCTTATTAATTTTCTCATTGCCGCCATCTCCTTTCGGATGCCCCGGGGACGGTCATTTTGCCCCCGCGCTCCTCAGCTATTAAACAGTGGCTTCAACTCTATTTTGTGAAAACCGCTGAGTGAACCCATAGTGCCGGGTATACTAAAGCAGTATGTGTATCCAAGAGGATTTGGAATGCCCTGCCGAGTTGATGATGTAATTCTGTGGCGGTGATACCATTCGTAGCCGCGGAACGCAGCCATATATATTCCTCTGGGGTATAGGCCTTAAGCTTGTTGAAATTGGCTATTGCTAAAGCGCTGCTGGGATCATTGCCACCGCCGGCTGTAACATTGTACATCTTGGAAATGAAGTTGGCTGCTTCGCCAAAGCTCAATACAAATGCGATGTCGTCGCCTGTGCCAGCCTGAGTGGCTGTGGGCTTGGAAAAGCCATTGGTCAAACCGCCGGAATCGCTGCTGCCGCTACCCAAAACACTGGTGGCATTATTGACTACCGTGAATTGGCGCAGCCTGGCAGAGGCGCTTAAACTCTCAACTGCGGAACGGTTATTGAACCAGTCGTTCAATTTTGTACGGACAGTGGAAGCCATATAACCACTGGTGGAGCCAAAATACATATTCTGGAATTTAACATTGTTTAGATTGTTGGCATTGAGATTGATGAAGTCACTGCGCATAATCAAGGAGTAATCGCCATTTCTGGCTATTTCGATCCAATCGACAGTGTCGCCGCTTTGCTCTGGGGTGAGGATATTTCCGTTACCCACACCGGTTGGCACTTCAACAATGGGTTGGGATGGTTTGGCGGTTACCATATTGCCATTATCATCTTTGTAGTACTTGACATCATCGCCATTAGGACCGTTTTTAGTGCTGTCAAGGGAATCATCGCTTATTGGCTTGGGGTCGCCATAATAATAGGTGTTGCCCTCATCATCCGGACCCAAGGGGCCTACATAATACTTACCGTCATTGGCGGTGTTATCAAAGATTTCTGTTACGCCGCTGGTGGAGGGGTCTTTACCCGGACCGCCGCCGGTCAAGGAGCCTAAGGGGCCGTTGGGATTATTTTTATCTACCTTGCGCCACACATTCTGACCCATATCTACCCAATAATCATTGCCTTTTTTAACTACTGTTTTATCGTCGCCACCTCCGGGCTTGCCGTCGGGGCCACCCCAGAGGGCTGGGGAATCTATCAGATTGCCGCTGTCATTATCCACGGTTTTCCAAATATTGCTGCCGGGCGGATCTTCCACCAGGAAACCACCGCCGCCGGGGATAGCGGGTCTGTCATTGCCGTCGCCGGGGTTGTCGCCAGGGTTGTAGACATATTCCGGAGGTACTTTGGAGTTGCCGTTTTCATCCACTTTCTCGAAGACATGGGGTGGGCGGCCTACCGGGCGGTACCAGTTATTGTCCGGCCCTTTAATCAACTCGCCACCACCGCCGCCGCTACCTTTACCTACTACCACCAAAAAGGGGATATCATGTTGTATGCCCCAAGGGTCGGAGAAGGTGCCGAGTATGATAGCCGCGCCATCAGTGTTTTTCGCCGAAATAACACCGGAAGACACGCTTGCTACCGCTTGATTCAAAGATACCCAAGAGATTTTGTTTACCCCTGCTTCGGGAACAGTGCTGATAGGTATATTCAAGGTAGCGCCTTTGGCGACACTGCCCTCTACACCGCCAGCCAGGGTGTAGGAAGTGATATTGGTGGGGTCGACGACTTGATAATTCATTTTTACTACCTGACCCCTGGTGCTACCGGCAACTACGGTGGATACGCCAGGCTTTAATCCCTTAACTGTTGCGGTGCCCATTCCTTGTGTCCAGTTTAGCTCTACAATGGCATCATCGCCATTTACCCAGTTAAAAGCATTGCTGATATTTGGTGTGGTAAGTGTATTGCCAACAGTCATGCTTCTGTCATAGGCAGCCCCATAAGGGTTTAAGAAGGTTTGGCTATAATCGTTAACATCTGCCAGTGTAAAGCTAAGGCCGTGGATCAGTAAAACTGTTATCAGTGTCAAGCCCACAAATAAGGCAATGAATTTTTTGTTTCTGATTAATTTCATTTTTCAAGCCTCCTTTAAACTATTTTTTGTTTCAATACCGGCTATAATTTCTATATTTTAGCCAGTTTTCACATGCGCTATTCCCAAATCAACAGGGTACCCTGGTATTCCATGGTTACTTTTATTTCTACTGATTTGCCGTTCTGTGTTAAACGCAACATGGTGGTAGTGGGGTAGATGGTGTTATTATTCGCCAGCCATTGGGCATAGGCTTCTTCTCTATCCGGGAGCGCGCTGTATAAAATAGCAGGCTTGCCACTTATGGTACCGATTTCAAATTTGCCGGCATATTTACTGTCCAGCGGTTCTACGCTAAGTCCGCTATAATCCGTGCTTACCAGAATATCCTCTAAACGGAAGGCGCCTTTGCCGTCGAATATTACATTTACCATTTTGTCGCTGGAGGAAAAGGCGCCGGTTTCATCTGGATCCAGATGTGAGGTATAACCTTTGTCTGGGTTAGTGGGGGGTTTAACTTCCAGCCCGCCATTAGTGCCGCCGGCTGCTTCCACAATGATGGTGATGGTGGTGCTAACATCTCCTACGGTTAAGGTGACGACTACGCTACCTTCAGCAACACCGCTTATAGTCCCTGTTCCATCCACACTGGCGATAGCAGGATCGGCTGAGATCCAGCCGGGGGTTTTACCGATGGCATATTCGGGGGGGCTAACTGTATAGGTAGGGCTGTAGGTTTCTCCCACTTTAATGGTTTTACTGCCGCCGCCGTCAATTGATACGCTGGTCGGAGGGGGGATAATGGGAGGGGTAGTATTGCCTACTGTAACGGTTATGCTGTCGCTATAATCGCCAACACTGAGGGTTATGGTCGCTATGCCTTCTGCTACCCCGCTGACTGTGGCATTGCCTTGGGCATCCGCTACTACGGTGGCGGCAGCGGGATTATTAGAGGACCAGCTGATTTCTTTGTTAAGGGCATAATCCGGAGGGGTTATCTGATGATGCAAGAGAACAGTTTCCCCTATGCCAATTGTTTGATTGTTTTCAGCTATCCTTACCGATACTTCGCCGGGCGGGTCGATTTCGGGTTTGACAATAATATCTATCACTTCATTGCCATCGGGTGAGTTGCCCTCTTTCCAATCCGGGATATCAGTAATATCTGCCGCGTAAGCCAAAACATTGATGGCATAATAGTAGCTTTTGCCCTGCAAAGAAGCTTGGCGCGTTACACCGTGCAGTAATAGGCCGGTTACCTCGCCAGAACGTAAGGGTTGCGACCAATAAGCATAACCGTCGCTGGCAAAGATCCAGCCTATAAAGGTATCTTGCTCTGCCGAACTCATAGCTAAGAAAGCTGCGGAGTTGACAATAGCGGCATTGGGTGTTTGTTTGGCGCCGGGTACACCTTCATAGTTGGTGGTGTCTTGAGAAAGCGGTTGCGAACCGTCTGTCGGCATATACCATTTGCTGCCGCCCATGTTCCAGATAAAGTAATCATGGTAGAGATCTCCCGCGGTATTGCTATGACCGCAATTTTCAGCGGTAGCCGCATATTTGTGGGTTACCCAATCACTGGCGGAGCTGGGGCGCCAAGTATAACGGGTCAGGTTCAGTGTTTCATCCAATTTTACACGCACATACAGCGTTGTGTCATTTTGGTTTTCAATATATACATCTTTTTTACCGGTGCCCGGATCGAAATCATCGTGTACGGTTACACCGTCTTTTTGTCCCATGAACTCATTTCTTACTTCAATCAGTTGCTTATAGGCAAGCGTACCGGTTGCCAGTAAGGTTACCGCGCATATTACTGCTACAATTGTTTTCAGTTTATTCATATCAGTCAACTCCTTCTTTTGTTTCTTTAGATTTTTTGCCTTTTTTTCTTAAAAACAACTCATACCTGAGAATTATGGTACTGAGTGCCAGCACTATCAACCATAGCCTGGGGTTGGCGTCGTCGCTGGTTTTAGGGATATTTTGCGGTGGCTCCGGAATATAATCCAGCCCCGCCCCTGGTATACCGTCTTCATCAATATTGGTGTTGGGATCTGGGTCTGGTGGGTCTGTTCCACCTACCGGCACATTGCCATCCGGTATATTAGTATTTACTTGTGGCGGTGTTTTC
>Ga0082212_10007434_pt1 | contig 14481 bp, 9 predicted proteins | sample TergutNt197P3_FD_71548 | JGI IMG/M metagenome (GOLD analysis project Ga0082212, IMG submission 71548) | Neocapritermes taracua P3 segment gut microbial communities from Petit-Saut dam, French Guiana - Nt197 P3 | ecosystem: Host-associated > Arthropoda: Insects > Digestive system > Gut ... | reverse complement strand
TGATCAACTGGATGATAAGGCTAATTTATATTGTACAGGTATCAACGAATCGGACTTTCAAAACGACTCCATAAGGGAATTTGTGAGTTCTGTTCGGGAAAATTACTGTGGAGATATTTTTGATAAGTCATTGTTTCCACAAAAGCCGGTAGTCATCATCCCTGATTTGCATGTCGACAATGAAAAATACAGAAGTGATGAAACAGCCCAATTTGACGTGAATGTATATAAGTGGAATGTCGAAAAAAATTTACTGGAATTGACCATTTACCTGACAGGAAATTGCTCGCTGGACTGTAAAGATTGTAGCGCTGCCTGGAAACAAATAAAATGGTGTCACAAAAACGAAGCGTTTTTGTCCAAAGACACGTTATTTGAACTGCTGAATCAAATCAGATATACGTCCATATTTGAAGTGAAGTTTTTTGGAGGGGATATTTTTCAAATTCCTTATTGGGATGAATTGATAAAGGAGTTAAAAGGATATCGCTTCAAAAAGAGTTTCTATTGTGATTTCCGATTACTGCCAATCCGTAAAGAGCAGTTAGAAATCTTTGAAAACGAAGATTTTCAACTGTATATGCTTATGGACTTATCATTTTCTAAACAAGAAATCATTCGTGATTTTTTAGATGAAAAGTATAAATTCCGTTATATTTTTCGTGTTTCTTCATCTGAGGAATATGAAACAGCATGTAGCATTATTGATAAAGAAAAGGTCGAAGCAACCATCGTGCCTTTTTATAACGGCAACAATCTCCCATTTTTTGAAGATCTTGTTTTTCAAAATACGGATGACATAATAAACACACCCTGGACAAAAAATGAGATTTTTGCCCATCAAGTGGTCAACACCAACGACTTTGGAAAGTTTACGATTACTTCAAAAGGAGAAATATTCGACAACATGTACAGTGAGCCGATTGGTACAGTTTCCGACGACATCAAAGATATTACAATCAAGGCTTTGAAAGATGGAAAAGCCTGGTTTGTAACGCGAGATAAGGTTGTTCAATGCAAAGGCTGTATATACAAATACCTTTGTCCTTCGCCTTCGAATTATGAATTGGCTTTGGGTCGGAATAATCTTTGTGATGTGAATCCCGAATGAATACTGAAATGACTGAATAGATGGTTGAAAACAAACAAAAATGTACTGAAGAATTAAAATATATCGTTGACATACTTATTCTCAACGGCACGATTACTGATTGTCCCGGTTTGGTACATGGGAAAACCGGTATTGCCATTTTCTTTTTTCATTACGCACGACTGACAAAGAATGTCTTGTACGAGGAATATGCGAATGATTTGGTAAGAGAAATTCTGTTGCAAATACACATTAACAGCCCGGCCGACTATAAAACCGGAATAGCCGGTATTGGCGTTGGATTGGACTATCTCTTAAAAAATCGTTTTTTGAACGCCGATGATGATGTTTTTGAAGATTTTGACCAACGGATGGTTCGTGCTGTCCTGTCTGATCCATGGCAAGATTTTAGCCTGTACGATGGATTAGCGGGCTACGGACGGTACTGGCTCATGCGACTACGCCATCAGCCGACATTAGAATCGGCCAGGAAATGTTTATTGCATATTCATGCATGTATTGATGAACAATCAATCACTATTCCGGAAAACGAAAAAAACGACGTCAATAGTTTTTTGCGTGATTTACGGGAAATATCAGGATTTGATGTAGGAGCAATGCAAGCATTGCCCCTATCAGAACAATGCCAAGATGTAGAAAAAAAACGTATGACGGATTTGGATATGGAGAAACCGCTTGACAATATGGGTTTACTCGCCGGCTATGCCGGCGAAGGAATGATGCGATTGACAGCGCTAAATCACACGGATATGACGTGGATAAATCTTCTATAGCATTAACCATTAATTAATTCGTTAATCACATGAATCACATGAATCTATACATCATCTATGAGCATAGTAATTCTGCCGTATATGGCATTGGAACCTATATCCGCGAGTTAACGGAAGCGCTTCGTCATAGCCCTGTTAAAGTTTGTGTCATACATTTAATAACTGATAAGCCGAAAGTACAAATTGTGAAATCGGATGAAATAAGTCATTGGTATTTTTCGACGCCTGCTCCGCAGCAACGTACTAATTTGGGTAAATTAAAAGAATTATACTACCGTAATGTTACCTATTTGCTTCGATTGCACATTGAAAACCCAAAGAATTTGATATTTCATTTGAATAATAACCATAGCCGAAAATTAGCCGAAGAGTTGAAAAGGGTTTTCAACTGCAAGATTATCACAACCGTACATTACCTTGAATGGAGTTTGGGACTGTCCGGAAACAGGAGTCGTTTCAGGCAAATAATAGCCGGACAAGAAACCGCACCGGAGGATGAGTACAGGAAAGCCGTTGAGATTTCATATCAAAAAGAAAAAGAATACTTTAAAACAGTAGACCACATCATCGCTCTTTCGGAGTGCACAATGCAAATCTTGCGTGATGACTATGGAATTAGACAGGAAAAAATAACCGTCATATATAACGGACTTACCGGCGCCAACGCTTTGTCTGAAAAGCAGACGATTCGGCAGAAATTCCATATGCCGGATGTTTCGATTATTCTTTTTGTCGGTAGATTGGATGAGAATAAAGGTTTGAAATATTTACTGCAGGCTTTTATTATAGTTTTGAGCAAAAACCCCTGTTGTCAACTTGTCATTGCAGGCAATGGCCCGTTTGACACCTACATGAAAGAATGTGAGGATATTTGGATGCACGTTACTTGGACAGGATTGATTAGAAGGGATAAACTGTATGATTTATATACTATTGCCGATATAGGCGTTGTGCCGTCACTATTCGAATCATTTGGTTATGTAGCCGTCGAAATGATGACGCACGGATTACCTGTTGTCTCCACGGCAACTTCTGGCTTGAATGAGGTAGTAGATGAGTCATGCGGGCTGAAAGTTCCAATAATTGAATACCCTGACAGGGTAGAGATAGACGTGGAAATGCTGGCTGAAAAAATCGTGTATTTATTAGAGCATCCCGAAAAAGCAAAGGAATTAGGACAGAACGGGCGAAAAAGATATTTGGCCGAATACTCTTTGGAAGTCTTTCGAAAAAACATGCTGCATTTTTACAATTCATTATTGTGCATATGATACCGAAAATAATTCATCAGATATGGGAGGGCCGTAAAGAGCCGCTGCCCGATTTTTTCAAGCAATTTGGAGAAACATGGAGACAGTATCATCCTGACTGGAAATATGAATTTTGGGATGGAAACAGGATGGATGCTTTTGTAAGTAACAACTATCCTCAAATGGCTGCTGTTTATTTTAATTACAAATATGATGTCCAGCGATGGGATGTCATCCGGTACCTGATTTTATATAAAACGGGAGGAATGTATGTTGATTTCGATTACGAATGTCTGGGATCATTTGACTGTTACCTGTCAGAAGATAAATGTTGTTTTTCGATGGAACCCGAATTGCACCGCCGTTCGGTCGGGAAAGATACCTGTTTTAACAATGCCCTGATGATCACTCCGCCGGGCCATCAGTTCTTTGAATATGTAATTAATCACCTGCAAACTGTTCCTGTTGATTATTCAAATAGCAAATATCACGATGTGTTGAATTCCACAGGCCCTCTGATGCTAACACGTCTGTATGAAAAATATGAAAGTAAAACCAGTATCCGTTTGTTTCCATCGGAACAGGTATCGCCATGGTCAAAAAATGAAGTGCTGGATTACATGAATGGAGAAGCCAATGAGGAGATACTGGAGAAAAAAATGGAAAATGCCATTGCAATACATTACTTTTGGGGTTCGTGGCTAAAAAGTGATAATGAATAAAATATAAAAATTATGATTGCTTACAATAAGAATACGCCGATTCTTTTTCTGATATTTAACAGGCCGGGAACCACTGCTCAGGTATTTGCCCGAATCAGGGAAGCAAAACCCGGTAAATTGTATATTGCCTCGGACGGCCCGCGTTTTTCTGAAGAAGAAGCGCTTTGCGGACAGGTCAGGGAAATAGCTGCTGCCGTCGACTGGGACTGCGAAGTGTTAACGCTATTCAGGGAAAATAACCTCGGATGCGGGCTGGCAGTCAGTCAAGCGATCAGCTGGTTTTTCGAACATGAAACCGAAGGAATCATTCTGGAAGACGACTGCCTGCCGTCTGACAGTTTCTTTGGCTTTTGTTCGTCGATGCTTGAAAAATATAGAAATGATGAACGTATCGGTCACATCAACGGAAGTAATTATCAGAGCGGCATGGTACGGGGCGACGGCAGTTATTATTTTTCCACGCTCACGCATGTTTGGGGATGGGCAGGCTGGCGAAGGGTGTGGAAAGATTATGATATGAAAATGCAAACTTATCCGCTGTTTGAAAGGATGAATTATATTGATCAAATGCCTGCACATGCACCATTTAAAAATTACTGGAACAATCGTTTCAGGTTTTATAGTAAAGGCAATACCGATACATGGGATTTTCAATATTCCTATCTCAACCTAATCAACCGCCGGCTATCGGTTATTCCAAATGCAAATCTGATCAGCAACATAGGCTGCAAACAAAACCCAACGCATTTTGTTCAGGATCATCCTTTTGCCTGTATGCCTCTATCCGAAATGGACAATATAGTACATCCTTCATTTGTTGTAGAAGACATAGAAGCTGATATACAATCGCAGCATCTGGAGTTAAAAATACCGTCGACCGAATCATTCGGAAGCGGCTATACATTCATCAAAGACAAATTAATCCGAATCGTAAAGAATAAGGACAACTGCATGGAAATTCCGGAAATCATTCACCAGATATATTTTGATCCTGCCGGAGTTCCCGACCATTTGGCATTAATATCACAAACATGGAAAGATATAATGCCTGACTGGGAATACCGGTTTTGGGACGGTAAGGCAGTAGAACAATTCATGGAATCGGAATGTCAGGATTATATACCTCTTTTCCGTTCATTTCCTTATGACGTCCAGCGGTGGGATTTTGTCCGTTATCTGATTCTGTATCATTATGGCGGCTTATATGCTGATATGGATTATGAATGTATTGAGCCATTGGACCCGCTCCTGCGGAACACCCCGTGCTGTATGGGAATGGAACCGGTCGCACATGCAATCCGCGATAACAGGCCGTTTATCATTGGAAATGCATTGATGGCGTCAGTTCCGCGTCATGATTTTTTCTATCGTATCATACAGGAAATTTCCACCTGTGGATGGCAAAATCAAAAATATAAAGGAAATCCGGTGGTAGAATCTACCGGTCCGTTTATGATAAATCGTGTCTATGAAAACTGCGAAAAGAAAGATGAAATCACATTATTACCTGCCGAATTAGTCGCTCCCTTATCAATAACAGAGGTTCGGGATGTAATCGCAGGAATTACGACAAAGGAGATGGAAGACAAAGTGGAAAATGCTTTTGCCATCCATTACTTTTTCGGTTCGTGGTTTTCTCAACTGAGCAGTACAGCCGTTCATATAAAATGATAAAGGATTTTATTTTTTTGCGTCCCGTCAATCTCAAGAATAAGATGCGACTCGGTAATCTGTCCGATGGCGGTTATGTTGTATATCAACCTGTATTATGTGAAACGGATGTGTTGATGACATACGGGGTTGGTTGGGATGTGGCGTTTGAAGTACATTTTTATAACCTCACCCGTAAAAGGGTATGGATGTATGATCCTTCCATGCTGGACGTTGACTCGATAGAATCATACAGTAATAATGAAAAGACAAGCCAGTGGAGGCAGAAATTGGATTTGCTGCGAAAACATGGCATTTATTTTGTAGACGAAGGCATATCAACGGTTCAAAAGCCAAAATACAGCACATTTGAAAACCATCTGAAAACCAATCAGATTACGAATGAAAGGATCATGCTGAAAATAGATATTGAAGGCGATGAATATGATATTTTTACAGACGACAGTTTTTATGACCGGTTACATCCTGTTAATCAGATCATTGTTGAGTTCCACGATCTGAAAAACAAGGCAGACATACTGGAGGAAATTATTTCGCGTTTAAAAAGGGAGTTTGAGATCGTTCACATTCACGGAAATAATCACGGAAATCTATTTGTATTTCGCGGAGAATCTTCTACTGTAATTTTTCCGGATGTTGTAGAAATCACCTTTGTAAGAAGAGCCTGTATTCGGGAGGAAGATATAATCGTCGAACCGGTTTCGTATCCGGTTATTGGATTGGATTATCCCAATAATTCAGGTAAGAAAGATTACGGTTTGATATTCTGCTGATATCGTCGTATAAAGTTTATTTATGACACTACCATCTATTATTATAATGACAAGACTGTATTTATAATTTTCGATAAATCAACCCGTCAAACATTCCGCGTGAAAGGAGACGGCTTTGTGGATGATTTATCCGGATTAGCCGGTATGACCGGCAAAAATTACTTTTTCCCCTCAGAAGGCATTATTGACGAAAAAATGATACATGCTGTCTGGCCTTTTGAAGTGCTTAATTTTATAAAAGAATGTCAGGAGGGCGGGCGTGCAGTCAACCTCCGCTTGCTGGAGTTTTCCAAAACGTTGAAAGATGATGATAATCCGGTATTGATGATTGTTATTTTATAATAAAGTAAGGCGTCTCCCTGTTGAGGTCGGGGTAGATGAAACCTCGCCCGTTGGCGTCCATCATTTCGATGAGATACATCAGGTCGTAGGCTGTATCAATCTTGTCGGACGGTATCGTCGCTTCGTACGTGTTCTTTCCACCCGTAAGGGTCATCGGTAGCGTTTCGAAATCCAAATACTGGTTTACGGCGCGGTATTGGAGGCGTACCCATTTAATTCCGGCAGGTGCACTCACACTGATTTTAACGGTCAACGGCTGTCCGGCTGATGCAGTTTCGACCGGCGTATGGCTGATATTGAAATACTTGCTGTTTTCGGCTGACGGCGCCGCCTTGTATAGAGGCGCCGACTGGACGGTTCCGTTGGGTTTGAAATTTGCTCTCTGTTCTTTCAGCCTTTCAAGCCCCCGTTCCAACAACCCCAGTTCATCTTTCCAGTGACCCGACATGGGAATGCGCCCGATCAGCAGGTTGTTGGCATACACATCGCCAGCCGCTTCGACAAGCTCTTTCCATGCTTCCATAGCGTGTTGTTCATGTGCAATAGCAGCATCCAATGCCGCCACATCCTGCGTGCGATTGAACAGGCAGTAACTGACGGCAGCCGGCGCCCTGCGCGAGTGATACAATGCCAGCCTCGAAAGTATTTTCAGGTCTACGACTGTTGCATTAAACTCTTTGCTGTCTTTCGTTTTCATCAGTTTTTCCGCCTCGTTCACCTTTCTGTCTATACTTTCCGACAGCTTTTGAAGCCACATGGCATTGGTAGAGGGTAAAGTCTTCCCTGTTTCGAATGTTCCTAATAGCGTCTGCGCTTCCTGGTCGAAGCTTGCAAACTGTTGTATATCGCTCCCTTCGGCCCTTGCATAGAGCGGCAGATCGCCTAACCGCTGTTTTTCAGGCCAACCGGTCGTGGTTGGGAAGAAACTGTATGGATAACAGGCGGCAACAATACGCGGTAATACCCGGCTTGCCTCATTGATAGCCGCCTGTACGACAGGCGCCGCTTTTGTTCCGAATCGCTGTTCAAATTCCCTGTCCCATATGTCGGACGGCGAGTCAGGGTTATATCCCACACGTCCCCATAACCGGAAGAAATACCAGTAACGCTCATATTCATGCGTATAATACCGGTACGGCACATTCAGCATTTCGAAAGGCTCGACATCATGTATCTGTGATTCCATTTTAGTGGCCATCGGCTCATAGACGGCATAGGCGCTGCTGTTGTAGAGGCGACTGTTGCCTGCAAAGCGGCGTACATATTCCGGGTCGCCCCAGAGAAACACACGGTTCGTACCGCCATTCCAAAGTTTCCACATCATTTGATAGCGTTGGGGATAGCGTAACATGTTGGCATATCCGTGGCGACGGTTCTGCTGGTCTTCGCGGTTGATGTGCGTCGGGCTGAAAGGCAGCCCCATTTGCTCCATCCAGAATTTTGGCGCAATACGGAAATTCAAGCCGAGCCGGTATGCCGTATTTATTAATGTATCGGTTAGCCCTTTGGAGTGGATGTCGATCTGCATGTGAGGGGCCGCCGCGGCAACCGTCTCAAAAAAACTGACACTAAAATCGTGCAGTTCTTCGGTTTTTAGCCCCGATTCGTTATTGGTTTTGAAAAGGATAGCATCGGCTTCCGGAAATGTTTTCAGTAACTTGGCAAATGCGGCTTTTGTGTAGGGTATCAGGTTACCGGCTGTTTCCAATCCGGTCACCTGCCAGGGTAGCGCATGATTTGGGTCATATTCGAATGTGGCATTACCCCCCGTCTGTACGCCTCCGCGGTAGATATGGTCCCAGACGCCCAACCGGATGCCGATACCCCTTTCATGCGCGAGGGCTATCAGACGGTGCATGGCGTCCACGTTGTGCTGTTGCCGCTCAGGAGAAATGTCTTCCATTTTAACTTCGGGAAAACCGTCCACATCGAAGAAATAAGGGTAACAGGGCGCCATAAACCCGCCATTCTCGTAACCAAACAATATTTCCAGCATATTGAGCCTGTCGCGCGCCATCATATCGAAATAATCGGTCAGGTATTGTTCATCATAAAACCGGTTCTCCCAATGGCGGCGGTGCATCGTATACCATGCGATACCACGCTCTTTGATGAAAGGTTCGGATGTAACATCACGGACAAACTGCAACAAATTGCGTCCGTCGCTCCAGCGGATGCGTTGCGTAATGTCAAGCAGTCCGTACATGATACCCCTGTCGTCGTATCCTGCTACGACCACTACCTTTTTTTGCTGCCACCCTGTATTCAGGATTGTTAACGCTTCCGAAACGGCCGGTACGGTACGTTTGCTTTCATTAAGCAGCGTCGCTGCCGCACCGACGCCTTCCGACAGTCCGGCGACTATCACAGTCTTTCCGTTAGCGTCCTGTAAATCGTTCACCCTTTCATACCGGATGTTCATCGCATGTAGCGATTCCGTCAGCTTGCCCGTTCCATATTCAGCCGTTAGTCCCATGGTCTGGTCGGTAACGATGGATACCTGCACCCAAGCGTTATCCGTTTTTGTGCAGGCAAACGGAAAGAGTAATAAAATAAGCAGTTTGTTGATTAGTAATTTCACTGTAGAAGTTATTTTGGATTAGACATGGACGGAGGCGCTGCTTCCGGCGAGCTACCCCATTGTTTGTTGGGTCGAGGTCCCATATTCAGCACGAGCTTTCCACCTTTCAATAGTTCCGAGTGTTCAAACCATGACTTATCAAGAGGCTCTCCATTCAGAAAAGCCGATTGAACATATTTGTTTTGCGCCGACACATTTTTTGCTTCAATTACAAAAGCCTTTTTATTGCCCAGGTTGATGGTAGATTTTTTAAACAGGGGACTTCCGATAAGCCATACGGGGTAGCTGGGAATCATCGGGTCGGCGTAAATACCCATTGCGCTGCATACATACCAGTGCGACATCAGTCCGGTATCTTCATCCCCGCATATCCCCAACGGGCCGACGCCATACCATACATCCATAATTTCCCTTACACGTTTCTGCGTTTTCCAGGGGGCGCCCGAATAATTATACAGATAAGGTATCAGCCGTGAAAATTCATTTCCATGAGAATAATTTCCAATTAAGCCTGTCTGGTCGGGAAATTGACTCAAAAAATGATATTTTGCCGTTTCATACTGTTCTACAAAAAGAGAATCCAGCTTACCCGTAAAATTATCTCTGCCTCCCATCAGATTTATCAGTCCCTGAATATCATGTGAAACATACCAGGAATATAGCCAGCTGTTCAGTTCGGCAAAATAATCTCTTCCGCCCTGTCCGCCGGATAAAGTCGGATTAAAAGGAGCAATCCATTCGCCGTCTTCTGTTTTCGGCGACATGAAATTAGTACGGGTATCAAAGACGTTTTGATAATCATAAGCGTGTCCGATAAAATAACTGTAATCGTCTGTCTTACCTAAATCCTTTGCTATTTGCGCAATACACCAGCTTTCATAAGCGGCCTGCAAAGTGACGGTAACGCTTTGCCTTCTTTCGAAAGGATGCACTTCGGGTACCCATTCTTTTGTGTTCGGCGGCAATGCGGGAAAAAAGCCATTATCAAGATAAAATTTGTCAAGAACGGTAGCAGGCCCTTTCCTCCATGGCAATTTGGTAGATTCCATGAACTCTATCTTCATGTTCTCATATGCTTTTTCAATATCGAAATCACGGATTCCTCTCAGATAGGATGCTGTAATAGAAACGATATTCCCATGTTGAAACATACCTCCCTGTACAGAACTGGAAGGATACAGGTCGCTTCGTGTCATGGCGGCATACCTTTGTGCCCTTTCATTCAATCCTTCTGCCCTGAGATTCATTCTGTTAAGAAGCCGTTCGCCGCCTATCGAAAAGTAAACGCCCGTATAAAATATGGTACGCTGTTCGTCGGTTCCTCCTTCAACGTCAAACAGCGCCAGCGATTCTGCCCAGGTGTTTCTGGCGTTATTCTTTACGGTTTCAAAGTTCCATGCAGGAATTTCCTTTTCCATGTTTTGTCGTGCAGCCTCCACGCTTTCACCGGAAACGCCTATCTTCACCTCTATCTGTTCATCTTTCGCTGTTACAAAATCTGCGAAAACGCCAACATTGTTACTCCACCTGCTTTGTGCGTAAGGCAGCGCATCCGAAGCTGCTGCGGTGTTAATTAATACACCGGCATTGTCGCCGCCTGCCGACCGGGATTGGGGAAATATCTCTTCGTTTTTCCATGCCCCGAATGACTTGAAAGGTTTGCTGAATTTTGCATAAAAATAATGGGTACGGTTTCCCTGCGCCTCTTCGCCTGCTATCGTATTTTCATCCAGAATACTGAATTTTGCGTTGCTGCCCAGTAAAATGTGCGAATCAGGGTTTTCAGGAAAGGTAAACCTGAAGTAGGAGACCTGTCCGGTAACTGTATATTCAACAGTAATATCATAATCCTCCAGTAAAAGTGAGGAGTAATACGGCGTTACCGTTTCAAAATCGTGGTCGTAGTCGGACGCCATTTTCGACGGCTCCACTTCAATTTTTCCTGTAGTTGCCATAATCCACGAAGGAATCGTTGTCGTTCCATACCTAACGACATCTCTGAGAGAAAAACTGAATACCTGATCGGCCAGATACCTGTCATAAATTTCCGGCCACGGATTTGATGCTACCTGAATGTTTCCCTGAGGCAACCTGACAACAGGATCGGTTGCTACCAGCAGATGGCCGATGCCGCCAATATTGGGATCGACACAGTCAACCGGCGACTTTCTCCCGCCCTGCTGTACTTCGCAGCAAATGAGCAAGTGCGCGCTCAATAATAAGCAAATAAGATTTGATCGTTTCATATTGATATAGAATTTAAAAGTTATATTGATCATAGCATGTCTTTCCCGGGCAACGGCGCTCCTTTGGGTACTAATGTGATGATTTCACCGGCTTTGGATGATAGGGTGAGGATTTGTCCGGACATGTTTCCCGAACGCTTTCCGTTGCGGTACACTGTCAGCTCCTGTCCTGTCCAGGGGTTTTGGACGAGGCACTGTCCACCTTTGCCCGACAGGATTTCGACAAACTCGACCTGACCGCCTGTTTGGGAAGCGCTGATCAGGAATGCATTGCGGGCTGCCAGCGTAAACCGGGCATCCCATTCTTTTGGCCAGGCAGGGAAAATGTAATTGACAGGCTCCTTGCCGGGCGACGGAGGCACGCTTTGCAGTAAAGCCTTGCACGTAGCGTTGACTGCATTGCCCAACCGCTGACATTCGATGGCGCCGGGGCCTTCGCGAAGCATCAGCCGGTTTCGTAACGGACGAAGTCCCGATTCACCGGCGCCTTCAGCGTCGCAGTTTTCTTCCGAAGAACGGATTTGAGCGGGGATCAGGTACCTGACGTCATCGCTCAACCCGAAATTGGCGGCAGCCACAGCCGTTCGGGATAAAACATGAACGCCGGTGTTTTCATTAATATTTGAATTTCTGCGCCTGAACGCTTCTAACGACGTCTTGAACATTTCCGTATCTTTCGTCCCGATATTCGTATAATCATAATACTCGGCTGAGATGGTAGAAGCAGGAACGGGCGTCAGGTTTTCAAGTATCTCTTTCCATACCGGACGTCTATCGGCGTCGATACCCAATATTTCCGAAGCCCTGATAGCGATGGGTATCATCGCGTTCATGGCCAACAGTTCCTCCGGCGTATCCTTTCCGCCCCAGCTGCTTTCTAAGTTATTTACATAATGCAGGTGGTATTTTCCGTCGCTTTCTTTCACGAGATTCGGGAAATTGCAGTAAAATTCCGTGACGCCCTTAATCATGGGATAACCTACCGTCCGAAGCCATTCCATGTCTAAGTGATAGGCGTAATTTTGCCAGTATACGTATGCAATTTTAGCTGTTGTCGACATGATATGCGAAGTCCAGGCAAACGGCCCGCCAACTTCGCCCTTTTTGGACGAGCGGCGCAGGAACATAAAATTCCAGCGGCTGTTCAGGTCGTTCCGCTGCTCAGCAAAATCCATAAAGTCTTTTGAACGCTGATCCCATGGCTTGCGGGCCAGATACAGCTCTCTCAATTCATCGGCAATGTTGTCGGGTAATACTTCCAGACCGTTGAACCAGGTTGTTTCGGGAATCCAGATACCTTTACTGCCCCATTGCTGACGGGCGGCTGTCGCGTAGGAATCGTAATGCTTGAAAAAGGTGCTGAATACAGGCGCTAAAAGCTCCGGATGATTGACGGGCGCAAAGCCATTGTAGTACGCTCCGTTATTGTTCCACCAGTATTGCGAGCCCCACATGGCCATGTCGCCGTTGGTTTTCCATATCATCCCCCGGAACCCCGGCATATATTCGCCGCGCGAACACGACGCCATGATGTAGAGATAGTACATGAAATGCTTTTCCACCTCGTTGGCAACGCCGTCGGCGCTGTGAAAGTTCACAAAAGACTTTGGCCAGAAAGCGCTCCACCATGCCCTGTTCTCTTGCAACAGTCCGTCGAAACCTTTCGGCTGCGCCGCATCTAACTGATTCAGAGCTAATCGGGCAACATCTTCATTGGGGTCGAAACTGCAGGCCGTAGCCAGCAGGACAAGGAACTTGCCATGGCCCGGCTCGGCCGACAGGCGTACAGTCGATTCATTATAGTAAACCGGTTTGCTCTTTCTTCCGGTTATGCCGGCGGCAATGGCGGTAGCACACCAGTAATCGTTTTCCTTAAACTCCTGAATCAAAAGGATTTTCCCGTCCCTGATTTCGAGCCGCGAGGTAGACGTATGTTCGTTGCGTTTGATCTGTACGGCGTTGTTGGCAGTCAGTTTCCAGTTCATCCGGTCGATGTAACTGATGGCATAACGAAGCATCCGCAGGTCGATGCTGACAGGCGAAGGATTGATGCGCCGGTCGTCGATCTCGGCTGCAATCACATCGCCGTCCATCCAGTTCAGCATACGCGCTTCCAGTCCGTTGCCCGAAACGGTGGTTAGTCCGTCGTAAACCGACAAATGCTGGTTAAAAGCGCTACCCGCGAAGATATCGTCGCCATAGTCCTGCACGTTGATGTCCACATATCCCAACCCGTTGGAGAAGTTGTTGTGTCCATCCTGAAAATTTGTCGTATTACATCCCATGGCGAAAGCGTCCACGCGGTTGATCTGGAAACGGATCGCATTTGGCGTTGTCCACACCATCGTACCCATCCGGCCATTCCCGACAGGTATCCCTTCTTCGCTCCTGACGACAGGCGTGTCGTAATGCAGGTCGGCCCTTGAGACCAGACGTTCATAATTAACGTTCATAGATATTTGCGCCCAACTGCGCGTATTCCCTGATGCAAAAAGTAACGTGAAACATAAAATGCTGTTTATCAAATTTTTCATGTCAAATAAATTATAATGTTCAACAATAATGCTGTTTTTCATGTCTCAAAAGTACGCTATTTTTTTATTTTCTCAATGGTTATTGTATAGCAAGCCCCGAATATTTATAACATTCGGGGCTAACTGTCAGGAAATGTAGGCGATAACTATCAAACTGTCAATGCTTAATGAAAATCTTATGTTCGGAACTAAGCCGCGCACTACCGGCATTGTCCTGACCAAAGCCGGAAAAACTTCCAGCAAACAGCAGCATAGCTGCTATACATGTTAAAAATAAATTTGTAAGTCCGGCCTGTCGGAAATCAGGGATTGCCATCGCTTCGTTAAACCGGTATCCGTGTATTTTACTTCTCCGACTTTGCAAAGGTCTGTATTTACCGTTACGGCGTCAGGCGAATGGTTTTGCCTTGCCTGGCGCTTTTTTTTGCTGCATCAAGAATATCAACCACAATCAGGTTGTTTTCCAGGGAGGACAAAT
>Ga0082212_10007433_pt1 | contig 14482 bp, 17 predicted proteins | sample TergutNt197P3_FD_71548 | JGI IMG/M metagenome (GOLD analysis project Ga0082212, IMG submission 71548) | Neocapritermes taracua P3 segment gut microbial communities from Petit-Saut dam, French Guiana - Nt197 P3 | ecosystem: Host-associated > Arthropoda: Insects > Digestive system > Gut ... | reverse complement strand
TGCCGGTCAAATCCATGACCCGGCTGTCCACCCGGTAGGGGGCGAGCAGTTCGATGCGTTCCTTCCAGGCGCTCTCCGGCTCGCCCATGGACACCCAAACGTCGGTGTACAAAAAGTCGCAGCCGCGCACGCCTTCCTCCACGCTCCGGGTCCGGGCGATGCGCGCGCCGCTCACGCGGGCGATGTCGCGCGCCAGATCCATGACCGCATCGGAGGTTTGCAGGGCTGCCGGGGATATGGCGCGGAAATCCATGCCCAGCTTGGCGGCGCCGATCATCAGGGAGTTCCCCATGTTAAAGCGGGCGTCGCCCAGGTAGGCGAAGGTCATTTCCGAAAAAGGCTTGGCGCAGTGTTCCCGCATGGTCAAAAAATCCGCCAGCGCCTGCGTGGGATGCGCCTCGTCGGTCAGGCCGTTCCAGACGGGCACGGAGGCCTTGCTCGCCAGCTCTTCCACGATGGCCTGGCCGAAACCCCGGTACTCGATGCCGTCGAACATGCGCGACAACACGCGGGCCGTGTCGGCCATGGATTCCTTTTTGCCTATCTGCGAACCGGATGGGCCGAGATAGGTGGTATGGGCGCCCTGGTCGTGCGCGGCCACCTCGAAGGCGCAGCGCGTGCGCGTGCTGTCCTTTTCAAAAATCAGCGCGATGTTCCTGCCCGCGAGGTATTGCTCCTCCCGGCGCGCCCGCTTGGCTTCCTTCAGGCGCGCGGAAAGATCCAGCAGGTACAGCAGTTCCTCCGCCGTGAAGTCGAGGAGTTTCAAAAAATGCCTGTTCAGCAGCCGGCCCATGGAACCTCCGTAAAAAATAGAAGAATATATGATCTCTTGGCGGCGGGCAAGATGTGGCGAGCTTGGGGCATCACTGCACGGGACATGAGAGAGTATGTGAGAGCAGGTCAAAATACATGAGTTCCTGCTTTTTCCGGGGGTTCGGCGTTTTCAGGAACGCAAAGCCGTTCTTTTGATAGAAGCGTAAAACGCGGGGATTATTGTAGGCGTCCACAGTAATGTATCTGCATCCAGTCCGGTTATCCAGGCACATAAAATCCTTAATCATGGTGATAATGCCTGTGCCAATGCCCTGTGATTGAAACTCGGCATTAACGCCGAAGCGGCCAATCTTGACGGCGGGCGGTGTTTTGTAGAGGTATCCCGGGCTTTCAATTTTCAGAGCGTCGTTCTGCAAGGTAAAAAACGCCAAAGGGTATCTTGACAAAGCCTCTTCCGGAAAAAAGACCCCGTAGGTCACAGCCATTTTATCACGCAAGTGCCGTTCCGCGTCATCCCTGATAAAATCATCAAGGTCGTGGTCGTCATCATCCGGACCGCAACAAGTAAACCCCGTGAAGCGCGTAAAGTCAGTCACGGGGTTGAACACGTATTGGCCGTTGCTATACCTATTTCTGCTCACGGGCCAGAAGCCTCTGTTTAATTGCCTCAAGCGCCCCGGCGTTATCCACCTTGGGCGGCACAAAGGGCTTCGGGTTTTTTGCGGCAGCAATAAATCTTTCGGCCTCCTTACCCCGCAAGGCAGGCGTGGGGGCTATCGGTCTTGCCATGCTGGCCTCCTTTACAGGCTAAGGTTATCAGGCAACAAAGCATCTACCCGCAGCAAATATAGCGGCGAAAGAAGATAAAGGCAAGGGGGAACCGTCGACAGCGCATAGAAGATGCCTGTTGCCTTCCCCCTAACAGCCTGCTATAATTCTTTCTCTTGCCCTGTGGTGCGCGCGGACCGTTCCCGTGCGAAAAATTTCGCGCACCCGACCCCAAAGGAGGCGCGTATGCGTCCGTTTTCCCTCCCCATCCTCGGCATCCTGCTCGTTGCCCTGCTTCCGTCCGTAGCCTTCGCGGCGGCGGACATCGGCAAGGTCATCGCCGTCACCCCCGGAGCAAGCGTGCTGCGGGAGGGCAAGGCGGAAGATCTCGCCCTGCACGCCGGGATCCGGGTGCAGGACAGCATCCGGACCGATGCCGGGGGCCGGGTGAAGATATTGTTCAACGACGACAGCTCGGTCAGCCTCGGCCCCAACACCACTATGGACATGAGCGAATACGCGGACGCGGGGGACAAGTCGGCCTTCAGCGTCCACATGCCACAGGGCATGATCCGCGCCATTGCCGGCAAGATCGTGGACCAGAATCCAAGCGGCTTCGCGGTGACCAGCCCGGAAGCCACCGTGGGAATACGCGGCACCATCATCACCATGCATGTGCAACGGGGGCAGTTGGGGCGGCTGCGCACAACGGTCTTTGTGGAAAACACCCTGCGCCGGGTCCATGTCAACAACGAAGACGTGCCCAGCGGCAGCAAATGGGTCCGTGAAGACGGGGTCAACCGGCTGGAACGCATCACGCCGGAGGACCGGCGGCTTATCGGCAAGGAACTGGCCTTCCTCGGCGGGCAAGGATCAGCGGCTGCCGCGCCGGAAGCAGCGAAGACGGGCGGGCGGCGCGCCACGGACAGCTTCGGCAACGGGCAAAATCCCCTTGCCGGGGAGAGCGGGCTGAAGGATGATGTCAAGATCGCGCAGAGCTTGCAAAATACCGTCTTGCAGCAATCGGCTGTGGGGCAGGTAAGCGGGTCGTTGACAGCACAAACCGGCACCACCATAACGTACGGAGGCACCTTCAGCTTTGACGTGAACCTCTTCTCTGGCGCGATCAACAACGGGAATATCAATGTAGGGTCTGGCACTCTCATTCTCAGCGACGGCACAGGGCTGGCGAATGCTTCAGGCTTTACCATGAGTGCGAGTGGAACATCGTATTATTTAACTCTTACACAGGAGCCCGCGTCCGGCTACGTCCGAGGCGGGGCCGATTGGATATCCGGCTCGTCTTTCCCTGTTAGATACGGTGTTACCAGTCCTTCATACTCTGAATCCGGACCAGGCATAGGCACCCTCAAATAGGACAGCGCCGGCCCCATGATCAGCCTGGTAGTGCCTGTATATAACGAACAGGAGGCCATCCCCCTCTTTTACCGGGCGGTGCGCGGCAAGCTGGCCGCGCTGGACGTCCCGGTGGAAGTGCTGTTCATTGATGACGGAAGCACGGACAAGAGCCTGGCGCTCATCGAGGCCCTGGCCGCTGCGGATCCCTTGGTGCGCTACCTGTCCTTTTCCAGAAATTTCGGCAAGGAAGCGGCCCTGTTCGCCGGTTTGGAGCATTGCCGGGGGGAGGCCGCCATCCCCATGGACGTTGACCTGCAGGATCCCGTGGAACTTATTCCCGAAATGATCGCCAAGTGGCGACAGGGCGCGGAGGTTGTGCTGACGAAGCGCCGGAGCCGGAAAGGCGACTCCTTGTGCACGCGAAGCGCGGCCAAGCTCTTCTACCGGCTCCACAGCGGGATAGCCGAAGCCCCCATAGAAGAAAATACCGGCGACTTCCGGCTGATGGACAGAAAGGTGGTGGAGGCCCTAAAGCGCTTGCCGGAACGTACGCTGTTCATGCGGGGACTGTTCGCCTGGCTCGGCTTCAAGCAGGACGTTATCACCTATACGCGCCCCGTGCGCGTTGCCGGGCAAAGCAACTACCACGGCTGGAAACTGTGGAACCCGGCCCTGGAAGGCCTGATTTCGCGCAGCGCCTGGCCCCTGCGCGTATGGGCGTATGCCGGGGCCTTGATGGCGCTGCTTTCTTTTGCTTACGCGGCCTTTATGATGCTGGACGCGATCGCGCGGGGGAATCCGGTTCCCGGCTATTCCGCGCTGATGGCGGCCATCCTGTTTCTGGGCGGGGTACAGCTCATCGGGATCGGCGTTTTGGGCGAATACCTGGGGCGCATCTACCACGAAACCAAGCAGCGGCCGCGCTTTATCATCCGCAAAAGCAATGTGGAAGGCGCGCAATAAACAAAGAGCAAGCCATGCCGCACAGCCAGACGAGTTTCCAAAAAGACGGCCTCGCCGTGTTCGCGGCGTTCATCATGCTCGGCGCAGTGTATGCCGCCCTGTATCTCCGCCTGTACCCGTGCGTTCCCTGGAACTGCGACGACTGGACCTATCTGGGGCTTTTTCATTCCATACTGCCGAGCACCGCCCGATGGAACCCGGCCAGGGTTTTTCAGGAATTTTTCATGCCCTTGGCCGGGTATTTCGCGGCCTACGTCGTGCGGCCGCTGTGCGGCCTCGGCTACCTTGAAGCGCTGACGCTCACCTGTTCCGGGCTGGCGGCAACGGCCTGGTTTTCGCTGAGCGTCCTTGTCTACCGCTTTTTCCTCTCCGTGGGCCAGGATCGCGTGCCGGCTTTATGCGGGCTGCTCCTGTTCACCGCCGGTTTTTTTCTGGCCAACGCCCTCCGGCTCCCGCTCGTGATCACCGACCCCATACCCAACACGCTCTTCACCTATGATCTGCCGAACATCCTCAATGCCGGTCTCGCCCTGGCGCTGTGCCGGGCCATCCTGAATACGGGGGACACGGGGAAGGAGGACGGGCGCCTGTTCGCCACGCCCCTGTCAATGGCCGGCGCGCGACAGCATGCGACAGCGCTGGCCTGCGGCCTTCTCATCGCCTATTTCACACAGTTTTCCATGACGATTTCCAGCGCGATTTCCGCCATTCCCGCCGGAAGCCTCCTGCTCTTCCGGCTGATCCGCCATGTGCGCAACGCCGACAACAAAGCGCCCGGCGCCGTCATGCGCCAATGCGCCTTTCTCGACCTCTTCTGCGGGGTGCTGGTCGCCTTCTGGTTCATTGCCGCATGCTATGACCTGCACGGCGGGCGATTCGCCTCGCTGTCCCTTTCCCCACAGCCTTTTTCCGCCATTCTCGCCATGCACTATCGCGCTCTTTATACCTGCATCCCGCCCTGGCTCTGGCTGACGCTGCTCCTCCTGATCATGGTGAACGCGGCAATCCTGGCGCACGACGGAAAACGCGGCGAAAACCGGCCCGGCAACGTCGCCCTGCTTACCTTTCTCGGCGTGATGGGCCTGTCCTTCGTGTTGCTCCTCACGTTGAATATCCTGATTTTTTACGTCACGAATATCGGCCTGGATAACCGCTTTTTTTTCGGCTGGGCCTTCTACTTTTATATCACCCTGGTTGTGAACGCGCTCTTTCTGCACAAGCGCTTTCCGCCGGCCCTGGTGGGCCTGCTGCCCCTGCCTGTGCTGCTTTTGTCCAATGCGACGCTTGCCGATCCCTGGATGCCGCGCCCGATGTTCTATGCCGAGCCCAGAAAAGCCGTTGTCCAGGCCTGGCTGGACGACATAGTGGAGGCTGACAGGGCCGGGGAGGCGGAGGTGGTGATCCGCACTCCCACGGAGGAATGGCCGCACCCGAAGGATTATCTCGGCGACAGGCTGGCGAGAACGCTCTACCATCACGGAATAACGAGCAGGCATATGACGATACATCAGGAAGCGCCGGGCAGGTAGTACCTCAAAAGGGAGCCTACCCCCCAAGCCAGGGACAGAAGGCCAGCGCCTCCGGGGCGAAGCTCTGCCCACGCGCGCCGGGATAGAGGATAAGCGGCGCTTCCACCGTCAAATCGGACCGGGCGTCCTTGCGGGCCTCCACCAGCACAAGGCCGGCCTTCGCGCCCGGACGCGGATGCACGCAGCGCAGGCGGCGCGGCTCCAGCCGCGCGGCGCGCAGCGCGGCAAACACATCGCCAAGCCGCGCGGGCAACGACACGCAGGCAAAACGCCCGTGGCGGCGCAGCAGAAAAGCGGCGGCGCGGGCAAAGTCCGCAAGCGCGCCCGGCGGTGCTTCCAGGGCGCGTGCGCGGGTTGGGGAAGCGATCCGGCGTCCCGTACCCGCGATGCGGTAGGGAGGATTGGCGATCACGAGCTCGCAACTCTCGCGGCCCAGGCGGTCCAACAGGCTTGTGTCCGCCACGTCGCCCTGCGCGAAGGCCGCGCGCGCCTCCAGGCCGAGAGTTTGGGCATTGGCGCGCGCCGCTTCGATGAGCGCGGCTTCCCTGTCTATTCCCGTGCACGAGAGATCCGGAAAGCGCAAGGCCAGGCCGAAGGCCGCCACCCCGCAGCCCGTGCCCAAATCCGCCGCGCGCCGGGCTTCCGCCCCCTGCGCGAAGGCCGCCAGCAGCAAGGCGTCCGCGCTGAAACGAAAGGACCGCTCCGGCTGGAGGAGGCCGCGGGGAAAGTGCAAACTCTACACAACCTTGTTCAGGGTGAACTCGATAATCCCCTCGGCCCCGGCGGCGCGCAGCCTGGGAATCAAATCGCGCACCAGATTCGTGTTGACCACGGTTTCCACGGAGGCCCACCCGCCGTCGCGCAGGGGCGCGACCGTGGGAGAATTGAGCGCCGGGAGCAGGGCCAGGATCTCGTCAAGCCGCGCCGCGGGCGCGTTCATCTTCAGGCAGACCAGGGCCTCGGCGCGCAGGGCGCCTTGCAGCAGCAAGTCAACCTGCTCGATCTTCCGGCGTTTGGCCTCATCCTGCCAGGCGGCCTTGTTGGCGATCAGCACGGTGTTGGTGACCATGACGTCGCACAGGATGCGCAGGCCGTGGGCGCGGATGGTGGTGCCGGTTTCGGTCACTTCCACGATGGCGTCGGCAAGGCCCTCAACCACCTTGGCCTCCGTCGCGCCCCAGGAATAGCTGACCTTGACCTCTATGCCGCGATCCTCGAAAAAACGGCGGGTCACGCCCTGCAATTCCGTGGCGATATGCCTGCCCGCGAGGTCTTCGGGCCGATGGTAGGGCGAATCGCCCGCCACGGCGAGCACCCAGCGCGCCGGACGGTTTGAGGATTTGGAGTACACCAAATCGGAAACCACATGCACGTCGGCCTCGGTCTCCAGCACCCAGTCGCGCCCGGTCAGGCCTACGTCCATGATGCCGTCGTCCACATAGCGGGCCATTTCCTGCGCCCGGCACAGGGAGACGGAAATCTCCGGATCGTTGATGTCAGGGAAATAATTGCGGTGGTGCTTGCGGATTTTCCAGCCCGCGCGCTCAAAAAGGCTGAGCGTGGCTTCTTCGAGCGAACCCTTGGGCACGCCGAGCTTGATGACAGGCTGACTCATATATACACCTCCTTGGGATCAAAAAGCTTGGGGCAGCAGACAGCGATCCCCTGGTCCGTAAGCTCACGGTAAAAGCAGGAACGGTAGCCTTCGTGGCATGCCGCGCCGCCCATCTGCTCGATAAGCAGCACCAGCGCGTCGCCGTCGCAATCAATACGGATGCCCCGCACCTTCTGCACGTGCCCGGATGTGCCGCCCTTGCGCCAGAGCGACTTGCGGCTGCGGCTGTAGTAATGCGCCTCGCCCGTCTCCAGGGTGCGATCCCAGGCTTCCGGGTCCATCCAGGCCAGCATGAGCACCTCACGGGTTTCGGCGTCCTGGGCGACGGCGGCCACAAGGCCCCCGCCCCTGGCGAAATCCGGCCGGAGGTCTGTGGTCAGGGGAAAGTTCATCATTGTGCTCCAAATCTCTTACAAGATGGCGGGCGGGAAGTCCGCATAAAAAGCGATTTCCGCGTGAAATGCAAGCACAAAAGTTTGAGCAATGCAGGCAGCGGATCAGGCCGCCGTGCTGGACTTGAACTGAACACACGGATCTTGACTTGGAAGCTGGCCGTGCTAGCATCTGAAATGAACAGTAGGCAGCGCAAAACGCTGGATGCTATTTTCACCGATCCTGTATCCAAAACAATGCCGTGGAAGGATATTGAATCCTTACTCAAAGCTGTTGGATGCAGGCTTCTTGAAAAAGGCGGCTCAGCAGTTGCTTTTGAGAAAGATGGACAGATGATGCACGCCCATCGGCCACATCCGCGCAATACTGTTAGGCAATATGTCGTCATAGCGGCGCGGCAGTTTTTGAGCAAAATAGGAGAAACGCCGAGATGAGCAGCGATGTACTTATGGAATATAAAGGCTATACAGCCCGCATCCATTATAGCACGGAAGATGAGTGTTATGTCGGCAAAATTACCGGCATCAACGATATTGTTGTCTTTGACGGAGAAACCCTTGAAGAAATCCGCAAGACATTTGAAGCAGACGTTGAAAGTTATAAGGCATATTGCGCTGCAGCAGGACGGGAACCCAACAAACCTGTTCCTGAAGTTATGGTTCCAGTCTCTTCCGCATTGTATGCTCAAATCGCCCAAAAAGCGGAATATGACGGCGTTCCGGTTTATACGCTTATGGAAACCGCTTTGCAAAAGTTTGTCGCTCACAACGCCTGATCTCCTTTAGCGCGAAGCCGTATAGGGCTTCTGAAACGCCAAACCTCTCTCCTCCTCGCGCCACCCGGCGGCTTGGGGGAGCAAACTGTGCCGCTGCCGAGCCATAATAGACATTGCGGGCCGCGCGTGTTGTATGCTATGAGGGCAGATTGTATTCCATCAGGCATCCAAGAAGGAAGATGCATGTCGCCCCACCATACCCATGCCGACAGCGAGACGTCCGCTGTTTTTGCCGCGCCGCTCGCGTCCGTGTCCGAACCGGAAGACGCCCCTCCCCCCCTGCGCCTGGAGGATCTCTCCCCTCCCCTGCGCCTGGCCTGCGCCAACGCCGGGTGGACGCAACTCATGCCCGTGCAGGCCTATGCCCTGCCGTATCTTTTAGCCGGGCGCGATCTCATGGTCCAGTCGCGCACCGGCAGCGGCAAGACAGGCGCCTACCTGCTGCCGCTGCTTGAGAGGATCAAGGCCGGGCAACGCGCCGTGCAGGCCCTGGTGCTGGTTCCCACCCGCGAGCTGGCCCTGCAGGTGGAGCATGAGGCCAACACCCTGGCCGCCGGAACCGCGATCTCGGCGGTGGCCGTCTACGGCGGGGTCGGCTACGGCAGGCAGATGGAGGCTTTGCGCCAGGGCGTGCAGCTTGTGGTGGGCACGCCCGGACGCGTGCTGGACCATCTGCTGCGGCGCACCATGAACCTGGACGCCTTGACCGCCCTGGTGCTGGATGAGGCCGACCGCATGCTTTCCATAGGCTTTTACCCGGACATGAAGGAAGTGCAGCGCTACCTGCCCAAACGGCGCACCCTCGCCTGCTTCTTTTCCGCCACCTATCCGCCGCACGTGCTCAAGCTTGCGGACGAATTCCTGCAAGAACCGGCTATGCTCTCGCTTTCGCACAAGCAGGTGCATGTGGCGGAAAGCGAACACATCCTGTGCGAATGCCGCCCCATGGACAAGGACAGGGCGCTGGTGCGCGTCCTGGAAACGGAAAACCCGGCTTCGGCCATCATCTTTTGCAACACCAAGGCCAATGTGCATTATGTGACGGCCGTGCTCCAGGGCTTTGGCTACGACGCCGACGAGCTGTGCGCCGACTTGTCGCAGTCCAGGCGCGAAGCCGTGCTGGCAAAGGTGCGGGAAGGAAGCCTGCGCTACCTGGTGGCGACCGATGTGGCCGCGCGCGGCATTGACATCCCCGAGCTTTCCCACGTCATTCTCTACGAACCGCCGGAAGACCGGGAATCCTATATTCACCGCGCGGGACGCACCGGCCGGGCCGGAGCGGCGGGCACCGTCATCTCCCTGGTTGACGTGATGCAGAAGCTTGAACTGCGACGCATCGCCCAATTTTACAAAATTCAGCTTGTCGAACGTCCCACGCCGGATGATGAGTCCGTGGCGCGGGTGGTCGGCGCGCGCCTGACGGCCCTGCTGGAAAGCCGCCTGCGCCGCCGCACGGGTCTGGAAAAAGAGCGACTGGCCCGCTTTCTGCCCCTGGTGCAGACCCTGGCGGAAGAAGAAGAACAACGGCAGGTGCTGGCCCTGCTGCTCGACGCCTTTTACCAGGACAGCCTGCATGCCGCGCCCCCCGGACCGAGGGGAGGGAGCAGCCAGGCGGAAAACGCCCCCGCGCGCAAACGGCGGCCCAGACGCGGGCGGCGCCCGCAAACACAGGAAAAGCACGCATGAAGCCGGTTTACACGCATGAAGAAGTTATCGCGAACTTCCAAACCCTTGTGGAACGTTGGGATTTCGATACCGAAATCAAGCGGCTCGGCATCGGCGCCATGCAGATCATGCGCCGCAAGCAGATGCGGCTGGAATTCCAAGGACTTGCCGCCGGCCTGTGGCGGCTGGCGCTGGCGCGTTCCTTCCCGGAAGACGGGCAGCAGATTTTTGAGGGCTACCTGGAACGCTGCCTGGGCGAGGGCGGCAAAAAAGCGCAACAGCTTGTGGAACGCTCCCGCCAGTACGCCGAAATGATCGCCCTGCGCGGGGATACGGACTTTTCCGAAGTCAGCCGGCATATAACGTCCTTTTTGGATCTGCCTGACGCCGCCCGCAAGGGCGCGACCCTGAAGCTTGCGCTGGAGATCCGCCAAATGTATAATCTTATTTTCGAACGCATGATCTAAACCGCCGGGCACGCATGATCACCGTCCATTCCCCAGCGGAAGCCCGCCCCTTCGCGCCGGAAGGCAGCATCGTCACCATCGGCACCTTTGACGGCCTGCACATGGGACACCGGCGCCTGCTCGACCACGCCCGGCACAAGGCGGAAGAACGCCGCATCCCCTGCGTGGCGGTCACCTTCTGGCCGCACCCCCTGCGGGTGCTCGCCGCCGCCCATGCTCCCCCCCTGCTGATCAGCCGCGATCAACGCCTGCGCCTCTTCCAAAACCAGGGCGTGGACCTGTGCCTGGAACTCCCCTTCACCCCCGCGCTCGCGGATTGCTCGCCCGAGGAGTTCACGCGCGAGGCGCTCGTGCCCCTGAATACCAGGGAACTCGTCGTCGGCTATGATTTTTCCCTGGGAAAAAACCGGACAGGGAACGCCGCCGTGCTGGCCGCCCTCGGCGAACGATACGGTTTCAGCCTGGAACAGCTTGCTCCCGTGATCGTGGGCGATGCGGTCGTCAGTTCCACCCGCGTGCGCGACCTGCTGCGCGCCGGGCGCGTATGGGAAGCCCGCGCGCTGCTCGGCCGCTTCCACAGCATCGCCGGTCCGGTGGAGCACGGACGCGCGCTCGGCGCGAGCCTCGGCTTTCCCACCGCCAATCTCGCCGTGCCCGAGAACATCCTGCCCAGGGACGGGGTCTACGCCTGTCGGATGCGGGCCGAAGGGGCCTTCTGGCCCGCCGTGACCAACGTGGGCGTCAAACCCACCTTCGGCGCGGGCGAACGCACTGTCGAGAGCTTTCTTCCCGGCGCCAGCCTCGATTTGTACGGAAAACACGTTGAACTTGCCTTTATCCAGCGCCTGCGCGACGAACAGCGTTTTGACAGCCCCGAGGAACTGCGCCTGCGCATCGCGCAGGACGTGGAACTGGCCCGCGCCGTGCTGGCGGCGCCCGAAGCGCGCGGGTGAATATAATGTATGAACTTGACGGCTATTACTAAATAGATATAACAGTGAATATGAAGGCGCTGTACTGGATAGGCTCATCCCGCAAGGATATCCGAGAAATGCCGGAAGAAGTGCGGGATGCCTTCGGTTTTGCGCTCTTTCTCGCGCAGCAGGGGCAAAAACACGAACAGGCCAAGCCACTACGAGGTTTCGGCTCCGCCGAAGTGCTGGAAGTAGTGGAGAATGACCGGGACGGCACTTACAGGGCCGTATACACCGTCCGCTTTACCCACGCCGTATATGTGCTCCACTGTTTTCAAAAAAAATCCGCTTCCGGCATCGCCACATCGCAGCAGGACATTGAACTGATAAAAGCACGCCTCAAGCAAGCGAAGGCTCACGCCAGGGAGAACAGACATGAGTGAAAGTGAAATAGAAATCAGCAACGGCAATGTCTATGCCGACATCGACGCTGAAAACGCCGACGAAATGCTGGTGAAGGCACAGCTTGCCGCAAGCATCAAGGGAATATTGGATACCAGAAATCTCACCCAGACGGAGGCGGCTAAAATTCTCGGCTTGCCGCAGCCTAAACTCTCCCGGATGCTGCATGGTCATTTCCGCGGCGTCAGCGAAGCCAAAATGATGGACTGTATTACCCGTTTGGGCCGGGATGTACGGATTGTCATTGGCTCCGAGCATCGGACAGGCCAAAACGGACGTGTTGAGGTGATTCATGCCTGAATTCTCCCCGTAAGCTTGGCTTAGACCGTGCTGAAATCGGGCAAAAAGTATCTCCAAGGACAGGCATCGCATGAAACTCTACGGAATCACCGGCTGCCCGCTGGATCACAGCTTAAGCCCCGTCCTGCACAACTGGGCCCTGAAGCAGGCGGGCCTCGCCGGCGTGTACCTGGCCTGGCCGCTGGATGCCGGGCGGATGCCCGACTTTGTCAACGCCGTGCGTACCCTGCATATCCAGGGCGTCAGCGTGACCATCCCCCACAAGCAGAGCATCGTGCCGCTGCTGGACGGCCTGACGGCGCGCGCCCGCGCGCTCGGCGCGGTCAATACCCTGTATTGGGACACGAACGGCCTGTGCGGCGACAACACCGATGTGGACGGCTTTGCCGCGCCCCTGCGCGGACGCGCTTTCGGCAGCGCGCTGGTGCTGGGGGCCGGAGGCGCTGCGCGGGCCGCGCTGGCGGGCCTGCGCGAGATCGGCCTGCGCGCTGTCGCGGTATGCAATCACAACGGGGAACGGGCGCTAAAGCTGGCCGAAGAGTTCGAGGTCCGGCACGCGGGCTGGGAGGAGCGGGCCGCATGCGAGGCGGACCTGGTCATCAACGCCACGCCGCTCGGCATGCGCGGCGCGCACGAGGGACTCAGCCCCCTGCCGCCGGAGGCATTCGCGCGGCGGCATGCGGGACCGCGCCTGGCCTATGACCTGGTCTACACCCCACTGACCACGCGCTTTCTGGCAGACGCCGAAGCCGCAGGCTGGCAGACGCAGGACGGGCTGACCATGTTCATCGCCCAGGCGCAGGCCCAATTCCGCCTGTGGACAGGACGGGAATTTTCCGAAGCGGATGCCCGCTCGCTGCTGCTGCGCGAACTGGGAAAACGGCATTGAACGGCATGCGGACAATGACGCCGTGCCGCGCCAAAAATAGCAACTTTCAGCGCGTTCGCCGTTGAACACGCGCTTGCTGCAAAATAGAACACTATCGCTAAATTTTCAGCCTGGATACATCCGTGTGGATCCGCTTGTCCTTCACACAGTAGCTGATCTTGTCCCGCAACGCGGCCTGAAGCGCGCTGATAGACCGATATTCCGGGTTGAACGTGAAGGTGACGCTGTCTCCGGCATGGCGCGGCAGGTATTTTCTCTCTATGCGCAAGGAACGTATTTTCTCTGCATAAAGCAGATGGTTGACGACGAAAAGATCGTATCCTTGATAGTTTTTTTGCAATTTCTTTTTTTTCCCCTGTTCGTGCGGCTCATCCTTCAAGCCTGGCATAAAACCCATATGTTCCACTTCCGCGCAGTTCATGGAAGGATAACCCGTTAAATAATCCGCCAGCCGTACCCTCAAACTGTAATCATTATCCTCAAAGCCATAACGGCCGTAGTCCTCATTCCAAAAGCCGAATTCAAAAAATGTTTTCCGAGAGATCAGAACGCAACCGCCATTGCATAGTTGACTGGAAATAAACGCATCACCACTTTTAAGCCGAAGCGGCGTGTTTTCATCTTTCCAGTCCAGCAAACGATAGCCCACCATAGCTATTTCCGGATTGCGTTCCGCCAGCCGGACAAGCTTATGCAGCCAGTCTCCATCATGGATGTAAATATCATTATCCAGCTTGACATAATAGTCAGCGTCCAGCGCAGCCCACGCATAATTCGCTGCCACAGCCGGTCCGTAATTGCGTCCAAGGAAGATTACTTTCGCCCTTTCCTGTTTCGCGGCGATATCTTTCAGATAGGCAACAGTCCCGTCAGTACTGTTATTGTCGACAATATGCGCCGTATAGTCGCCCTGTGTTCTGCTGAAAAGAGACTCAAGACAAAGCCTTGTTAAAGACAGCCTGTTATAGGTGACGACACAGATGTTGATATGTGGTTCCGGCATGGAATGAGTATAGAAAATATTCATGTGGAGATCAATTCTGCGAAAGCATGTAAGCTCGCCGTGTTCACGACCCGGCTGGACAAAAACGCGCTTTCCATGTATAAGCAGGCCCAGACAGATTATATGCGTATAGCTTGATATGCAGATACTGAAAGATCCCAAAGAATTTCAGAGGCTTTGCCTTAAATGGTGCGCCCAGGGACAGCGCCTGGCGCTGGTCCCCACCATGGGCGCGCATCATGCCGGGCACCAGAGCCTGATGCGCGCGGCCAAGGCCGACGGCGCCCGGGTGCTGGTCAGCCTGTTCGTCAACCCGGCGCAGTTCGGGCCAAACGAAGACCTGGCCGCCTATCCGCGCAATCCGGAGCGCGACGCGGAAAGCGCCGAAGCCGCCGGGGCGGATCTGCTCTTTGTGCCGGATCCGCAAAGCATGTACGCGGCGGATCACGCCACCTGGGTAGAGACGCCGGCGCTGGCGCAAATGCTCTGCGGCCTGTCCCGGCCGGAGCATTTCAGGGGCGTATGCACCGTGGTGCTGAAGCTGCTGCTGCTCAGCCAGGCGCAGCTTGCCTTTTTCGGCGAAAAGGACTGGCAGCAACTGGCCAT
>Ga0082212_10007432_pt1 | contig 14484 bp, 13 predicted proteins | sample TergutNt197P3_FD_71548 | JGI IMG/M metagenome (GOLD analysis project Ga0082212, IMG submission 71548) | Neocapritermes taracua P3 segment gut microbial communities from Petit-Saut dam, French Guiana - Nt197 P3 | ecosystem: Host-associated > Arthropoda: Insects > Digestive system > Gut ... | reverse complement strand
AAGACGCAGGAACCGTCCCCTTTTGTCTTACTCCTTGACGGCGCCGGCCGCCAGGCCGGTGATGATGTACTTTTGGAAGATAAGCGCGATCAGGACGGGCGGCAGGCTCGCGATCACGCCGGCGGTCGCGGACATGACGTAGTCCGCGCCGAACTTCGAGTTGAAATCGAAGATCAGCACCGGCAGGGTTTTCGCGGCCAGGGTCTTTGTCAGGCTGAACGCGTAGAAGAATTCGTTCCACGTGATGATGAACGCGAATATCACGGCCGCGGCCAGGCCGGTCGAGACGACGGGGACGACCACGGTGAAGAACGCCCTCAGCCTGCTGCATCCGTCGATCAGCGCGGCTTCCTCAAGCTCCCTGGGGATCGAGTCAATATAGCTCTTCATGATCCATATCAAGTATGGCAGGACGAGGGAAAGGTAGATGATGACGAGCGTCTCGCGGTGGTTCATCCAGCCCAGCGCCTTGAAGATAATGTACATCGGGATGATGAGGGCGATAGGCGGTATCATCTGCGTGAACAGCGACGTGTTCAGGAGGAGCGTCCTGCCGCGGAACCGGAACCGCGAGTACGCGTACGCGGCCAGTATGCCCAGGATCACGGATATGATGACCACGGACACCGTTATCACTATGCTGTTCGTCGCTGCCGGCACGAAATCCTTGGCCATCAGGTTTTGGTAGTTCACGAAGGTCGGGCTCTCCGGCAGCAGGAATATCTTCCGCTCCAGAAGCTCCGCCTTGGTCGAGATGCTGGAGATGATGAGCCAGAGGTACGGCGCGAACGTGAAGACGACTATGATGGCCACCAGGGCATAGAGCACTATCCTGCCAACCCTTTTTTTGGCCCTGTTCCTGGCCCTTATCGCGGCATTGCTTTTCATTCCGCCAGCCTCCTTTGCCTTTTGGGCCTCTTGCCCAGCCTTTCGCCCTCGTCGTCGCCCTTGCCCATGAAGAGCTTTATGTAGATCAACGTGAGGAAGAAGCAGACGATGGACAGCGAATAGCTCATCGCCGCGGCGCTCCCGAACCTGTTCATCTTGAACGCGGTCCTGTGTATATAGTACGAGAGGAGGTTCGTCGCGTTTTCCGGCCCCCCGCTCGTCATGATGGCGATCAGGTCGAATGTCTGGAAAGCCCAGATCGTCTTCGTTATTATCAGGATCAGGACGACCGGCTTGATAAGCGGGAGCGTGATCTTCCAGAACGACGTCCAGCCCCCCGCGCCGTCGATGCTCGCGGCCTCGTACAGGCCCTCGGGGATCGTGGAAAGCGCGGCGATGGTCAGGAGCACCACGTATGGCGTCTCCTTCCATATGTTCGCGATCAGGACGCTGAAGAACGCCATCGTGGGCGTCCCCAGCCAGTTGATGTTCTCGCTTATCAGGCCCATATTCATCATGAGGGCGTTCGCGGCGCCGAAGTCGGCGTTGAAAATCCACTTCCACATGACCGCGTTGACGACGGTGGGCATGGCCCAGGGCAGGATCATCAGGCCGCGGACAAACCCGCGGCCGAAAAACTGCTTGTTCAGCACCAGGGCGATCCCGATGCCCAGCACGATCTCCGCGACCACCGTCAGGACCGTGAAGAGTATGGTCGTCACGAGCGACTGGCTGAACCAGGGGTCGTTCGACAAGAGGTCCGTGAAATTGGAGAGCCCGACAAAGGTGTATATCGTGTCGGCGCCCTTGAACGTGATCTTGTTCAGGCTCATGTAGAGCGCGAAGAGGATGGGGACCAGCAAGACGCCAAAGATGACCAGGGTGCCCGGGGCGATGAGGAACTGCGGCAGATGCCTGTTGAAAAACGATTGTTTGCTCTCTTTTTCTTTCATAGATCCCTCATGGAATGGTTAGTATTCTACCACTTTCCGGCGAGCGGCAAAACCCGCCGGAAAGTGTTTTTTTTTGCGTAATTTTTATTTAGCCGCGCTTTTGCCGTCGTGCGCCGGCCTGCGCGTTTCAGGCTATTCCGCGTTTGCCTGCGCGTTTCAGGCTATTCCGCGTTTGCCTGGGCGCTTTCCAGCATCCCCTGCATCTCGTCCAACCCGCCCTGGACGTCTATGCTGCCGGACAGGATCTTCTGCGACACCTTCGCGACTATATCGGCGAAATCGTCGACCCAGACAATGTCAGGATAGCCGCGCGCGTTCATCGACTGCTTGCCGAACTGCTCCCAATACGGGTAGAGATCCAGGAGGTCGCTGTCGTTGTACAGCGCCGACCAGATCGGGAGCGAGCCAATCTTCAGCGCCCTCTCCTTGTCGAACTCCATGCTGGACATATACTGGATGTATTCCCAGGCCAGGTCCGGGTTCTTCGATGTCGTCGGGATCGCCATGGCTTCGGGCAGCGTCAGGACCGTCTGCTCCGCGCCGGTCTTGCTGACCGAATAGTCCGCGACCTCGATGCCGCCGACGATCTTGGAGATGTCGGCGTTGTTCGCGTCCGCGTATACCCCCGGCCACGCCTGCAGGAAGAGCGGGAAGCTCCCGGCATAGAACGAATCCGCGACCTCTTCATAGGTCACCGACACGGAAGACGGGCTGAACACCTTGTCCTGGTACGCCTGCGCCAGCCACGCATAGGCTTCCTTCGCGCCCGCGTTCGTGCTCGCCACGGGGTTGCCCGAGGAGTCTACCAGCTCGCCGCCAAACGAGAAGATGACAAAGAGCAGCTCGTTGCATCCCATCTGCTCCTGCTTGTACGTATCCATGTACGCTATGTCGCCCAGGGCCGTTGCCGCGGCGGACACGTCGCCCCATGTCTTCGGCGCCTCGGCGATGCCCGCGGCGTCAAGCATGTCCTTGTTGTACATATAGAAGCGCGTGTCGTTGTTCCACGCGATCCCGTAGTAGTTGCCGTCGGCGGAGAACTTGTTCAGCAGGCCCGGCAGGATCCCGCCCTTGATCTCGTCCGTCATGTAGCCGTTCAGCGGGATCACCCATTCGTTCTGCGTGAACTTCGCGACCCACGCGTTGTCGAACTCGATGACGTCATAGGAACCGCCGCCCGAGGCCAGGTCCCCGAGGATGTCGTCCGCCGCCGCTTCCCAGCCCTTGTTGATCAGCTCGACCTCGATGCCTGTCTCCTCGATGAATTGCTCGGTCTTTTCCTTGTGGAGCCCTATCATGTCCATCTCGTGCTCGGGAAGTATGACCGTGATCTTCCCCTCGCCTGACGAGCCCGCGCCGCCTCCGGACGAGCCGCCCGAGCCGCCGCAGGCCGTGGCCAATGACAGCACCAATGCCAAAGCCAGTATCAGTCCCAGAATCTTCTTCATTTTTTGCCTCCTATTCTTGTTGACAGAAACCCTTCTCAGTCCAAATAAAAAAATATGCGCCATGAACTTGTTATGATGATATTATATTATAATATTTTTATTGTCAACACCGCATCTTTCATGTAGAATTGCTTTGTTGAATGGAACCGCGCCGCCCCGGCGGCAGGCGGCCTAGGCAGGCAAACGTTGTTGAGAGGCAGGTAGGCATGATGAATGTCCCGGACAGTCAGGTATTTGATAAGGATTCCGCGCTTCCGCTTTACTATCAGCTCAGGGAGACACTGGCGAAGGAGATAGCCAACCATCTATGGAAGCCCGGGGAGAAGATCCCCTCGGAAGCCGAGCTCTGCGACGCCTACTCTGTCAGCCGCATCACCGTCAGGAAGGCCATCGAGGACCTTGTGCGCTCGGGGCAGCTGGTAAAGTACCAGGGCAAGGGCACTTTCGTGACGAACGTCTCGATGGAGCACAAGCTTTCAAAGTTCTATTCCTTCAGCGAGGAGCTCACGCGGAGCGGGATGACCGAGCGCGCGCAGGTGCTTTCCTTCGATATCGTCCCCGCTGCCGAAGAGGTAGGCGAAAAGCTTTCGATGAAGGAAGGCGAGCAGGCCTTCATGGTCAGGCGGCTCAGGATGGCCGACGAGATGCCGTACACAGTGGAAGTGTCCTATATCCCGTACGCCCTGTGCCCGGGCCTGACGGCAGAAAACATCGCCGAAAAGGGGCTCTACAATTCTATGCGGGCCCTGAACGTCTTCCCCGAGCGGATCATCGAGAAGATCCGGGCGGCCGTGATAAGCAAGCCCGACGCGGCCCTCATGAAGCTGAAGCCGAACTCCCCGGCCATCAAGCTGGAGCGGCTGACATATTTTGGCGCCCTCACGATCGAGTATTGCGTCTCGATCGTGCGCGGCGACTTCTTCACGTATACGATAGAACTGAAAAGCTGACGGGATCCATGGAGGGCGGGACAGCATAATGAAACGCAAATTCACTTTTATAGGCGCAGGCTCGCTGGATTTCACGCAGGACCTGGCGAGGGACATACTCTCCTTTGAAAGCTTCCAGGACGCCGAGTTCCACCTGATGGACATCCACGAAGGGCGGCTTTCATACGCGAAGGCGATGGTGGAAAAGCTCGTCGCCGCGGGCGGCCATGGCGCTTCCGTCTTTGCCCATGCCGACCGCAAGGCCGCGCTCGACGGGGCCGACGGGGTGCTTGTCACCATCCTGCAGGGCGGCGTTGACGTATGGCGGCACGATATCGAGATACCGAAGAAATATGGCGTGGACATATGCGTGGGGGACACGCGCGGGCCGGCGGGGGTATTCCGCTTCCTCAGGACCGCGCCCGTCATGCTGGACATAGTCCGGGACATCGAACGGCTCTGCCCCGGCGCCGTCGTGCTCAATTACACAAACCCCATGGCCATGCTCTGCGGCTACCTTCAGAGGCAGACCAAAGTGAACGTGACCGGCCTCTGCCACAGCGTCCAGGGGACGGCCGAGACGCTGGCCAGGTGGATCGGCGCCCCCATGGAGGAGGTCACGTACAAGTGCGCCGGCATCAACCACCAGGCGTTCTACCTGGAATACAAGCAGGACGGCCGGGACGCCTACCCCCTTATCCGCGAGGCGGTGGGCACGCGGCCCGAGGTATACGGCGAGGAGCCGGTAAGGAACGAGATGTTCCTGCACCTCGGCTACTACCCCACCGAGTCGTCGGGGCACAATTCCGAGTACAACCCCTGGTTCAGGAAGCGCCCGGACCTGATCGAGAAATACTGCACGCACGGGACCGGCTGGAATCCGGGCGGGCACGCGTATATATTGAAGGAATACATCGAGCGGGAAAGCACGTGGGAAGAGGAATACAAAAAGGCGCTGGGTTCCGATACGGTAGACCTCGAGCGCGGCGAGGAATACGCGGCCAATATCTTCAACGCGGTTTTCGGGGACAACGAGCCCTTCGAGTTCAACGGCAATGTCAGGAACGACGGCCTTATCGACAACCTGCCGCATGGCGCCTGCGTCGAGGTACCCGTGCTCGCGTCAAGGGCCGGGATAAGGCCCTTCCGCGTCGGGAGCCTTCCGGACTGCCTGGCTGTCATGGTGAACACGTCATCCCGCTGCGAGGAGCTCGCGATAAGCGCCGCGATCGAAGGCGACCCCGTGAAGGCGTTCCACGCCATACTGTTCGACCCGCTGACGTCGAGCGTCCTGTCGATGGCGGAAATCAAGGAGATGGCCGACGAGATGTTCCTGAAAAACGAGGAGTATTTAAGTTATTTTGGTTAGCGAAGCATTGGCGGGCCGGATGCCTTCCAATGTTTCTTTTGTAAAAACGGAGGTAGAGAGATGCGAAAATTATTAGTAATGGTAGCGGCAGCGGCCCTTGTCCTGGGGCTGCTCGCGGGATGCGGCGGCAATGCCAAGGAAACCGCCAGCCAGGACGGCAAGACAGTGCTGACATATTGGGCGCACAGCGACGAGGACGCCTGGAACGAGTCCGACGAGGCTATGATCGCCGCTTTTCAGAAGGAGTACCCCGACATCGTAGTGGAGAGGGAAGCCTTCCCCTATGACGACTTCGAGCAAAAGGTCATGACCTCCTTCATGTCGAAGTCCGGCGGCGCCGACATCTACATGATGTGGGGCGGCTGGGCCGTCGACTACGCCTCGACGGGCGTCTTCGCGCCGGTCCCCGACGAGTTCCTGGCGGACCTGAAGGGTGACTGCTACGAGCCGGTCCTGGGCGCCCTGGAATTCGAAGGCAAGTACTACGGCGTCCCCCTCGAGTTCAACGCCGAGTGGGGCGGGCTGCTCGTGAACAAGGCGTATTTCGACGAGCACGGCATAGCGTACCCGAAGGACTGGGACGACATGATCAGGATAGGCACGGAGAATTCCGTATCCAGCGGCGAGGTCTTCGACATGCGCGGGTTCGACTTCATCTCTTTTGACACCCTTCCATATATATGGCTGCAGATGATCCTGTCTTCGGGCGGTTCGTTCTACGATGGCGAAAGCTTCGATTTCGATACCCCGCTGGCAAAGGAGACGATGCAAAAGCTCGTGGACTATGTCATGGTCGACAAGATGACCAATATCGAATGCCTGACGGGCGGCGAGATCGAAAACCATGACTGGCTGTTCAGCGGCGAGGCGCTGATGGCCCCGCGCGGCATGTGGACCATCGGCTCGGGCATCAACGACTACGGCCTCGAGTACGGCGTGGACTTCGAGTATATCCAGACGCCATTCTACGGGCCGCAGAAGCTCTGGGCGGCCGAGACAGGCTGGAGCCTCGGCGTCAACAGCTCGTCAGCCAATATCGACGCTGCGTGGAAATACGTCGAGTTCTGCCTTGAGCCGGACAACCTCCTCCAGATCAATATCGATTGCGGCATGATCCCGCCGCGCAAATCGGTCGCGCACGATCCCGACTACGTGGCGGCCGTGCCCTACGCCGCGCCGATCCTCGACTGCCTGGACGGCGCCTCCTTCATCGGGTATTTCAACACCGATACCCTCAAAGAAGAGATTTGCAACATGTATGTGGACATCATACTGAACGGCACGGGCGTCGACGACGCTATATCGGCACTAAACGATGAACTGAATTCATGACGGGACAAGCCGGCCCGCGGGGACGAAATCCGTCCCTGCGGGCCGGCTGGCCCGTGACTGAGAGGTTGGACTTACCGGAATGAGGAACAATAGATTTGTCATATTCGGCCTTACGCCCGTCTTTGCCTGCATAGTCATTTTTATGATCGTGCCCATCGTATGGGGATTGGCGCTGTCTTTCACCGACTACAAGACGCTGGCGCCGGAGGCCCATTTTGTCGCGCTGGACAATTTCAAGGCCCTGTTTTCCGACAAGACGTTTTCGCTCGCGCTGAACAATACGCTGGCCTTCGTCTTCGTGACGGTCGCCATCAACATCATCGTCACCCTGCTCATCGCGCAGTTCATCTGCACCCTGGGCAGCAACAAGACGCGCTCGCTCCTGCGCATGATATTCTTCATGCCGTGCGTCGCGCCCCTCGTGGCTTCGAGCGTGGTGTGGAAGCAGATGTACTCGACGAAGTACGGGCTCATCAACACCGTGCTCAACTCGATGTTCGACATGCCCCACCAAAACTGGCTGGGAACCCCGGCCACCCTCCTGCCGGCCATCATCGTCTTCACGCTGTGGGCGGATATCGGGTTCAACATCATCATCTTCTCGGCAGGCATGGACGGCATCCCCCAAACCTTCTACGAGGCCGCGAGCATCGACGGCGCGGGGCGCTTCCACAAGTTTTTCTTCGTGACGCTGCCGCTGCTCAAGCGGACCTTCGGCTTCGTGATGATAATGACGCTTATCTCGCATTTCCAGATGTTCGCGCAGTTCGACGTCATGACGCGCGTCGGGAACAGCAGCGGCGGGCCCGCGAACGCCGGCATGGTGATGACGCTCGATATCTACAAGACCGCCTTCAAGTACAAGGACCTTGGCTACGCCTCGGCGATGGCTATGATACTGCTCATCATCATCCTGGCATGCTCTATCATCTCGCAGCGGATGAACCGCGCCGACTGGAGCTACTGACATGAAAAAAGATTCAGCGTTCAGGCGCTATTTGACAAAAACGATTATCATTGCCGTCGTGTGCGTGATCCTGCTGATTATACTCATGCCCTATATCTGGATGCTTTTGACGTCGTTCAAGAACACTTCCGAGATAATGAAAAACCCTGGGAAAATCATCCCCATCGACTGGACGCTATCGGGCTATGTCAAGGTGCTGACCCAGTCCCCCTTCTTCCAATGGCTGAGGAACAGCGTCATAGTGACGGCGTCGGTGACGGTAATAGTCCTGTTCACGAGCTCCATCACCGGCTATATATTCGCGAAATACCAGTTCAAGGCCAAGGAGTTCCTGTTCTGGATCGTGCTCGCGACCATGATGGTGCCGTTCACCGTGACGATGATACCCAACTTCCTGCTCATCAACGAGCTGGGCCTCCACAACACGCTCGGGGCGCTGATAGTCCCCATGATGGTCAGCGGGTTCGGCATCTTCCTCTGCCGCTCGTTCTGCGAGGACATACCCGACTCCCTCTGCGAAGCGGCCAAGATCGACGGGGCGGGGGACTTCTACATCTACTGGAAAATCGTGCTGCCCAACCTGGGCCCGTGCCTCGGCGCGCTGGCGATCTTCACCTTCCTCGAAAGCTGGAACGAATACCTGCGCCCCCTCATCATGCTCGAAAAAATGGAAAACATGACTCTGCCGGTCGCGCTTTCATACTTCTCCAACCAGCACTACAACGACTACAGCTCGATAATGGCCGCCGCCGCCCTGATCATGATTCCCGTGACAGTGGTATTCCTGCTGCTCCAAAAGTACTTCATCAAAGGCATCGCGATCACCGGCATGAAGTAGCCCTTGGCCTATATCACCCTTCGGGCTCGAACAGGCCCGACATCACCTGCCTGGCCGTCGGGTATTCGTCAAGCGAGGAAATCTCGCTCTCGAGCTCAAGCAGCCTGAGCATGATCGTCTCCTTGCGGCCGTCGATCCACCGCTGCTTGCGCAGCTTGGCCCTCGCGGCCGCGTAGCCTTCCTCTTTCGTCTCCTTGTACGTATAGGAGTCCTTCGCGTCAAAGTACGCGAAGGTCAAGTCCATAATATCCATGCCGGGAAAGAGCTCTTTCAGCGTCGCCTGCAGTTTTTCCCGCTGGGCTTCCACGCCCAACGGCGCGATGCGCTTCTCGAAATCCCTGCGCCGGCGTTCGCGTTCCTCTTTGCTTACGAACGGAAATCCTTCAAACCAACCCACGCATTCACCTCCTTTTTCCAATCCTCAAATATGCGATAACGTCTTGAAATCGTCCTTCATGCTCTTGTAGAGCTGCTTGTAGAGCGAGAAGTAAGGCGCGTACGCCCTGCCGCGCGCCTCGTCCGGCTCAAGGGTGTCGCCCTTGCCCGCGAGCTGCCCGCATGCCTCCACGAGGTTCGCGTAGGCGCCCGTGCCGACGCCCGCGAGTATGGCCGCGCCGAGCGCCGCGCCCCCGTCCGAGGCGGGCACGCTGACCGGGCAGCCGTACAGGTCGGCGAGCATCTGCCGCCAGAGCGGGCTCTTTGCCCCGCCGCCCGTGACCATCATGTCCGAGGCGGGCACGCCCATCTCGCGGAAGACCTCGACGCATTCGAGCTGCGAAAACGCCACGCCCTCCAGGACGGCCCTTATAAGGTTTGCCCGCGTATGGACGCCCGACAGGCCGAAAAACACGCCGCGGCAGTCCGGATCCGGGTGCGGCGAACGCTCGCCCATCAGGTAGGGAAGGAACAGCAACCTGCCCGCGCCGGGCGGCACGGCTTCGGCAAGCCTGTCCATTATTATGTAAGGGTCGACGCCCTTCCCCTCAGCCTCGCGCACCTCCTCCGCGCAGGCATTGTTGCGCAGCCACTGCAGGGACAGCCCGGCGCCCTGCGTGCAGCTCATCACGGTCCACTTGCCGGGCACGCTCGCGCAAAGCGCGTGGACGCGCCCCGCAAGGTCGATGCGCACCTCGTCGGAGACAGCGTATACGACGGCCGAGGAGCCAATCGTCGTGAAGGCCCTGCCGTGCGCGACGACCCCGGTACCGACGGCCGCCGCGGGGTTGTCCCCCGCGCCGCCAACCACGGGGATGCCCGCGGCAAGCCCCGTCAGCTCCGCGCAGGAAGCGCTCGTCACGCCCGTGACGTCCTGCGACTCGTGCATCTTCGCGAGCAGCGCCCTGTCGATGCCGAGCTTGCCCGTGACCTCGTCCGACCAGTCACGCTTCGCGACGTCCATGAGCTGCATGCCCGACGCGTCGGAAACCTCGGTCGCGTATTCGCCCGTAAGCTTGTACCTGATATAGTCCTTCGGCAGCAGGATATGGGCGCACTTCTCATATGCCTCCGGCTCGTTCTTCCTGACCCAGAGGATCTTTGCCGCCGTAAAGCCCGTCATCGGCGCGTTGGCGGTGATCTCTATGATGCGCTGCCTGCCAAGGATGCGGTCCATGTCCTCGATCTCGGCCTCGGTCCTTTGGTCGCACCAGATGATCGAGTGCCTGAGCGGCTCGCCGTCCCTGTCCAGCATGACCAGGCCGTGCATCTGGCCCGAAAGCCCGATGCCCAGGACTTCCGCCCCGCCCGCCTTCGCGAGCACGGCGCGTATCCCGTTCACGGCCGCCCGCCACCAGTCAGCCGGATCCTGCTCCGCCCAACCGTTATGCGGCTGGTAGAGCGGGTACTCGTCCGTATGCGCCGCGACCAGGCCGCCGTCCAGCCCGAACAGCGCCGTCTTCGTGCCGGTGGTCCCGACATCTATTCCCAGTAAAGCCTTTGTCATAATTTTCTACCTCTTTATACCCCCTACGTGTGCTTCTCCGCGAGCTCGCCCTTCTCGGCGCGGATCTCCTGCATGCGCTTCGTATACGGCGGGTTCCATGTCGAGCAGCCGACGTTCTCCTGGCGGATAAGGAACTCGATGCAATTGTCGCACGCCGTGCACCACTTGATCTCGCCTTCCCGGCCTTCGATGAATTTCTTCGGCAGGTACGGGTCGGCAAAGCTCTGCCGCCCGAGGCAGACCATGTCCACGATGCCCTCTTTGATATTCTTGTTCCCCCAGAATTTCAGGCTGTTCTTCTCGGGGGCGACCGCCTGGAACTTCGTGCCGCGCCCGTCGCGGTAGATGGTATAGTCCGAACCGATGACGACGGTTTCGGGCTTCAGGTTCTGTTTGCATATCCACTGGAAGTAGTGGTGGAAATAGCCGTGGTCCGGGATGTTCCTGTCGGTCTGCGAGAGCGCAAGCGTGTGCGACGGCGACCCGGCGCTTTGCAGGATGTATTGCGACCCGCGCTCCTCAAGGCCTTTAATAAGGGCGATAGACTCCGTCAAATCCATCAGCGAGCTGTCCGGCCCGGCAGTGCCCTGCCCGCCCGGGAAGCCCTCAAAGATGGAGACCTTTGAGCCAACCAGGAATTTGGGGTCGTTCACGGCCTTCACGACCTTCTCGGTCATGTCAAAGGCGAACCTGCTGCGTTTCTCCCAGCTGCCGCCGTATTTCCAGTCGTGGCAGTTGAAGGGGCGCAGTATCTGCGAGCCCAGATAGCCGTGGCAGAATTTCAGGTCCACGCCGTCCGCCCCCACCGCGTGCGCGATCTTCGACGATTCGACAAACATATCGATGATCTTGTCGACCTCGTCGGCGCCGATAAGCTCCGCGTCCTCATAGCCGAAAAGCGGCTGCTCGGTCACGCGGCAGCGCCTTGAGAAATTCGGCTCACTTATCTCGCCTGAGTGGGTGAGCTGCATTACAAAAACCGCGTTCGGGTTGACCGCCTTCATATGCTTCACAAATTTTTCAAGCGCCTTCGCGTTGCGCGGCATGATGGACAGCTGGTGCTCCCGGCTGATATAGTCGTACTCAACTGTGATGGCTTCAAGGTTGATAAAACCGGCGCCGCCTTCAAACAGTTTTTCATAACGTTCATATGTGCGTTCGGAAGGGCTCCCCTCCGCGTCCGCGTCACAGCACTCCATCGCGTTGATCGCGAACCGGTTCGGGGCGGTAAGCTCGCCTATTTTTATCGGGCTAAACAGCAGGTTTTCTTCGGGCATGGTCTTCTCCTTTCGCTTTCGCTTTCACTCTCGCTTTTGCTTTCGCCATCGCTTCGGCTTTCACTCTCGCTTTTGCTTTCACCATCGCTTCAGCTTTCACTCTCGCTTTTGCTTTCACCATCGCTTCGGCTTTCACTCTCGCTTTTGCTTTCACCATCGCTTCGGCTTTCACTCTCACTTCCGCCTTGGCTTTCACTACCGCTATCGCTTTCTCCCCGGCTTTCTCGCACGCTTCCGGCACTTATATATTAACATATGGATATAAAAAATATAGTGACTGTACAAACCTATATGTCGTATAGTGAGTGTAAATCAATAATACAGCAAAACCATTAAAAAGAGGCAACGAAGATGAATGAAAATGACACATTGGATACAGGGTTTGAAAACATGGCGTGGAATGTAGAGCTTGAAAACATGCCGCACTTTATGAAATCGGCCGAGCGCATAGCCGCCTGGCTAAACGGGCAGGTCATCGACCGGGCGCCCATAAGGTTTTCGCAGCACAACGCCGACTACAACACCAAAGAATACAGCAAGACCTGGCCGACTTTGAAAGACCGCTGGATGGACGTGGAATATGCCGTGGACGACTATGTCAAAAGGCTTGGCGAAAGACCTCTTCTGGCCGAGACCTTCCCCGTGTATTTCCCCAACCTGGGACCCAACTGGTTTGCGGGCTGTTTCGGCGCCCCCCTTGTATGGGGCGATGTGACAGCCTGGGCCGATGAGCCGATAATACTTGACTACGAGGAGGATCTGCCCGGCGTCGCCTTCGGCTGGGAAAGCGAGCTGTTCCGGAAGATGGATGAGTATACCGACTATGCCCTTTCCATATGCAAAGGGAAATTCATGGTCGGCTATACCGATATACACACGGGCATAGACTGTGCCATGTCGCTGAGGGGGATAGAAAACCTCCTCGTCGATATTTATGACTGCCCCGAGCAGGTCGAGCGGCTGGTAGAAAAGTGCGAAGAGCCGCTCTTCTCTGTGTTTGACCATTTCGACGCAAAGCTTAAGGCCCATGGCCTGCCTTCCGCGACCTGGATGACCGTGCCCTCTTTCGGTAAGCTTTATATATCGAGCGCGGATATCGCCTCGATGCTTTCGCCCGCCGCCTTTGAGCGTTTCATCTACCCCGTCCTGGAAAAAGAATGCCGCCATTTCACCCATAACATCTTCCATATGGACGGCAAACACGTCGCCCTGCATACCGAGAGAATCTTGTCGCTGCCAAACCTGCATGCTGTACAGTGGGTTCAGGGGGTCGGCCTGGATGAGCCGATAATGCAGTGGGTCCCCTATCTGAAAAGCATCCTGAAAGCCGGAAAATCCATCATACTTGACCTCAAGCCGTCGGAGCTTGAGTCCTTTATAGGCGAATTCGACAAACCGGACGGGATCATGCTGTGCATACCAAGCGGCGACACAGAAGAACAGGAAGCCATCATCAAGCGCGTCGAAAAGTGGTAGGCAGGCAAGAGAGCCGAAAAGTGGCAGGTCATCAGGCTTGGCGCGCGCAGGCCCTGGCGTTATTAATAGTGATCATCGCGTTGATCACGGGCTGCGGGGCCGCGGATAACGCCCCGGCCCCCGAATCCGCAGGAGACGGACAGCCCCGGTCAGGCGCGGCCAGCGAATCCGCAGGGGACGGCCAGCCCCATTCAGGCACACCGAGCGAATCCGCAGGGGACGGCCAGCCCCGGTCAGGCCCGGCCCCCGAAAAAGCAGACAGCATTCCGATCCGCACAGAGGCGGCGCCCGGCGCGCGGGGCATCGAAGCGCGCGCCTGCGAAGACCCCAAAAAAACCGGCGCGGCTTCTGCCGTGATCGACAGCACAATATCGCGCTTCCCGCCGGGCCTTGCCGGCTGCGCCGGCATCGAGGCGGTATACATATGCGAAGGGCTTACCAGCCTTGGCGTCAAGGTTCCGGCGGCCTCTGCCCGCGTAGATGGCAAGACATATATATTTGCCGACGCGGACGCCGCGGGAAAGCTCGACGTGCCTTTTACCCACGAGCTCTTCCACGCGCTGGAGTTCGGCAATCCTGTGGACGAAGAGGCCTGGGCGAGGATAAACCCTTATGAAACCTATCTGCGCGACACAGCCGGGCCCGGCGAAATAGTCCGCTACAGCCCGAATATGACGCCCGCTTTTGAGCCGGGCTTTGTTTCCGACTACGCCCGCTTCAGCGCAGCAGAAGATCGCGCGGAAGTCTTTTCCATGCTCTATTCCGGCCGCGGCCTGAGCGCAAAAGAGCGGACGGCCATGCTCAGCGACACATTCCTGCTGGAGAAGATCGGGTTTTTGAAAAACCATCTGGATATGGCAGGCCTTGACACAGAGGATATGGATGACAATCTTTTTTCTGCGGAAACAAGCTGCTTCTGCCGCGTGTATGCCCTGGAAGAGCCCGGCGCCGCAAAGACGGGCCCCGGCGAAGCGTATCCTGCCGCAAACCTTGAGGCCGGGCAGCTGCTTGCTGATTCCGGAATTGAAAAAGAAGGCATGAAAATGCTCTATGACGAAGGTTTCA
>Ga0082212_10007431_pt1 | contig 14485 bp, 12 predicted proteins | sample TergutNt197P3_FD_71548 | JGI IMG/M metagenome (GOLD analysis project Ga0082212, IMG submission 71548) | Neocapritermes taracua P3 segment gut microbial communities from Petit-Saut dam, French Guiana - Nt197 P3 | ecosystem: Host-associated > Arthropoda: Insects > Digestive system > Gut ... | reverse complement strand
ACTCTGCGTTACGCTCCCTCGACAAAATGCTCATTTACCTAATGTAAACTCCGCTTTTGTCTCGGTCGCAAGCCTTGATTTCGGGGTTTTCGGAGGTTGCCAAGTTATTATAATTTTTTATTCGAACCGCCCACTACTGGTATTTAATAACGACCAGGCTGATATCATCCGATGGAATTGAATGTTTGTTTTTGTCCGCGAGAATTTCATTGCAGATTTCCTCGGCGGTTCCGTCTTTCACGCGTGAAACGGCCTTTTCAAGATGGTTTTGTGAGTATGGAGAAAACGGATCAGTCAACCCGTCTGTGAATAGCAGTAATACGTCCCCCTGCCCCATCAAACTTAGTTCGTTGGTTGCGTATTTTTCCTTATATCCCAACGCCGAAGGAAACATTTTGACATCCGCGTCGTCTTTTGAAATCTGAACCCCTATCGGCGGATAGCTTATACAACGGTCGGAACTGATTTCGACGAAATGGTCATAGGCGCGCGAGAAAATCAGGGGCGACGGATGTCCCGCGTTGATAAAACGGAAACGACCGGCATTATCGATTTCTCCGTAAATCAGCGTTACGAAATTTGCGGCATCCAGTCCTCCGGCCAGCTTGCGCAGCGTTCGTGACTTGAAAAATCGCGTGTTTATCTGCTCAAATATATGGTTGCTCAGCTCGCCGTGCAGGTCGAGTTCATAAAGGATCGATGTATGAAATACCTGGTGCAGCAAGAGCGCCAGCAGAGATTCGGCAAATTCATGGCCGGCGACGTCCGCGACCATAATGCCGCCTTTGTATTTCAGGTTATGCAACTGTTCGGCCACTTCATTGCGTCCCTGTTCCCATGCGCGCGCTATCCGGCCTTCAAGGTCGTAACGATCCTGGAAATTCACATAGGTAATGAGATCGCCGCCCGCGATTCCGTTCAGGGGAAGACTTTTGCCATAGATGTCAACATTGTCGATGCGAGGGATAGCCCCGGAATCGGGCGTGAGACACTCAGACAGATATTGCGCTCCCAGGCGCAGTTCACGATCAAGATTTATTGTCATTTCATATATCCAAACTTATGAACTATATTCCATTACCGCTTCCGTCATGGCGCGTAAGTTTTCAGCCGGGCCGTTGTCTATGGAGGCGCCGCCGGTTAATATGAAGCCTCCGCCGTCGCCGCAGACTTCAATCAGTTTGCGGCAGTATTCCTTGACTTCTTTCGCCGTACCCGTGCAGAGCAGCGACGCGGGAACATTGCCCGCGATGCATGCGTTGTCGCCGAGTATTTTTTTAGCTTCGAACATATCCGTGCGGTCGAAATGCCACACCACTTTTCCTCTCGGCAGGTCCTTGATAATTTCCAGCCGGCAGCCATAACGCCCTTCGGCAAAAAGGAACGGCGTCAAACCTTCTTCTATCAGCCCGAGTATGACTTTCCGGAAAGACGGCCAGTAAAACTTCTCGTACTGTTTATTGGACATGAAGGTTTCATCGCCTTTGTGCAGAGCGAAAAATATGAGCGGGTTGCCCGACATATTAGCCCCGGCTATGCCGCAGTTGATGTTCATCGGCGTAACCTTTTCAATCGCCGCCAATAGTTTGTCAGGCTGGCGGTACATATCGAGAATAACCCCTTTGGTTCCGCGCATGGTGTCCGCCAGAATGTCAAACGGAGCGTGCGACTGTCCGCCAAAAATGGAAGGATAGCCTGCCGCAAGCGCTTCGTTATTGAACTGCATCAACTGCCCCATCCAGCGGGCGTTTTCCTCGCCGAAATCTATTATCGCCTTGTAAGCGGCGCGCACTGCCGGGAATATCGCCGGGGTCAAAAACTTTTGCGCCATTCCCAAAATAAACTGGGTAGGCTCAAAATCGGCGAACGGCGCGAGCGCTCCAAGGCTGCGAGGAAGATAGCGGCGCAGGCAATAGTCGGAAGGGTCGTCAATCAGGAGATCGTACTCATCCGCTTTCATGTATTCTCCCTCGACAAACTGGAGCATTGTGGCATTGTCGGGAACTCCATGCCCCGGCCATTTTAGTGTCTGCTGGCCGATGATTTCCAAAGCCCTGGCGGAAGGAACCATCATTGGAGAAGCGAAGCTGTCGGATTCAAAGTCGTTCAGAAATTTTCTATAAGCGTCGCAGAGTTTGCCTGCGTCCTGCATCGCCTCTTTGAGTGTCATACCGCCGTAATAAACCGGAAAAGATCCGGCGGGCAGCACGACCGGAACGCGGTCGGGTTTTTCCAGATTGAATGCCTTAATAAAACGGCCAACGCGTTTCCTGTAGCCATCCGCGGCTTCAGGACTCTTAAATTGCACTCCCCTGGGTTCGAGCCATTGCTGAAATCTTTTTTCCCGTTTCTGTTCCGCGGTCATGGTATCTGACATATCCGTAAACCTCCATCGCTTTATCCAATAATGTTTATTATAGCACGGAAACGCCGGACGATATGCTATATGAAATATCTAAACTACGACAACAGATCAGCCTCTCCGGTTGACTGTATCATAATGGTAGTGGGCATATCCTGAAGCAGATCCGTATAGGATTTCTGAAAACGCTCGGGATCAGTATTGTCATCGACGCTGAAGCCCAGAAATACGACAGTGGACGCTCCGGAGTGGCGGCGCAGCAGGTTGGGAAAATTGTCGTCGGAGAGTATCGGTTCCACGTCCACGTCCATGCGGGCCGCCTCGATAAGCTTCTCAAGTTCCATGCTGGCTTTATCCTTATCATCGGGCGTGCTTACGACGCGCAGGAGTCTTATTTTCGCGCCCCTCCACTCAGGGTTAAGCGAGAGCAGATAGGCGAGAATTACCATCAGTGAACCGTTGCGCATACCCCTCCACCAAATATCGATCCGGCGGCTGTCGCGGCGCTCCATCGGTTCAGGGAGGTCTTTTCCATAAATCAGCCCGACGCTCATCTGGAGATTGGCCGCGGTCCGGATGCTGTCCAGAAACTTCCGCGCATGAGACTCGTCGTTCGACCAGCCGAATATCGCAAGGTTTGGCTTTATCGGGCCTATCGAATTCGCCTGTAAAAAATGGCTTATTCCCGTGTGAAGGTCGGGAGTGACAAGGACTTCGGGAAATGCCTTGATGCGGTTTTTATTCAGGAAATCGTTAAACAGAGAGACGATTCCGGCGCGCCTGTCAAGCATCTCTGCGAAGTTTCCCATGACCATCGCCGCTATTGTCATAATGCCGCGGCTGCTTGATAGCCAGTCGGCGTACTTGATAAGGTGAAGCCTCTCGCTCGGTTCGCCCGCGAAGACCGCCACCGTAGGACGCCAGTTTTTGGAATGTACCGGTAGTGACGCGAGCGTTAGAAGATTATCCCGTGTCCTTGAATAGAAGAACCCTCTGCGGGCGTCGCCGAACGATGCCGTCATAACAAACTTGCGCACGTAGTAAAACAGGCAGATAAAGACGACCGCCGCAAGTATTGCCGCCTTTACGTCTATGAGGAGCGTTGCTGCAAAACACGCCACCGCGCCGATTAATGCGCCGAACCAGTGAAAAAACCTGAATCTTGGGCGGAAAGAGGGATTGCCGCTGAACGACTCGACGAAAGCGGCGAGGTTGATAATCCCATACGTCCACAGGAAGAACATGGAGACCAGGGACGCCACCATGTTGAACGCATCGCCGCCGCTGCCTCCCCTGCACGCAAAATATATTACCGCCAAACCTATGGCCAGAGTCAGAACAGTCGCCCTTAGCGGTTCGCCGCGCGGCGTCAGTTTCGCGAATATATTGACCGGTTTGAGCAACTTATCCTGCGCCAGCGACTGCAGGACTCGCGGCGCGCCCAGGATTGTCGCCAGCGCGCTCGACAGCGTTGAGGTAAGAACGCCGGCCGCCACCAATATAGTCGTGAAATACGGCCAGATTCCGGTCAGGCTGTCATACGGCCTGTCAATAAGATCGGCGCGCGTTATCGCGCCGCCGCACAGGATCATCTGCACGGCGTATATCAAAAGTCCGGTAAAAATGGCCGCAAGCGTGCCGGCAGGTATTGAGCGTGTCGGGTTTTTAAGGTCGCCGGACATGTTGACGCCTGAAATTATCCCCGTAACTGCCGGAAAATATATGGCAAACAACACCCAAAATGAGTAGTGACTTCCCTCAAGCGGACGAACGTTTTCCATAAAGACCTGGGGATCAAACGTCATGAACGCGCCGGTCAGGAAGGCTATGATCGACAACCCCATTATTGCCATGACTACAAACTGCGCCTTAATAATCAGCGACGCGCCCTTGAAAGAGAAATAGGCCGTTATCGCAAATCCCGCGTAAGCTATTAAGGCGTAGTATTGGTCAAGCGCCGGAAACGTTCGTATCATCGCTTCAGAAAAACCGATGACATAAAACGGAATTGAGAGAGACTGAGAAATGAATATCGTAAGCGCTATAGCTCCGCCGAACTCCGGCCCTATGGATCGCGAGATAAGGTAGTAGACCCCTCCGCCCTTTACATCCGTATTTGTTGCTATTGCGGAGATTGAAAGCCCTGTGAGCGTGGTTATCGCCTTTGCGATGAGAAGGATTGCAAGCGCCTGATAAATCCCGGCATGTCCTACCACAAAGTTGGCGCGGAGATATATCACAACGCCGACGATTGTCATGACAGTGGGCGTAAATACGCCGTCGAAGGTGGAGAATTTCTTTACATCCGCCGCTGAAGCGGAATTGTCGACGCCGGGAGAATTTTGTGAATTCGTTGATTTCTGTCCCGTAACAAAGATTTTTGGAAGTTGCATATCATTTATATATTGGTAATTGCAAAATCTTCCGGCTTTGCCGGGAAGCTCGGCTCATCAGCCCGCGTTTTGGGAAATGTGCAGGCGGGACGCCGGCGCTCCCGTGTCAAGGTTTTGCAATCACCTCCATAGCGTTTGCGGCGTTGAGCATTTGCAAAATATCTCGCCCGAATTCCCGCGCCCGCCAACGCCGCATTCCGGGAAAAGCCATAAGGTCATCCATGTTTTCCGGCGGGGCTGCCGCAAGATTTTCCAACAGATTGGACGGAAAAATCACGCCCACGGGGAGTTTTATTTCTTCAGCTTTCACTTGCCGCCATTTTTTTAAAAGTTCAAGCAAATGTCGCGATGCGCGCCCGGGAGGTTTCGTCGCCGGACGATTGGGGGTATCCAGAATCGCCGGATCTCCCTCTCCCGCTGATTCGATAATATCGACTATTTCCGCGCCGTATTTCCGCGCCACGCGAAAGGAAACACCCGGCCGTTTATACAATTCATTCGCGGACAAAGGCGGCCGGCGCGACAGGTCAACCAGCACTGAATTGTTCATAACCTTGAAAGGCGGAGCGTCAAGTTTTCTGGCTGCTTCGTCCCGGAACAGATACAACGCGCGCAACGTCAGGCGTTTCCGGACGTCAAGCGCACGGTACCCCTTAATACGACGAAAACCCTCCGGATCAAATTCTTTCCCCGAACGTTCAGCCGCAGCAGTTGCCGCAAATTCTTCCCGCGCCCATTCCAATCTGTCTTTCAGCCGCAGCTCTTTTTCCAAAGCATCGCGCAGGTTTAACAGATGGTGTGTATCCATGGCCGCGTAATCGAGCTGTTCGACAAGCAGCGGGCGCCGGGACCAATCGTCACGCTGGCAGCCTTTGGAATGATGAACGCCCAGCAGGGTTTCCATCATTGTTCCAAGTCCGAGAAATTCATATCCGAGCAAAGAGCCTGCAAGGTGCGTGTCGAAAATATTGGCAAAGGTAAAATTGTAATCGCGGCGCAGGCAGAAAATGTCGTAGCCTGCGGCATGAAAAACCTTTTCGATTGCGGGATCGGACATTATCGGCCCAAGTTCGCCAACAGTCGTGACAGTCAGAGGATCAACAATAAAAGTTTCGTCATCGGTAGACAACTGCAGCAGGCAGACTTTTTCAAAATAGTGATACAGGCTGTCTGCTTCAATATCGATAGCCAGCCGCCGCGCGCTGCGGACACGCTCCATCATTTCATAAAAGCAGCCATCTGTAGACACCAGCGTATACATTGCAGGAGACTGCGGTTCCGGGCTGTTGGCCTGATAGTTCATAACGCTTTAAATGTAGCAAATTCGCCCGGATATTTCATGGGATATTGTCTATGGAAAAATGTCTCCCATGTTAGTTTCTCAAGTATTTTTTGAGAGATGTTGTTACTTCATTGAAGTTCAGCGGTTTTCCTATATGCGCGTTCATTCCCGCGGCAAGGCACCTGGCAATGTCTTCCTTGAAAACGTTGGCGGTCATCGCGATAATCGGTATGGTTTTTGCGCGGGGGTGATCGAATTCCCGGATTAGCTTTGTGGATTCATAGCCATCCATGCCGGGCATGTGTATGTCCATAAAGATAATGTCGAATTTATCGGGATCGGCGGCAAATTTATCAAATGCCTGTTTCCCGTCTTCCGCCTCCGTAATCTCCATCCTGAAATCTTCAAGAAGAGCAATAACAATCTCCCGGTTGATTTCGACATCTTCGGCGAGAAGTATGCTCTTTCCCGCGCAGTCCTCCATAACCGCATCAAGGTCGTCGGCCTTTTCAATGCCGTATTCCGATTCTTCCTCGTTCTGACGCGGCAATTCCGCCTTAATTGTAAAAATAAACGTCGATCCCCGGCCTAATCCGGACTCCACGCGGATATGCCCCTGCATCATCTCCACTATCGTTTTTGAGATGGCAAGTCCAAGCCCGGTACCGCCGAATTTACGGGAAATGCTTGAATCAACCTGAACGAATGAATGAAACAGTTTGCCCTGCTGTTCTTCGGAAATGCCGATGCCTGTATCCGTAACACGCAGTTCCAGAACGCACGCGTTTACGTCTCCGCCTCCGTCAAGCCGTTTCGCTTCAAGGCCGATCCTCCCGTTGCTGGGTGTAAACTTTATGGAATTGCTGACAAGGTTGGTGATGACCTGCGTAAGCCGCTGTTCGTCGGCAATAATTCGGGGCGGGATTGTTGGATCGACATTGAAAACGAAGCTCTGATTTTTTTCGCTAAGGCGGAATTCAAAAAGATTCGCTACACGCTGTATCATGGCGGAAAAGGCAAATTCAGTATTGGAAAGTTCGAACTTGCCGCCTTCGATTTTTGACATGTCGAGTATGTCGTTTATGATTCCCAGCAGTTGCGAGGAAGCTCCGTTGATTCTCGAGAGGCAGTAGTCTTTTCGTTCAAGTTCCGCCGTACTTTCCGCAATTGCGGTCATGCCTATAATCGCGTTTAACGGGGTGCGGATTTCATGGCTCATGTTGGCAAGGAAATTTGATTTTGCCACGCTTGCCTGTTCAAGCTGTTCCTTTGTCCTCGTAACCTCCGTGGTGTCGTTGAACAGGATAAACGCGCCCTGAAAGGCGTAAGACTCGTTGTACATCGGGGTAAAGTGAATCTCGTAGTGCCGTATGTTTCCGTCGCGGCCAATGTCGATTGCCTTTTCAAAAACAACCGGATTTTTTTCTATTTCCGACATACGGAAAAAACCGACTATTTCATCAAGCAGAGAAGCGGCGCAAAAAATGGAAAAAACCTCTTTGTAATGCAGCTTGCGTATGCTGTTGAAGTTATGAATATTTGTCATTTTAAGAAAAACGTCGGCGCAGTATACCAGCCTGCCGTTTTTATCAAAAAGCAGTATGATGTCCGGACTATTTTCAAAGACCATATTCATGTAGCTGTCCTGACGCGAGAGCCAGCGGTCTTTTATGGAACGGACATATTCGTATATTACGGTTAAAACAAGAACAAAAAAGTAAACCCCGCATATAAGCAGAGCCTCGCCCAGGCTATAGTTGAAGCTTGTCAATCCCGGTACAAAGGTGCCGATTATCGCTACAATGAACAAAAGCAGGGCGGGAATAAGCCCAGATGCCAGACCCAGGGTAAAAATCGACATCAGCGGATATGAAAAAATCCACAGGCAGCCAAACCCATCCATCTGGCTTTTGACAAAAATCGATATTCCGCAAAAAACGCCGTATAACGCGATAACAATAAAGCCGCCGACTTTAAATGGAAGCTCTGTGCGGAGCAGCAGCAGATTCAAAAAAATAAGGAAACCCATTATAAGCTGCATCAGGCCCTGGTCGACGAAGCCGAGCCGCATATCTGAGATTCCAATGCCGGCAATCAGAACGGAGGTAATGGTGTAGGTAATATTAAGTACGATAAGGCGGATTACCGCATCCATATCCTTTTCGTCCTGTATCCCCGTGTATTTTCCTCCGGTCAGGAGGGAAAAAATCGTGTCTTTGGTTGGTTTCATTACCGGCCTGCCGTTGTTTCGGAGTTTTCGAGAATCGGTTCAGGTTTTTGCAGCAGTTTTGCCGTGCATGAAAACGCGACAAGGATGCCAAGAATCAGCAGCAGCATGGCGATGCCCATTTGCAATATCGGAATCGTGGTGTCGATATTTCCATGCGAAATCATAATCGCCCGGGTCCTGATAGCCATGATAAGAGAAGAAAATGTAACGGCAAACATGACAATCGTAGGAACCAGCAGCATCACTATCCGGCGTCCCGTCATTCTAAAAAACAACGTGCACGCGATAAGGGTCAGCGCAGCCAAAAGCTGGTTTGCCGCGCCGAAAAGCGCCCAGATATTCTGGTATCCAAAAACGGCCAATAGGCAGGCAGGCCCAAGGGTAAATACGGTGGCGACAGGTTTCGAATTCATTATTCGTTTTATTATATTCACCGTTCCGTAACTCGTATCTTCAAAAGAAAACAGTTCCTGAAAGGACAGCCGTCCGAGCCTTGCGACCGTATCCAGCGTTGTCAGCACAAATGAAGAAATCGCCAGAGATACAATGATGAAAGAAATCTGCAGCGGAAGGCCAAGTTTGAAGAGAAACCCTGATACCGCCGTCGCGAAAACCACCGGCGGAGTATCTTTTGGCAGCACTCCGCCATACGCGAGCGAACCTACGGCGATAAGCGCCAGAATCGCCACCAGTGTTTCCGTCAGCATTGAACCGTATGAAATGGGAAGCATGTATTTTTCATTGCTTATCTGCCTGGAAACGGTCCCGGTAACCACCAGTGAATGCACGCCTGAAATAGCCCCGCATGCTATGGTGATAAAAAGCGCGGGGAAAAGGTAATTGCCGTTGACATTAAAGGCGACAAAAGCAGGAAGTTCCATTGTCGGCCTGGTGAACGCCACTCCGACAAAAGCCGCCAGTATCATGGCAACAAGCAGAAACGAGTTAAGGTAGTTCCTTGGCTGGCCCATCATCCAGACCGGCAATACCGCGGCGATGGCTATGTAGCCGAATATAAGATAGAGGCACGCGGCCTTGGATAAAAACATTGGATAGTATATCCCCACGACTATGCATGCGATTAACAGGTCGATGGCGATAATTCCGCTGGCAAGGTCGGAAGCTTTTCGTTTGCGGATAAGGAATCCAAGTCCCAGAGCAGCCGGGATGAAAAGCCCAGAGGTCGTCAAAACCGATGCGTTGGTTGGATTGCCGTCGCCGGCCGCATTAAAACCGGCAAATGTTCCGGCCACGATATCGGCGAACGCCGCCGCGACCAGTATGGAAAAAAGCCAGACAAATATCAGAAACAGGCGTTTGCCCGACTTCCCAACATACGTATCTATTAAATAGCCGATGGATTTGCCCTTGTTTTTTACCGAGGTGTACAGCGCGACGAAATCGTGAACCGCGCCGAAAAACGCCGCTCCAAAAAGCAGCCATAACAGCGCGGGCAGCCAGCCGAACATCGCCCCTATAATCGGCCCGGTAATCGGCCCGGCTCCGGCGATTGACGCGAATTCATAACCGAACGCCACAGCCGGAGATGTTGGAACATACTCCACCCCGTCTTCAAACTCATACGCCGGAGTTTTCTTCGAGGGATCTATGCCCCATGTACGCGCCAGGAAACGGCCGTACAAAAAATAAGCGAGAATAAGCACCACGACAGAAACTATTAACAAGTGTAAGCCATTCATGTTTATTAATATACTCCCAACAAAATTGAAAAGAAAATCCATGTTTGTTTTAAAGCTGTTAGAATATCCGGGCAAATTGTATTAATTAAGGAAAACATTTATGACATATTCACTTGAATCCGACCCTTTAATTCTGGCGGGGAAATCTTTCCGTTCACGGCTGCTCGTCGGGACTGGAAAATATCAGGACTTTACGCTCATGAAAGACGCGCTTGAGGCGTCCGGAGCGGATATTGTTACCGTAGCCGTGCGCCGTGTCAATCTTGACAGGTCTAAAGAATCAATGCTTGATTACATCGATACGAATCGTTATATGCTCCTGCCGAACACCGCAGGCTGCTACACCGCGGACGATGCCATTCGCGCCGCGATGCTGGGGCGCGAAGCCGGACTGTCGGAATGGGTGAAGCTGGAAGTGATAGGAGACGAAAAGACGCTCTTCCCCGACACGGAAGCCCTGCTTTCCGCCACGAAAACACTGGTGAAGGAAGGTTTTATCGTGCTGCCATATACGAACGACGATCCGATTGTTGCGCGCAGGCTGCAAGACGCCGGCGCCGCCGCCGTCATGCCGATGGGCGCGCCCATCGGTTCAGGCATGGGTATAAGGAATCCGGCGAATATAAAAATCATTCTTGAAACCGTTTCGGTTCCAGTGCTCGTAGATGCCGGCGTCGGCACGGCGTCCGACGCTTCACTTGCCATGGAACTCGGATGCGACGCCGTATTAATGAATACCGCTATAGCCGGCGCGGCCGATCCCGTCGCGATGGCGGAAGCCATGAAGCTCGCGGTACGGTCGGGGCGCATCGCATCGAAAGCCGGGCGCATCGCAAGGAAACTTTACGCCACGGCCAGCAGCCCTCTTGATGGAATAAGTTTTTAATATAAATGAAAACTCTTGACGTATCACTGAAAGATCATCGTTATCCAATCTTTGTCGGGGCGGGAGCGCTCGCCAAAAGCGGCTCTATGCTTGCCGGACAGGGATTCAAAGGCGCGCCGATAGTGATTTCCAATCCCACGGTCATGCGGCTGCACGGAAAAACGCTGCTCGCGTCGCTCGAAAAAGAATTCGGCAAAATTCCAGTTATCAGGATAGGCGACGGCGAACGCTTCAAGAGCCACAAAAGCCTGTTTAAGATTTATGACGGCATGTTCAGGCTGCGCGCCGGCAGGAGTTCATGGATTCTGGCTTTCGGCGGCGGAGTAGTCGGAGACATAGCGGGATTTGCCGCGGCTACATTCATGCGCGGCATTCCTTACGCGATGATTCCCACGACGCTGCTTTCACAGGTGGACAGTTCCATCGGCGGAAAAACAGCCGTCAACGTCCCTCAGGGAAAAAACCTTGTAGGCGCGTTTCATCAGCCGTCCGTTGTTATAGCCGATACGGAAGCGCTTAAAACATTGCCTCCGCGCGAACTTGTTTCCGGCCTTTACGAAGTCATAAAATACGGCGCTATCGCGTCAAAGAGCCTTATTGGGTACATTGAAAAACGACTGCCGGATATTTTGAAATGCGGCGCGTGCGAACTGGAACACATCATTATAGCTTCGGCGAAAATAAAGGCGGACGTAGTCGCGCTGGACGAAAAGGAAACCGGCCCACGCGCCATTCTGAATTACGGTCATACCGTTGGCCACGCAATTGAGGCGGCGACTGATTACCGTAAATTCAGGCACGGCGAGGGAGTAGCCTGGGGCATGATTGCCGCCCTGCGATACGGCAGTGAAATCGGCCTGCTGAGGGAAACGGAAGCCGGACGGCTGATAAGGCTTATTAACAACGCGGGTAAATTGCCTGCGGTAAAAAACATCCCATTTGACGATGTCTGGAAAGCGCTGATGCTTGACAAGAAATTTCAGCGCGGCGATATCAGGATGATCCTGCTTGATGAATTAGGAAAAGCCGCCATTTATAACGGCATTGAAAAAGAATCGCTTCGCGCGTTTTTGAAAAAATTTCTAAATGAAAATTGACCTGGCAGCGCGGGCGTCTCACATGTCATCGGAAAATAAAGCTCGGAAAGTGCGCGCCATGTTCGGCGCCATCGCGGAACGCTATGACTTTCTGAATCATTTCCTGTCGGCGAATCTTGATCGCGGATGGCGGCGCGCATGCGTCCGTGAGGTATCGCGTCAAATCAACACTGCGTCTCCGAAAATTCTGGACATCGGCTGCGGCACCGCCGACCTGTCCATAGCTTTTTCTGATACTGGTTCCGTAACCGGATGCGATTTTTGCCATGAAATGCTGGTTCACGGAATCCAAAAAATCAAAAACCGGCGTTTCCGCTTTCCGATAAATCTGCTTGAAGCCGACGCGCTCGCGCTGCCATTTGCGGATGAAACTTTTGACGCCGCGGTTTCGGCGTTCGTCCTGCGAAATCTGGCGGATATGCGGCGTGGACTTGACGAGATGCGGCGCGTTTTAAAGCCGGGCGGCGTCCTGGGCATCCTTGATTTCGGAATGCCGCGACTGCCTGTAGTCCGGCAGCTTTACGGTTTCTATTTTCTTAAAATACTTCCCCGCCTGGGACAATGGATTTCCGGAGCGGAGGGACCTTATCAGTATCTGCCCTCAAGCGTGCAGAGTTTTCCATCGGCGGAAGAATTGAAGGAAAAAATCGGGAACGCCGGTTTTTGCGATATCAGCGCCCGCCGCCTGGCCACCGGCGCAACCGTACTTTTGACCGCCATTCGTGAAAATGGAAAATGACATGGGAGCGCCGGCGTCCACGCCGGTCGTGTAATAAAAACGGGGCGCGATAAATCGCGCCCCTGCAAATGTAGACAAGGCATGCCTTGTCTCTACTCTTATAACGCGCTGCCCTATGCGTGTAATAAATTATTCGCGGGGCGACAACAGGCTTGCTTCTAATTTGAAATTTCGCATTTCACATTAATCAATTCATCAGCCGTGAAAAAAACAAAACTATTTACAATTTTTTCAGGAAAGCGTATTGTCACCCGCGTTTTTATTACTACGCAGGCGGGGACGCCCGCGCTCCCATGTCAAGACGTTTACTACGATTACGACAGGGACGACCTTCTGACAAACGCTGGAGATAAGGAATACAATCGGTATGAATCCGTGCTAGGAAACACGGGCTTCCGTCTGTTTCGGCGCGGGAGCGCCTTTCAAACCTTGCTGGAACTTGCGCAGATTAAGGATCAGCTCCGCTTCGCCGACAGGCGCTTTGACGCGTTCAACGATTTCTTCAAGCGGTACGCCGCGTTTTGCAAGTGAAAGAACCTGGTGCCGCTTTTCAAGAGGCATCTCCGGGTCCTGCGATGGAACGCTTAGTTCCAGAACCCGTTCATCGATTTCTTCAAAACGAATGGAGAATTTTTCGAATGTTTTGGATTGAACGTCCGCCATCCTGGCTACAACTTCCGCATAGCGTCTTATGTCCGCTTCCAGCGCCTCAACGCGACGATCCATTTTCTTTTTTGAGGCGAGGTATATGAGGATTACCACGCCTAATACAGCCGTTAAACCAAAAAGAAAATAATCAAGCATTATCGTTCCCCTATTTTACAAAAACATTCAAGGGCGGTTCGAGAACCGCTCATGCGGAAATACCACGGCTATCCAAGCGAGCGTATGCGGTCGGCTGTGCTTTCCACTTCGAGCACCCTTACGCCATATTTGCCGTCGATCATGACAACTTCGCCGCGAGCAATCGGCTTCTGGTTGACTATAATCGAAACCGGATCGTTGACGGATTTATTAAGTTCTATAACCGACCCGGTTCCAAGGTTCATAACGTCTTTTAACGTCATTTCCGTGGTGCCGAAAGCGACGCTTACCGGCAGGTCTACATCCATCAACAGCTCAAGATTAACGTTCGATCCCGATTGCTCAGATCCTGCTTCGCCCGTTGATACGTCTGGTGTTTCGCCGTCCATATTCATATTTCCTTTCACTGTATAATCGCCGTATTTTCGTTGTGTAATTCAAAACTAACGATTGATGCGATCAACTATTTCAAAAGCAATGCTTCCCTGCCGTTGAACAATGTTACCCGTAAATTTCTCAAGACCGCAGACACGCATGGTGATAGGCTCGGAAACACGATGATTAAGTTCGATAACATCGCCGACGGAAACCTTCAGCAGTTCGCCGACAGTCATTTTGCAATTCGGTATCTCGCCGCTCATCGCAAGCGGGACACGTTCGACAAGCTCCCTTATCTTTTCACCTTCGTTTTCAATAGATTTGTGCCGCGGCGCCGACCACTGCTGGTCGAATTTGCTGCGCAGAAGCTTCAGAGCGTGCGAAGGAATACACATATTCATACGGCCGGAAAATTCGCCGATCTTCAATTCAAGCATAATCGCGACAACCGCTTCCGACTGTGACACAATCTGGAACATCTGCGGCTTTGTCCCCTTCCCTTCCAGGAAGAAATCAAAGTCCATAATGGATTGCCAGGCCGTACCCAGATCGCGCATTGCAAGCTTGATAACGCCTTCAATGATATTTAGCTCGATTTCCGTCAGGTTGCGGTT
>Ga0082212_10007430_pt1 | contig 14485 bp, 21 predicted proteins | sample TergutNt197P3_FD_71548 | JGI IMG/M metagenome (GOLD analysis project Ga0082212, IMG submission 71548) | Neocapritermes taracua P3 segment gut microbial communities from Petit-Saut dam, French Guiana - Nt197 P3 | ecosystem: Host-associated > Arthropoda: Insects > Digestive system > Gut ... | reverse complement strand
GCCAGAAATCGTTACCTTGTGCTTTCCTTCGCGTCTTGCTATTTCAGCGCATGAATAGCCCTCTATACGGTGCATCACGAAGTATCGCCGCTGCAAATCGGTTAATGCCGCCAATGCCTGCTCCAAGTGAGCGGAAAGATCAATATCAGTAATACAGTCGCTGTAATCCGTGAACCAAGCCCCATCGCATCTCAGACTTTCAAGAGAAAGCGGCTTACCCAGCGCGTATTTATGATCGGAGCGCGTGTGCTTGCGACTGGTGTTCAGTTCATCCATGTCAGCTTTTGAGAGCAGATTGACCCACATCTCGTCAAGCTCAACAGTTACCGAGCCAGTCGCCGTGTGATAAGTGTAATTTTTCAAAGTCCTTTCCTCCGTTCGATTTTGGAAATTGCCAAATCGAACGGAAAAGGGCGGGGAACGGCAGCGCGGGCGGTCAAACCTGTTTACATAAAACTTTCCATAAATTAAAAGAGCCACAACCCCGTTATACGGAATCGTGGCGTCTTGCTGATGTGGCTCTATATTGCTTTGCTCATGGGGTGGCTTGTGCCGTACCCACCGTTTATCATTGTGATAAGCGGAGGTATAACGACGGCGGTTTTCGCTCTTACTAAACGATACTAAACGAAACTCGACGATATTTGCAAGCAAAAGCGCCGCGATCCCGTTAGACGGTATCGCGGCGCTTAGAGTATTCAATTTTCTCCACCGGCCATCAGGCGGCGGCCTGTATCGTTTTTTCACAATTTATCCCCCAATGCTTGCCTGAACTGCAATTTCAAGCATAAAGGAGTGTGTAACGCACAGGTCAATAGGCAATTTTGTCAGAAAACAGAGGAACAGAATAAAAAGGGCTATCCTGTCGGATTCCCCATATATTGTGCGTTGTATTGGCTTTGGCTACTGTCTGTACCTATTTTGAAGGAAACGATCATTGAAAGAACGGATAATATTGTAAATATATGTAATATTTTAAGGTGAAAAGGTGGGTGCTACACATAAGCCGTGAACAACTCGTATTTTACTTCATATTGCGGAAACCCCCTTACTCGTTATACATATTGTGATTGTACAGGGTGAGTGTAGGACACAGGTTGATGGAAAAATTATTAAAAAAAATTTAGCGCAAAAAAAGACCGGGCGGCTTCCCTGACGGGCCACCCGGTCGTGTATAAGTGTTTGACTACTGCTCCAGCTTTTCAAGCATTGTTTCAATCATGGCTGTTACCATATCCGTCTGTTTTGGCGTCAGCTCTTTCATCCGCTCAAATATAGCCCCATATTGCCCTTCGTTCTCTGATTCCAAACTACCCGCTAAAAGATAACCGGGCGATACGCGCAACGAATTACATATCTTTATGAAGACCGATAGGCTTGGCGTTCGCACACCTCTCTCAATCATTCTGACGTATACCGGGTCTATCTCGCATTGCTCCGATAATTCGTTTGAAGATATGCGTTTTTCTTTCCGTACAGCGTTCATCCGCTTGCCCAGCAAGACATTTTCTTCCTTCGTCACCGTTACCACCACCTTGTAACTCATAGTTCCTTTTGCTAACTATAAGTATACAAACCGTGTTGGTCACAAGATAGGAACACACCGTAACGGAATAAAACACAGAGTTTCGGATGACGGATTTCTGACGGATAGGGAGTGTATAATGCTTTTCAAAATCCTGTCTGATAGTGTCGCGGCGCAGAAAGACGAGGGATTAAAAGAGGTGACGGATAATGAATGAGCATTTTGTAGATTTTTTGAGCTGGATTGAACGCTCTTTCGGGATGGCCGGGTGGGTTTGCGCTCTACTGCTCTCAATAGCAGCACCTATCGTGATTATGTGGTTGCTCCATCAGGCTCCTATCCCAAAGGGTCAGCCGCTATGTAATTTTTGCAGATATGAAAATCCAAACGAAAACAGCAAAGTCTACTGCTGTCAGCATTATACGAAGTGCAGCGCATTTCAGGTTCGCGCCGCCGAGTGTCCCCATAAGGACATTTAGCCGCGCAATCTTGGCATGATACGCGGTGTATGCTAAAATCATTTTATACCATAGAATACTGAGCAAAAAGAGAGGACGGGGCTGCGATGAACCGTTACTACATTTCCATAGAAAAAAACATTGAAGTCTTTGAACTCTACAAGGCTCTTTGGAAAGCGCAAGGAATACACGGCATCCGGGTGGATTCGATGACCGAGGGGATTGAAAAGGCCATCGAAATAGAGAGGTCAGCAACGGATGAGTTGTTCTTCATTGATATTGTCGCGGATGATGTAGACTATCTGCCCCAGCTAAAGATTTTAAGCGAAGAAACCAACGCCCCTATTTTAGTAGTAACATTCAATTACAACGAGGAAGAACACTACCAAGCCCTGAACAGCGGCGCGGATTCATACGGAGGGTACTGTGAACAGCCGGATGATAATATCAATGCTGTATTCGCTTCTATTGAAAGCATTAAACGGCGAACCAACAGGCATAAAGCCCCGGACAATGTATTAGCCTGCGGGGATATTCTCATCGCCGCGGACGTTCATAAGGCATTTATTAAGGATAAGGAGCTGGTTCTTAGCAGCACGGAAATGAGAATCATGCAATACCTAATGATTAACCGGGGGAACATCATGTCGCACGGGATGATTATCGAGCAAATTTTTGACGATAACGACGAAAAGACAACCGACAGCCTATACAGCGCCATTAAACGGCTGAGAATGAAAATCCGCGCCATTACACCGTTTGACTATATCCAAACAATCCGGGAGGTTGGCTACCGCTTGGTTCCGAAAAGCCTGTAGCCTACGGCTGCTCGATGCTTTTTACAGGTATCATCACCCGCATCAGGTAGTTGCTGTCATCGGCAACGCAGATTTCATTCAAGGGGTATTCCTCATAGGTTGGCCCGCTTACCACAAACCCGTATTCGTCTATGTAGTCCAGTAATCGCAAGTACAAATCTGAACTTTGCCCATATCCTCCGCGCTTGTAGCCGACGGCGTAAAACCCGGCGGCTCTTTTGTCTTGCCCGTCCGGGTTGTTAAAATAATAGCGATCCGGCCAACGCCAGTCCCGCCGCTTTATCCGTTCCTCCGAAAACGTACCCCATACGGAGTAATTCATATTCATGTCCGGGTATTTTTGCTTCATGGATTTGTAAAAGCTGAATAGGGCGTCATAATCATCCCGGTCATCGCTATAGTCATTCTGATCGCCAAGCGTGATAGCTTGCGGAGGGACAAATCTAATCTCGACTGTGTCCTCATCCACATGAAGCGCGGATTGTATGGTTTCCCTCAAAACGCGCAAGAGCTTATTTGCTTGATTCCATTCTTCGATTTTATCGTCTACGTCCTTAATTTTGCTTTCCAGCAGCTCATATATGAGGTCGGGGGAACGGTGGTCTACCAGATTTTTGATTTCTGCCAGCGGCATACCCAAGGCTTGGCAAGTGTGGATTAGGTTGACGACCGCTAATTGGGAATGGGAATACTGCCGGTAGTTATTGCCGCCGCGTGAAACGGGCATGAGCAAACCGGCTTTTTCGTAGTATTTCAAGGTGTCGCGGGTTGTCCGGGCAAACTCGGCAAATTCGTTGACGGTAAAGATACACTTCGTTATCATATTGACATCACCATTCCTTGCGCGGATTCGTATTTCGACCCGCCGTTTTCCAAGTATTCCTCGAATACCGTCCGAACGATATAAGCGCGGTTGCCCACTTGGATGATAGGGAGCTGCCCATTTTTTACGAGTTTTCGTATGGCAAACTCAGGGAACCCGAACGATTTTGAGGTTTCCCGTATGGTCAATACGTTTTTATCATCCATATCCTCCCCCCTTCCCGGCTAGATCGAAGCGATCCTTTCCCTGATGTTCCCAACAGAAGCGAAACGAAGCAAGTATTTCATCTGCGAATTGGTTAGAGCGTGTACTTCCTCGGCTATGCTGTGTTCCCGCAGAATAATAACCAGCGTAAACCCGAATTTCAAAAACAACCGTACCTTGTGCTTCTTCAACGGCGCGACGGCATGGCTGCCAATGGCAAAAGCCAACGCGACCACGGCGGCCACCCTGCCGCCTTGAACCAAAACAAACTCCCGAAGCGCGGCTATGGTGCCGCCCTGCGTGATAACGTCATCAACCAGTATGTACTCAGCATCTTGCCGGATGTCACCGGCAAAACCCGGCTTGTGCATCAGCCGCTCTATGGCGCATAACGATTTTCGAGATACCGACTGTATCACAAAGACGCAATTCCATACCGGAAGCCCTATGGCCTCCGCTAACGCCAGCGGCAGTTTGTTCTGACCGCAGACAGGAAGCAGCACCGCGTCGGGATACTGCTCCCGCAGGACTTGGAGCCGCTTACATTTGACGCATTGGTTCACCACAAGCTGGGCGGCGGTCAAATTCCCGTTCTTGGCGTCCTCATAGCCGGGGCATCGTTTCAAATACGCAATCGAAGTGTGTCCGAAGCCTATCGGGAAGCCGTCTTCCCATTCCAGTGGTTTACCCATACTGTCAATCACCCGCTTCAATGAGGTTTCTATCCGCTCAAAGAGCAAACCATCGTCTTCACCATTCCAATCTGAGAAACTTCCAAAGCCCTGCAACTGTGAACAATCTCCCCAATCATAATATCCTTGGGCGTCAACTCTGCCGGCTTGTCCAGCGGCACCAAGTCCGCCATGTTGATTCCAAAGAACTGACAGATTTTCATCTGCAAGTCGGTACTTGGCGTCCGTCTACCTTGTTCGACGCTGCTGATGTATCGGTCGGAAAGGCCGAGGGCTTCTTCCAGCTCTTTTTGCGTCAACCCTCTCGACATCCTGTAGAATTTTACCCGTTCCCCAATGATTTGCTGGCTGTTCACGCCCATAACCCCCTAGACTTTTATAAACCGCTTTCGAGCATATGACATGGCAGCGTCGAAACGCTTGTCAAATGCTCGGAAATTTGATAAAATTGTAGTCACGCACGGCTATTGCATCGCCGCATTGCTTCTTTCAATAACGCATTGTTTCCTCCCGCGTGGATGAACTTGACCAAACTCGCCACCATCTCAAAGGTCATTTCTATCTGTCCGGGACTTAACTCGCAAAGCTCTGTCAGCTTAACAATAGGGTGAACCGTGCCACTAACGATAAAGTCCGCTGAAACCTCCATTGCTTCACATATCTTGTGTATATCGTCCCCGGATACAACCTTTTTCCCGCGCTCAATCCGGCTTACATACTGTTCCGACCTCCCGATTAACTCTCCGAATTGAGTCATTGTCAGTTTACGCCCCCTGCGGAGGTTCCTTATGCGTTCACCGACTTGATGTTCCCACACAACATTGCCCCCTATGTCACTTGATGAGAAAATATTACCATAATCGACATATGAACTCGACCAAGAGCCATAACCGAAAATGGCATAATTTATATGAAGTGGAGTGAGGCGGATTGAACGCAAAAACAAAACCGATGCTTCTGCTATTGATCGAGGACGAAGTGACCGACGCCCTCAAATTTACGGAATGCTCCAACCGGAGGAACGATATACAGTTTGTCGGCATGACCGATTCCAGCGAGGAAGGGCTAAAGATTGTCAAGAACAAGCTGCCGGAGGGCGTCATACTGGATTTACAGTTGAACAAAGGCGAAGGTTCCGGCTTGGAGTTCCTTGAAATGCTGAACGAAACGGAATTGAAGCTCCGGCCTTTTGTCGTGGTGACAACAAGCAACCCGTCCGATTCCATTTTCAAGCTCTGCGAAGCGTTGGGTGCTGACTTCATATTCAGTAAGAATCAAAAGGGTTACAACGAGGACTTTGTGATCCGTTCCCTGCTGTCCATGCGGCGTGTCATTCACACCAAGCGTAACCTCAAGCCGAAAGAGGGCCTTCCCGTGCAGGGCGACCTCCGCGCTTCAAGGGCGAAGATTGAATCCCCTGACGAGAAGCGCGACCGTATATACTGCTACATAGACGATGAACTGGACTTAATTGGTATGCGGGCAAAGTTGAAAGGCCGCAAGTATCTCCGTGAGTGCGTCTACGCCCGAATTAACTCCACAAAGGACAGAGGTTCAGGCATTGAGGAAGTGGCGGCCATGTTCAATTTCACCTACGCCTCCATCTCCAAGACCATGCAAGTGGCCATCGACGACGCTTGGGACAACGGGGATATGGACGAAATCCTGAAACACTTTACCGCCCGCGTGACTTCCAAAACCGGGGTTCCCCATGTGACCGACTTCATCCACTTCTACGCAGATAAAATCGGCAAGCTGGTCTGAACCTGTCGATTCTGACAGAAAACCGTTCATCCTGATATAATCCACTTCACCCATTTTCTGCTTTTTTATTCACTTCCTACATCTGCCATACCGCGCGAAGTTTTACGCTTCGTGCGGTATTATTTTTGTGCGGGGTCGAAAGACCTAGAAAAATCTTGGAAGATGGAGGAAACAGTAATGTGGGGCTGGTTTGTACAAGTATTTGCGTTCGGTGGATTTTAAGGCAAACATGAAGCGGTAGAGAGAAGGCAGTCGATTATCGGCCAAGCCTTCTCTCTTGATTTTTTGTCGTAAATATGGTAGAGTGACAAGCATATGACAGAAAAGAAAGGGTGATGGGATGACCATTGGATTTATAGCTTATGTTATTAGCACGATGGGAACCCTCATTGTCAGCTTCTACATATATAAGAAAGCCGTCAACCATAAGGCAATGAGAATCCATACGGTTCTTGCCATTATATGGTGTCTTTTTTGGGCTTTGCTTTATTCCTTTGAGCCGACATGGATACCAGCACTTATGATGCGAGTTTTATACTGTATCGCATCCATAGCTCTTATATGGGTGCTGCTCAAAACTGAGTTAGATGTAGTTGTGTCCGCTTTTTTACTATCATACGGAGCGAGCCTCACACTGTATGCCATTGCCTATGTCCCGATTGGACTGTTATTTTCGCCGTTTTTAGGTTCTGAGGAATATAACTATAATTCATTGGTAAATTTCAACGACCCAGTCTATCTACTGATATTTTCACTTGTTGCCGCGTTGCAATTTGCTATTGCATTTTGGTTTTTCAGCAGAAGGCGTTTCAAACGAGGGTTTTCTTTCCTGTTCGGTCGTTATACAGTAGTTTTGGCTCTGATTATTGCAGGAGTTGTTCTGGCAATTTTCTCAGTGATAGTAGCGGTAAGCAGAGGTAATCTCGGAACGCACCATATCAGTCTGCCGCTTATCGCAAGTACCATCATTGTCGGCGCGGGATTGGTCGTATGGATTATTAGAAGTATCAAGGCGCGATCCCAAAAACTGATTAAGGCGAATAACGAGGTGCAGTTGGCAAAAGATAATGAACGGCTTGCGAATGAGCTTGCGGAAGAACGAGCTGTGAATGAGAACCTACGGGAAGCCTGTCACAGTCTTAATCATCGGTTGGGCGCGATGGAGCGGCGCGTTGCGGGTCTGCTTGAACGGAAACATGAGTTTTCCGCAGAGTTCAGCGACGAGTTGAGCGTAACTCTTGCGGATATTCGCAAATTGTCGGGGGAACACTTTGCCGACGTCGGCAGGGTAAAGCACACGGCGGTTTTGCCGTCCACCAACGTACAGGCGGTTGACGATATGTTCAATTATTACGCCGACCAATTTGAAGCCGCCGGGATTAAGTTCAGCCTGAAGGTACATGGCAGCGTTGTCTACATGACAAAGAACATCATCACGCTGGCAAACCTTGAAACGATGATTGGCGACCACCTGAAGAACGCGCTGATCGCGGTCAGCAAGAGCGACCTGTCCGTCCGCTCCGTCAAGGCCGCGATTGGCGAAGTGGAGGATTGCTACGAGTTTACCGTGCATGACAGCGGAATCCCCTTTGATGTGGATACACTGGTTAAGCTGGGAACAGAGCGAGTGACCACCCATGCCGCAAATGGCGGCAGCGGCGTTGGGTTTATGAAAACCTTTGAAACAATGCGGGAGAGCAACGCCAGCCTGATAATCACGGAAAGCAAAGGCGGCCTGTTTTCCAAGTCTGTCACAATCCGTTTCGATGGTGAGGATGCTTACATAATCGACACCTACCGCCCCGAAGCGTTCCCTCCCAGCGATAGGTACACCGTAGTAGGTCAGTAGCGAGAATCGACCGAAAATAAGACGCTACTACAAATAGTCCTCGCAATATTAGATATTGTGTTGCTATCTGTCGTTGTTTGCTATATAATAAGGCACATACCCGAAAGGTTAGGGTATGTGTCTTTTTTTACATTTTGACTGAACAGGAACGGGGGACTACACAAATGACAGAGTATGTTACTCCATCAGAGGAAGCCATTGCCCTAAACAGCATGACCGAGCAAATATCACGCGCTCTATTCGTGCTGGACTTAACGGCGCAGAGCGATGAAGGGACAAATTACAAACCATTGTACTACGGGATGTTTAACGGCGTCACGAGCATTTTGCGGAACGCAAAAACATACGAGGAAACAATGGGCGCTCTCAAACAGCTTCAATGCTTGGCGGAGGATTTTTACATAGAGCAAGCACCCTGACGCATACGGGATAAGGTGACGGCATGACGGACAAGCAGTACGCCCTTCTGATATATCATAATGTCTTTGGTTATGCGGCTGATCCCGAAGATGCAAATATCCGCGGGATTGAAGCGGTTCTTAATGAACTGTCCGACCGTGAGCGCATTGTTTTGGAGAGCCGCCTGCGCCATGAAAAAACATTTGAGTGCGTAGGTCAGGATATAAAGGCTTGTAAAGTCACCGCTGGCAGGCTTTTGACAAAGACTATCGTAAAGCTGCGCCATCCATCAAGAGCAAAGCATATGAAAATCTCCCTGCTTGAAAAAGACCGTGACGTATATCGGGAACTGTACAATGATGCCCTCAATACGATTTATGATCTAAAGGTTCAGGCCGCTCAACTCGCTTACAGAATGCCGGTGGGGGAAAACTTCAAACCAGCATTTGCGAAGTTTGAAATAAGCATCATGGAGATAGACTTTCCGGCAAACATAAAAAATGCCCTGCTTAGGGCCGGAAAGGGTTCTGTTGAATCTATACTCGCAATCCCCACATTTGAAAAAATACTTGATATAGACCGCATTGGTTCACGGTTCGCCATAGACATCATCAAGATAATGCGCGACCTTGGTTTCCGTGAATGGTCTGACAACATGATAGCGGGGGCAAGGGATTATGATGCGTCATTGGTGACAGCCTTAGCAAATGGAGGTGCCGGTAATGCTTGACAGCAAAGAATATGCCGCCCGTATCTATTGTCTTGTGTTCGAGGTTGACGACGATGACGGCGACACTTGCACGGATGGGGTGATGGTTGCCATAAGCAAATTGGATGAACGTGACCGCGTTGTATTGGAATGTCGGTATCGTCAAGGAATGACATGCAAAAAAGCCGGTATGCAGATTGGCGGCGTAACTGGAGCCCGCGCCAGTTATATTGCGAGAAGGGCAATAAACAGGTTGAAAGATAATAGAGGAGCCGTAAGCAAAATGAGTATTAGCGGTAAAAAGCCAAAATTACGGCCGTATCAAGAAGCGTTTTGTAGAAGGTGATTGAAATACGTCCTTATATTTTTGATGGATGATATGAGCAGAACGGAATCGGATTGGTTTTGTTTGACTTTACATTATCACGGTGATATGCTTTTATCGAATAACAAATCTTTATACGGAGGTCACTGCTGTGCTACTGATTACAAGCGACATGATGGGGAGCATTAAACGCTCCAACGTCAGCAAAGACACAGAAAAGACCATGCAACGCATCAAAGACGGTTTTTTATCGGCCAAAAACAAAGTAAAAACAGAAATTATCGAGTTGGCCGGCGTGAGCCGCGCATCTGTTTACCGAGTTTATAGGGAAGGTACAGTAAGCGCAAAAATCGTGATTGCTATGGCGCAGATACTAAATGTCTCTCCGTTCTACTACACGGGCGAAGCTGACGAAAAAGACGAGTGCAACCGCGACACACTCCATTCATTTCTCGTCAAGAAAGGGTTAAGGGACTTAGCGTATAAAATAACTCCCGGAAAATCCCGTGACAATTCACCCAAGGAACCGAAGGCAAATGATACGCCAGCCGAAGAAAACGAATCAAAGCCGAATATTGAAACACCGGGCATGAGCAAAGCAATATATACATCTGATTTTTTTAACAGCCCTGAGTTTTCAAAAGCCGCCGAAGAACTACCGTTGGAGGAAGCGCAACAATTACTAACCGCTTTATATATCCGCGCAAAAGCTGGTGGCAACGCGGCGCATATTGCAGACATCGTAAGACGATGCTTATTGACATAAACTTTTCACTATGCTTTGAACCGCCTTATACGAGGGCGGTTTTTCTATGTGAGGAAAAAAGGCTTGAATGCTTTAACAATTTCTTGATGTACATTGTTTGATAATAATTCGATAATAATTTCTCTTAGTGCAATACACAAAAACACATCAATGATTGCTATCTCTAGTAGTTTCCTGAGTGATTGCAATGCCTTGATTGCTCTGTCAAGTCCGCTAGGTGAATCTCTGGGCGTTGACATGGTTCTCCGAACCACTTTCTTGTGCTTAGATTTTTTCATCGTGATAACCCCCTGTATGATATTATTTATCCTACTAATTGTATATGCTGATTATCTGTAGAATATACATAGAGAAATTCAATAGAGAGAGTTTCTACAGATGGAGAAACTGGTTAGAGTATTATATGCGCCTGTACACAAAAAATTTCTGCCCTTCGGAAAGGATGGAAATTCCAGACCGCAGACAAAGCCCCGGTTGAATCACCAACCGAGGCTATGTTCGGAACTTTTACACTGCCGCATGGATAAAAAAATAAAGCCCCGTCAACTGGCAGGGCTTACATATTAGGATATAGATAAGTTTGAGCAAGCCGTTCACAGGCTCCTAAACTCCCTCAAACAAATCGTTATAATCGGTTTTGAAAATCTTCCGCAAAACAGCAAGCTCACTGACTTTTATGTGGTAAGAGCCATTTTCAATATGCGCGTAAAAATCACGGGACATATTTATCCCTTCTAGTTGAACTTTCGCGGCGACTTGCTCTTGCGTGAGGTTGGCTTGATGCCGTAACCGTCGCAGATTACCCCCGATGCTGATGTCTTGCTTTATCTTTTGCGGCATATCAAGTCACCCCCTAATCAAAACGGCTCTGTGTGGATGGCCACACGCCCATACTTGATTATATAGGGTAAATGCCGTATAATTGTGTGGATGGTTACACAACCCAAGCGGAGTCACAAAAAAAGCAAAATAGAGAGGATGGGGTTGAATAATGGTTTTTCTTACAGCCATTTTAGGGGGTCATGCTGAAACTCTCGTAGCAATCTGCCTTCCTAATGCCGTTCTTACAGTTGTTTCATGGCTTGGATACAGAAAAGAAAAAGACAAAGAAAAAAAGGATTGCTATTTTGGATGTATATGGACTTGCGCGGCATTATTCATGTTCGGGTTCATCGTAGCAGTGGCTTTACAATTCGGCGGGGAGAGTGTTCGTAGATTCTTTATGCTTATGCAGATATGAACCATCATATCTGCATAAAAAAACGCAGACGGCGGGTATGCTCAATGCCTGCCCGCCCCTGCGTTGGTTAATACTGGTTATTTAGGAATTTCATTTTCTGACCGAATGGACGATTAAGATGTCCGTTCCTTTTGGCACTTTTCGGGTTTCCTCCTACTTGAACTCTTTTGTCGCCGCGTTCATGGAGGATGAACGGTAAGTAATTTTCTTGATCGGCATTTTGTCTTTCAGAAGCTCGTAGAAAAGCTCTATGAGGTTCTCACAGGTGGAAACCTTCTTGGTCACGACGATCCTGTATTCAGGATATGACCAAGCAAGGGGATGGTCTATCTTTTTCAAAGGGACGCAGTTTTCAGCGTCATTGTGAATGCCATGCTTTTTGTATACCTCAAGGGTCGCGTCAAGGAGCGGGTCGCCTTCTTGGAAAATTGTCGCGTGATGGAAGTGGTCGCAGACCTCCCAAGCCTTTTTGAATCCGTCTTTGCAGGCGTGGGCAAAGCCCGTTACAGGGTCTACCACATCTTCAAGTTCGATTTGCAAAAGGCCCGAATGCCCGTGAAGATGCTTGGCTTCTCTCGGCCAGTTCATAAACCTGTGCGCGTACTGGAAATCGAGAGTTACGATGGATGTGTACTTTTCGCTTGACATGGGTTTTTCCTCCTTAGATTTTATTTGAAATACCGCTCCAGCAGTCCTTGGAACGCCTTGCCGTGTCTCGCTTCATCTTTGCACATTTCATGGACGGTATCATGGATGGCGTCGAGGTTGAGCTGCTTTGCCTTTGCCGCCAAGTCCTTTTTGCCCTGCGTCGCGCCGTGTTCGGCGGCTACGCGCATTTCAAGGTTCTTTTTGGTGGAAACATCCACGACCTCGCCCAACAGTTCGGCAAACTTGGCGGCGTGTTCCGCTTCCTCAAATGCTATGCGCTTATAGGCTTCCGCCACTTCCGGGTAGCCCTCCCTGTCGGCCTGCCTTGACATGGCGAGATACATACCGACTTCGGTGCATTCGCCCATGAAGTTTTGTTTGAGTCCTTCAATGACCTCCGGGTCAACGTCTTTGGCCACGCCGATTCTGTGTTCGTCCGCGAACACCAAGCCTGTGCCGGACGCTTCGTTGAATTTCGCTTTTGGGGCCTTGCATTGCGGGCACTGATCGGGCGCTTCGCTACCCTCATGGGTGTACCCGCAAATGGAGCATACGAAATTTTTCATGGCAGCTTCTCCTTTACTCGTTCTATTTATTTCATCCTTCGTTATCTGAAGGTTGAAATCTGTTTTTCGCAGACATAAAATAACAAGGCGATGTTATACCATGAGAAAACGATGGAACTATCTCAATATGGGTATAAAATCCCCTTGTGTAAACGGGCTAAATATTCAGTTTGACCTTTCTCTGAACCAATGTAGTCGAATGACGGCAAAGCAACCCCCTTAGCGTCATTACGGCTGACATGATAAATAGAGCTAAAAGAATAACAGAAATAGCAATAACCATTATCCCGATTTGCTTCAACAGCAATCCGGCATTATGAATCAGCATACATATTGGACAGCCGTCACCAATACATTCATGATTGGCATTTGCAATGATCGTGATATGCGCCGTCAAGAAAACGGCAAGGAAGAAAGCAAGGAACAACACCGCCAAAAGCCTTGTCCGGGCCTGCCGGTTTGTCAGCCTGTTTTTTAGGGCTTCAAGCACATTGCTCACATCCTTCATATTGAAAATCATTTTCAACTATAAGTATAATTCACCTGCGGATAATATGTCAATGGTCATTGATACGCCAATATCAAATTTTCTCCGTCGCTTTCGCACCAGACATTGCCGCCTGTTGTCAAAAACACCTCCGCGCCAACCATTTCCAAAGCTGCGACCACCTTATCGTCTGCCGGATAGTCTGCGGAGCAGGTAATCACGGCATGTCGAGGGGCTATGGCATAGATAAATTCCATACTGCGTTTATTGTACCGCCCATGATGCGGCACTTTCAAATAGTCATACCGAGTGTTCATAATGCGTCCTGTGGAGAGCAGTTCTTTGAGCCGTTTTGATTTCGCGTCGCCTGTAAACAGGAAGTTATTTTTTCCATGATTGACGCTTACGACAATCGAAAAATTGTTTTCCTGCGGGATGGTTTCTTCTTCGTCCGCGTAATCGTTCTCGTAATCATCTTCATCCATAGTATCATCGTTCGCGCCATTGACGCCAAAGGCATAATACTCCTGCCACGCCGGGTAGACAGTAAAACATACCCCGTCAATGATAAAATCCATCGTTTCACTAAGGATGGTGCGCTCAATCCCATTGTCCTCTATCGCGGAGTCAAACCTCTCATAATGCTTTGATTCCTTGCCGTAATCCGGGACGATCACTTCTTTCACGGTGAGATTATTTATGATGGTAGAAGCTCCCCCCACATGGTCTTTGTGGAAATGGGTGATAATCAGATAATCTATCTCGGTTATACCGCGATTCAAAAGATACTCAACAATTTGCTCCCCGTGCCGTTCCTCGCCCGTGTCGATCAGCACCGCAAATTCTTCGCTTGTTATTAGGATTGCATCTGCCTTGCCTATGTCAAAGGCAATGACTTCTATCGTGTTCAATATGACGGGGGTAAGTGTGACGGCCTCTATCGGACTTGGACTTGGATGTGGACTTGGCTCAACATTTTCGTTTTCAGTCGGCGAAACATCAGGCGGGCTGCTTTCCACAATGACGGTATATTCTATACAACCGGAACAGCCAACAGCAATCATCGCAAGCAAAACAGTCAACGTAAAGACGCGGTGACGTTTTACTTGTGAACGATATGTTCCCTTTGACAAAGCAATCCCCACTTAAAAGTATTTCAAGATATAGCCGTATATTTTCTGTGCGTTACCAACCCGCTTAATGTAGTTTCGG
>Ga0082212_10007429_pt1 | contig 14485 bp, 7 predicted proteins | sample TergutNt197P3_FD_71548 | JGI IMG/M metagenome (GOLD analysis project Ga0082212, IMG submission 71548) | Neocapritermes taracua P3 segment gut microbial communities from Petit-Saut dam, French Guiana - Nt197 P3 | ecosystem: Host-associated > Arthropoda: Insects > Digestive system > Gut ... | reverse complement strand
GATCTTTATTTTGCCATCCAGCCGGAATTCCAGCCGAACGGCAGAAAAACTGAAACCATCAGACTCGAGCTTGTGCAGGAAGCGTTGAGCAAAGGTTTTGCGCAGGTCAGTGGCCGTTTGCAAAAAAGCGACGGGTCGTCCATGTATGTTGATGTGAATGTTGCCCGGATTGCATGGCTGTCCGGATACAGGCTGATTGTATATCATCATGATATAACCGACCTGATAGAAAAAGAAGCCGAAGCGAAAGAAGCCGAAGAGCGCATAAGGCTGATGTTTGAGGCCACCCCTCTTTGCTGTTTTTTTTGGGATGAAAACATTCGGCTGATTGACTGCAATGAGGAATGCGTCAGGGTGTTCGCCCTGCCGGGCAAGCAGGTCCTGCTGGATGATTTCTATCGTTTTTCCCCGGAGTACCAGCCGGACGGCGGTTTATCTTCCGCCCTTGCCGCCGGATATATTAGGGAAGCCTTCGAGGAGGGGCGTCTGGTCGTAGAATGGGTGCATAGGGACTATTATGGCGAGCTTATCCCGACGGAAGTGATCCTGGTCCGTATCATGAGGGACGATGACCCTATCGTCGTTGGCTATATCCGCGACTTGCGGGAGGAAAAAGCGCAAGAAAAGCGTATGCGGGAGAGCGCAGAACGGGAGCGCCAGGCAGAGATCCAAAGGGAAGCGGCAGAGGCGGCGAATATGGCCAAGGGGCTATTTTTGGCGAATATGTCCCATGAGATCCGTACACCCATGAACTCTGTCTTGGGCATGTCGGAGCTGTTATTGCAGGAGGATCTGAGCGACCGGCAGTTCCGTTATGTCAGCGATATCCACACGGCTTCTTCCGCACTTTTGCAGATCATCAATGATATTCTGGACATTTCCAAAATTGAGTCGGGCAATATGGAGCTGGAGGAGATCCCCTTCGACCTGCACGACTTGCTTGCAGCCTGCCGGAGCATCATCCTGCCCAGCGCCATTGAGAGGAGTATCGAACTGACCTTTTATGCGGAGTCCACCATACAGAGAATGCTTCTGGGCGACCCTACCAGGCTTCGCCAAGTGCTGATCAATCTCCTGTCCAATGCGGTGAAGTTCACTGAAGTCGGCAGGGTGAGCCTGTATGCCGGGTTGAAATTCGAGGGAGCGGGCGACGTCACCTTGCATTTTGAGATCAAGGACACGGGGATCGGCATGACCGAGGAGCAGATTGCCAGGATTTTTGAGCCCTTTACCCAGGCGGACGTGAGTACGACGCGCAAGTATGGCGGTACGGGGCTGGGGCTGACTATCACGAATAATATTATCCAACTCATGGGGAGCAAGCTGGAGATCGAGAGCTTGCTGGGAGCAGGAACCATCATCAGCTTTGATCTGACTGTCAAGAAGGCGGAAGATCATAGCCTCTTGCCCGACGCCGGGGTTGGGGCTTGGACTGGCGTGGGCGCGGACATGGGCGTGGGCGCAGGTGCTGGAGCGGGCATGGGTACAGGCGTTGGAGTGGGCGCGGGCACAGGCACTGGAGTGGGCGCTGGTGCTGGCGCTGGCGCTTGGGATGGCGCTGGTACGGGAGCTGGCGTGGGCACAGGCGCTGGAGTGGGCGCGGGTGCTTGGGATGGCGCTGGTACGGTTGCAGGCGCGGATTCCGGCGGCATGGCGAAACCTATGTTTACCGGGGAGGTTCTTGTTTGCGAGGATAACCGAATGAACCAGCGTGTTATCGTCGAACACCTTGACCGGGTCGGACTCAAAGCCGACATCGCCGAAAACGGACTGGTCGGCGTGGAGAAAGTTCGTCAGCGTATAGAGAGGGGCGATAAGCCTTATGATTTGGTATTCATGGATATCCACATGCCGATCATGGACGGCCTCGAGGCGACGCCGAAAATCATTGCGTTAGGAACAGGCGTTCCTATTGTGGTGATGACGGCGAATATTATGACCGAGGATCGGGAGCTGTACAAGACACTGGGTATGCACGATTATGTGGGCAAGCCCTTTACGTCGCAGGAGCTCTGGCGCTGCCTGCTGAAGTATCTGACGCCGGTGGGAAGCGCGGGCAGTGGCGGCGGGGGAGGCGTGGCCGCCGCGGCTGCCGCGAGTAATGTAGACGCAGGCGGCGATGGCATGGGCGCAAGCGGCGATTGCGCAGGCACGGGCGGCGATGGCGCAGGCACGGGCGGCGATGGCGCAGGCGCAGGCGGTGCTGGCGCAGGCACGGGTGGCGCTGGCACAGGCAACGCTGGCACGGGCAACACAGGTACAGGCAACGCTGGCACGGGCAACACAGGTACAGGCAACGCTGGAACGGGCAATGCTAGCGCAGACGGCGATGGCACAGGCGCAGACGGCGATAGCGCAGGCGGCGTCGATGCACGGGATGCGGCGCTGCGTCAGGCGCTGGAAGCCGACTTCCTCAGAAGCAACGCGAGTAAGTCTGACGAAATCCGCGCTGCCCTGGATGCAGGCGATATCGCCACAGCCCATAGAATGGCGCATAGCTTGAAGAGCAATGCAGGTCTGCTTGGCATGTCCGCTTTGCAGAAAGCCGCCGAAGCGGTCGAGATCGCGCTAATGAATGGTGAAAACCAGGTGAGCGACGCACAGCGAATTCTACTTCATAACGAGCTAGCTGCTGCGTTACGAAGATTACAGCGTGGCAGCGCCGGATCAGGCGACATTGATCCTGGCAGCAACAGCAGCGGGGGTGAAGGCCCAGGTGCAGACGCGAACACAGGCACAGGGGCAGGCGTATACCCAGGCACAAGCGTGGGTACGAGCCCAGGCGGAGACGCGAACGCAGGCACAAGCGTGGGTACGAGCCCAGGCGGAGACGCGAACGCAGGCACAAGCGTGGGTACGAGCCCGCGCGCAGACGCGAACGCAGGCACAAGCGTGGGTATGAGCGCGGGCGCAGACGCCCCCTCCCGCGAAGCTGCCCTGGCGCTTTATGCCAAGCTGGAGCCTTTGCTGAAAAGCGGCAGCCCCGACAGCCTCAGCCTGATCGATGAGCTCCGCGCCATCCCGGGCACTGAAGTGTTGATCGCCCAGATCGAGGACTTCTACTTCGGCGCCGCCGCAGAGACCTTAGCCAATCTGTTACAGTCGAAGCCTGCAGGCTGAGCTGCGGGTGCAACATGACGTCGTAGATATTCTGAAAGGCTCGAAACACGGCATGGAAACAAAAAACAGCATTCTGATCGTAGATGACGAAAGAGCCAACCTCCTCTACCTGAACCATATCCTGGGGCAGGATTACACGATCTATATGGCGAGGGAATCGGAGGAAGCCATCGCTAGGGCAAGGGAACTCATCCCCGACCTTATTCTTCTGGACATTGTCATGCCGGGAAAGAACGGCTACGAAGTCCTGGCTGCCCTGAGGGAATCGGCGCTAACCCAGACGATCCCCGTCATCTTCATCTCCGGGCTGGACAGCAGCGAAGACGAGAGGAAAGGCTTAATCCTGGGGGCTGACGATTATATTGCCAAACCCTTCAACGACGCGAATGTCATGCTTAGGGTACGGAACCAAATCCGCATTGTCAATCAGATGCGCGCCTTCGATAAACGAGTGCAGCAGCAGACTTTGATGACCTCCATCGCCCAAAGCTTCCTATCTGACGAACCGACGGACACGCTCTATACCAAGACACTGTGCATGATCGGCGAATTCATGGAAATCGCCCAGGTTTTGCTCTTCATTCTGGATGAGCCAGGCGCTGCCCTGATCTGCAAGAACGAATGGATAGACCCCGCACTGCGTCTCGATACCCGCGTGGGCAGCAGACTTGCATTGGAAGGGCCGATGCTGACATTCATCGATAGCCTGAGCACCAGCGGCGAGCTATGCCTGCATTCTAACGATCCCTATATCAAAGAGACCATGGCGCCTTATAGAGTCAATTTTGAAAATTATATCTCTGCGCCTATATTCAGCAAAGGGGAAATGTGCGCGGTGCTGGATTTCTCCAGAGCGGACGCGGAGGGGGATTGGAGCGACAGTGAAATCAACCTGGCATGCCTGACTGCCGGTATTTTCTCCGGCGTATTTGAGCGGGAAGCCATCGAGCACGACCTGGACACTGTCCTTCGCCTGCAGGCTGAGCTGGTCTCGGCGAAGGAGCGGGCAGAGCAGAGCAGCCGCGCCAAGAGCGAGTTTTTGTCCCGGATGAGCCATGAGATGCGCACGCCCATGAACGCTATCATTGGCATGACTAGCCTAGCCCAGACTGCGGATGACCCGGGCAAAAGAGACGACTATTTTACGAAGGCCGGAGACGCCTCTCAAAGCCTTATGGCGCTGATCGACGATTTGCTTGATCTTACTGATGTAGAGGAGGGCAAGTTGAGTCTCTCCCCTGCCGCTTTCCAGTTTGCCATTATGCTCAAGCGGGTTTTTGCTGAAGCAGAGGATTTGGCTCTGGATAAGAACCAGACCTTGATCACCTACGTGGATCCCTCAATCCCGGATCTTTTGATTGGCGACGAGAAGCGTCTGAAGCAGGTATTGGATAATCTATTGTCAAACGCATGTAAGTTCACCGGGGAGAAGGGGCAAATCCAGTGTAATACTTTTGTCTCCCATGTGGAAAACGACATGCTGACCATACAGATCCAGGTCACGGACAATGGCATAGGCATTGCGCAAGACCAAATGCAGCGGCTGTTCCTCCCCTTCGAGCAGATCGACGGGGGGATCGACAGGGCTTACGGCGGAGCGGGATCGGGGCTTTATCTGTCAAAATGCATTGTGGAACTGATGGGAGGCCGGATTTGGGTGGAATCAGAGCTTGGCCAAGGGTCAACATTTGCATTCACATTCAAAGCCCAAGTCAAAGCGCCGGACGCCGTCCTGGACGAGGTTTCCTCCTTTTATGGAAAAACAGCGCTGCTGGTGGACGACGTGGAGATGAACCGGGAAATCGTTCTGGCTATGCTGGAGGATACCCAGCTGGAGATGGTCTGCGCTGTCAACGGGATCGAGGCTTTCACAATCTATTCGGCTGACCCGAAGAAGTACTGCGTCATCCTCATGGACATCAATATGCCGGAGATGGACGGCGTCGAAGCCACCCGCCAAATCCGTGCCCTGGGTACGCCCGAGGGGCGCGATGTGCCGATTATCGCCATGACAGCCAATACGCTGCCGGAAGAAGTGGAAAGCTATTTTGCGGCGGGGATGACGGACCATATTGCCAAACCCATCGATTTTGATTTGCTTACCTCCATGATCGCAAAGTACATCAGCTAAAGGAGCACTCCCCATGAGATTCGTCCTGGTCGCAGTCTATATCATCGTCAGCGTTTCCGGCTTGTTTATGATGAAGCTGGGCGGAGAGATGCATTTCGGCTTGTTGAATAACCGGCTCGCCATCGACGTCGGGCTGCAGAATGTGCTAGGTATACTGCTCTACGGCGTGAGTTTTATCCTGTACCTGGCAATCCTGCCCAAATTCGACTTAAGCTATATCTTCCCGCTCTGTACAGGGATCGTCTATGTGTTGATCGTCGTATTTTCCCGGCTCGTGCTCAAGGAAGCGATTAGCGCGGTGCAGATGGCTGGCATTGTTCTGGTTCTGGTAGGTATCGTGATTATGAATTTCAAGGCGAAGTAGGATTGTTTTCATGCATATACGGGAAAATGATTCAGCGTGCATAAAGAATCAGGCTCAGCCCCCACATCTGGCTCGCGCTTTGCCACAGGCCCGTGCTTTGTCTGGTGCCTGTGCTTTGCCTGGGGCTCGTGATTTACCGCGGGCTCGTGCTTTGCCTGGGGCTCGTGCTTTGCCACAGGCTCGCGCTTTGCCACAGGCTCGCGCTTTGCCACAGGCTCGTGCTTTGCCGCGGGTTCGCGCCTTGCCCCTGCCGCGGATCCTCGCCGCTTCCCTCATCTTTATACTGCTCTTTAGCGGCCTGATCGGTGCGCACAGCAGCGGGGATTCCGAAGCATCAGCAGGCTTTATACTGCCTGCAGCGTATGCCGTCTCCGCAAACGCGCCGGACTACATTAATTCTGTAGCTTATATCGTCGTGGACTCCGCCCTGGCTGATAGCAGGGACAATGTAGAATTGGAAGTGGTTCTGGTCGCCGTTACCGGCGGGCTCTCTTCCAGCAGGAGCGTGTATTGCGCCTCCTCACGCAAGGAAGACCGGGTAACGATCGGCGCAAACCAGGAAGGCGTAGTCACGATACTGATCTCCAGTTCCCTGCCCGGCGTATCCAGGATAGCGATCTCCCTGGCTTCGCAGAGCGCTGCGGAAAGATACCTCCGTGATGAGATCGGCGACGAAGAAGCCAGGATCGTCCAGACGGACAGAGGCCAGGATACCTTTCTCGTCTACTTCATCTCCGGGGGGCTGGATATCGAGTCCTGTGAGATGGAATTCGACAAAGACACCATCGCCGTTATGGATAACCGCTACTCGGACAACGCCATCGGGACCATCAGCCTGCGTACCTACATCGACCAGCCTGTAGCAAACCAGCAAGTCACCGTCTATTCCAGAAAGAACGGGATACTGCTCTATCCCACCGTATCCAACCCTAACAACCCCCAGCAAGGCCCCTCTATCACGCTGACCACCGACAAGGAAGGCAAGGCTTCCTTTGTGGTGCGGGGGTATACATTGGGCGACGCTGAGATCATCTGTAATGTGGACGGGGAGGAATTCAGCGAGTTCATCTATATTGATACCGCAGAAAACGTATTCGATTTTGAGGAGCCGTTCTGGGACGAGGACGACGATGAGGAGGAAGAGGAGCCGGTCATCAGCCGCGCCCATACGAAGGTCACCTTATCAAAGTCGATAGGGTATGAATACTACAGTAATGCCAGATATGGGCTGCCGACGACCATCGATAGCAGGGATACCATCCTGATCGGCGGTGTGGCTATGTCAGAAGATGAGCAGCCTATCCGGGAGCAGCATCTGGTGCGGGCTTGCGTTACCGCAGGCGAGCTGGATAAATCCACGACGCTCACCACAAGCAACGGCGGCGCCTTTTCCTTCAGCTTGACCTCCAGGGATATCTGCATGGGCAGGTATGCCGTCGGCCTGGGCACTGTCGAGCAGCTCAAAGGCTATCTGGAAGGCAGGGTCAGTGCGGATGGCTGCCAGTTGCTCAGTACAGGGACATTCTCATTCATCAGCAGGGAATGGGACAAGTACATGATCTGCAGGATAGGCGAAAAAAAAGCCGTCATTAACGGCGGGGTGACGGAATTGGACGTGGCGCCCTTCATCCGGGACGGGAGGACCATGCTCACGGCACGACCCATCGCTGAGACCATAGGCGCTGTACCAAGCTGGGATCAATCGAAACAGACGGCGAGCTTCTTTGTGCGCAGCAGTAACTATACCGTGACGATGCAGGTGGGCAGCAGCCTGATCAACCGAACGGAAACCTATGTGGCGCCCAAGCAGTACACCAGCGACGTCCCCGCGATGATCCTGGAAGGGCGTACTGTGCTGCCCTTGCGCGCCCTGGGCGAAGCCTTTGACATGCAGACGATCTATGATGAGGCCCAACAGATGGCGGCGATCTACAAGCTCAGGCCCAACCCCTATGATCCCAGGCGGGATCCCAATAGCCCCCTATACGACCCAAGGCTTGACCCGGAAAGCGATGACTATATGTTTAAGTCCGAGGCGAGCCTTTCCCTCGGGGGGTCCAGATAGAGCCCGAAAAAAAAGGATCCCCAGCCAGGGATCCTTGATGTACTCGTGAAACCTTATTTAATCTTTACCAGATAGCCGGCTACCCAACCGACGGTGCCGTCGCTGAGCTGCACCTGATACCAGTCCTTGTCCGCTTTGGTGATCGTGAAGGTATCGCTGGGGGTAAGGCGCTTTTTTATATTGGAGGATGTAGAAGCAGATTCGCGCAGGTTGACCACATCGGCGGTGACGGTAGCGGATTTGCCTACATTCGCTGCGGAAACGGCGCTGCCGGTATTCCCCGTGCCTCCCTGCCCGGGCGTGGTCGTCGTCCCTGGCGTACTGCTTGTCGCCGGTCCGGTTGTAGCCGGATCCAGCAAGTCGTCCCCGGTAAATATACGAAGCTCATCTTCCAAGGTCTTGATCTTGGCTTCCAGGCTGAGGATCCTGTCGTCCATTTCCTGCATGCGTTTGTTGATTGCCCCGTCGGCGTAGCTCTGGGAGACAAGGGGGTCATTGCTCGACCCGGGTGAACCTGAGTCGCCGCCCAATAAGCCTGTCCCATAAAGGAATCCAACCACAACGGAAATGATGATACCCAAAAGCACATACACTTTCCAATCGATTCTCTTCATCTTCAGCCCTCTCCTTTATTTGGCGTCTTGCAGATCACTGCTGCCGGTCAGCCGCTGTACCCGTACTGTCGTGGTCGCGGCTTTTTTCCCGCACTTGACGGCCGATGACGCCGATCTTATCCGCGCCGTACAGCACTAACATGGTCACGAGAAAGATCGCCATCAATGCCTGCCCTGTGGGGAGTATGGATATGCCGATCGCGGAAATCCCCAGAAAAACGCACACGCCATACACCACGAGAACCGCATTCCTGTGGGACAAGCCCATAGCCAATAAACGATGGTGCATGTGGTCCCTGTCTGCGGTGAATATGGGCGTCCTGTTCATCAGGCGGCGGACGATTGCCAATAGGGTGTCAAAAATGGGTACGCCCAATACCAGAATGGGCAGGAATACCGATACGGTCGTCGCCATCTTGGTTAAGCCCATGATGGACAATACAGCCAAGGTGTAGCCAAGGAATAAAGCGCCTGTGTCTCCCATGAATATCTTTGCCGGATGGAAATTAAAGCAGAGAAAAGTCAAAGCGGATACGCCCAGAATGAGCGCCATCAAGCCTACAGCCTGGAAGCCTTCCATCCAGGAGATGAGCCCGATCGTGACTGCGGCTATACCAGAGACGCCGGCGGCAAGCCCATCCAGGCCGTCCACCAGATTGATCGCGTTCGTAAGCCCCACGATCCAGCCAATCGTCAGCGGCAAGGCGAACCAGCCCAGGTCTTGCGGATTGGCGCCAAATAAGCTGGTCATAAAAGTAATCCGTAAGCCGCCATAAAAGACAACGAGCAAAGCCGCTGCCATTTGAAATAGGAGCTTGACCCAAGGCTTGATGTCCTTGACGTCGTCCCAGACGCCTGAGATGACGATCAGAAGACCGCCCCCGCAAAAAGCAGCGATCTCCCTGGTGAGCGCCTGCGTCGTCAAGACAGTAAGCCAAAAACCGGCAAAAATCGCTAAGCCGCCCAAGAGGGGGATCGATTGCTGGTGGATTTTGCGCTGACCCGGGTGGTCGACAACGCCCATCTTGATAGAGAAGCGGCGGACCAAAGGCGATAAGGCTGCGGTAATGGCGGCTGCCATACACAAGGGTAAGAATGTGTCCATAGGATAAAAGACCTCCGTAAGACGATGAAAGGTGAAAAAATGCTTGTACAATGGGGAAAAAACGCATAATTATGGACTAAAGCGATTATATCATAGTTTTTTGAATAGCAGGAGCAAATCCTTTTCTTTTAACAAAAATATTACAACTATGAAACTTAAAATTCCTGCGCAGATCGCCGCGCCTACGGCAACGAGCAAACCTAAGGTTCCCCTGCCTGTCAGGATTGGTTCTGACAGCCGATAAGCCGCCATTGCCGACGCGGCTGTGACTGCCGATCCGGCCAGTACCTTAGCAAGTGTGGTCAGCATACTCCTGCTACTTGCCCGGGGAAGACGGCGCAGCAGGGCGATATACATACCCCCTGCATAATATAAACTGGCCAGGCTATTGGCCAAGGCCAGGCCCTCATGCCCACCCAGGAGAGCCGACGCGGAAGCGGAGGTCAAAGCCACGCTGGCGGCGATATTGACCCCAATGGAAGACAAACCGAAGAATAAAGGCGTCTTGGCGTCGCCCAGGGCATAGTAAGCCCTGGTCAGTATCTGGGTAGCCGCCATTGCGCCCATTCCGGGTCCGAACCAAAATAACGCGCCCGCAGCCATGACCGTATCGGCCGGGGTGAAAGCGCCCCGTTCAAAAAGCAGTCGGATAATCGGTTGGCCCAGCGCCATTAGCCCCGCAGCAGAGGGGAGGGTAATCATGAGGACCAGTTTCAGCCCGTTGTTGGCCGTATCCCACAATGCCGCATGGTTATCCTCAAGCGCCTGGGTAGACAGGAGGGGGAAGATGCTGGAGGATACCGCAGCGACAAAGATCCCCAGGGGCATATTCATCAGTTTTCCGGCATAATTCAGCGCTGAGATGCTGCCGACAGGCTGCCAGGAGGCAAAGAAGCGATTGATCGCGAGATAGATCTGGTAGGTAGCCGTGCCGAGGAATACGGCGCCCAGATTGGTAAAAACGCCCTTCACGAAGGGGTTTTTGTAGTCAAAGGACCAGTGATAGTGGAACCCGGTCCCGCGCAGCGCCGGCAGTTGAATGAAGAGCATGCTGATAAAGCTTAGCAGCGAAGCGATGGGCAATGCCTGGGGGCGGCTTGCGCCGAACAGGACGACCCCAAGGATGATGACCAGACTGGCCAAAGCCGGGGCAAACGCAGCCACAGCGAATTTTCGGCAAGCATTGAGTATTCCGGTGATCAGCATGGCTATGCTCATGAAGATCACGGAGGGGAATATGACCGCTGTCATAGAAGCCGCCATTCCCGCAGCTTCGGCGGACAGGCCAGGCGCGGAAAGCCGTACCAGCGGGCCCGCCCCCAACGCGCCCAATACGGCAAGCAGGGTCATGCATAGGAAGGTCAGGTTGATGGTAGCGCTTGCAGCCTGCCAGCCTTCGTCCGCATTGCCGCCGTCTATAGAACGGACGATCACAGGCACGATAGAGGAGACTAAGGCAACCCCAAGAACCATCTGCAAGAAATAGGGGATGGTATAGGCGACCTGGTATGCGTCAGTGTACTGGCTTGCGCCAAATACGGAGGCGATTACTGTTTCCCGGACGAAGCCCAGGATTCTCGCAGCGGTGTTGATCGCCATCAGCATCAGGGCGGCGCCGGAGAAAGACTTTGCCATCGATTTCACTCCAATTCGCCCTGCCTCATGCCAACATGCCTATGGCTTGCCTGGCCAGATCCCAAGCCACGCCGTGCATCTCCTTGCGGCGTTCTTCCTGATTGCGCAGCGTTTCGATGGGCTGAGCTTCCATTTCATCCATCAGGTATTCTGCTGTCTCCCAGTCGAAGGACTCGAAAGGCAGGCAGTATCGGTTAAGCCCGGCCTGCTCCATGAAGGCGTCCACCTTGGGGTCGTATGACAGGCCCATCATCGGCGCCCCCATAGCCATGGCGAAGATCAAGCCATGTAAGCGCATGGAGAAGACCTTATCCGCATAGGCCGTCAAGGCTAAGAACTGACGGGCGCTAAGGTTCATGCCCAGGCAGTATAGGCGTTCCGACATCCTATTGCTGATTTTATCTATCGCTTCCATATCCGTAGGGAATTGCGCCGGGGCAAATAAGACGTCCCAACCGTTTCGCGCCTGCACATCAAGCAGCGCTGCCAGGGGCGCGATATGGCGGTTGTCCTTCCAGCAGCGGATCACTACCAGGAGCAGCGGTTTACGTTTCCTGCCTGCGTCATCGAGAATGCCGATCTCATGCAGGTATTCTTTGACTTCGTTTCGGTCCACATCCTCATAACTCAGCGCCATGACCGGGTCGCATGCGACGGAGATCGTTTTGCCGACGCCCAGCCTCTTGAGAAATTGGGCGGATTGCTCATCGCGTACGGTGATTCCATCGCAGCGGCTTAAGGTTTTTACCGTCCTGGCCTTGACCTTTTCATCAGTCAAGGGGCCGACGCCCTGCCCGTAGATCAGCGTTTTTCTCGCTAATAAGACGGCAAGCCGGATGACCATCAGATAGTAATTGGCGCTCCGCGCGCTGGTGACGTCCTGGATCAGGGATCCGCCTCCGCTGATAAATAGACGGCAGCCCAGCATAGCTAGGGCGACTTTGACCGGCGACCAGCGGTCTACCGCTTTGACGTCGTACAGAGAGGCCGTTTTCTCCGGTTTGTCAGAGAGTACGGTAATGCGGACGTCCGGCTGAAGCTGGCGAAGGCTATGAATGATCGATAGCAGTACTGCTTCATCACCGCAGTTGTCAAAGCCGTAATAGCCGCTGATGACGATTTTTGGTCCCCTTCTACGAAAGATCATCCGCATTCGCTCCCCCTTCGTATATCTGGTTGCCTTTAACGAGCCAAGGGCGTATCCACAGGATAATGGTTATGGCAATGACGCCCAGCAGTATGCCGATCCACAGCCCGTGCACGCTGCGCAGCAGGGATATGGCAAGAGGTGTGTGGATATGGGCGTAGGTGTTGATCAAGGAGATCTGCCCGATCGCACCGATGGCAAGTATCGGCAGCCGCTCGAAGCGGTAGCCGAAGTAGAGCAGGATCATCATGGCGGGATGGCCAATGAGGAATTCCTTTGTCCTCGGGCGCACGGTGAGGATGCGGTCCAGGTACTGGCGGATCTGCATTTCCAGGTCGGATACAGTCCCGAGGCTTTCGTTGCCTGTGCGTAGGATATAGATGGCTAAACCTGCAAGGAGGATCAAACCTGCCGCCAGCTGCCATACGCGGAGGCTGCTTTCAGCGGTATCCGTCAGGAGGCGGATACGCTCTTTCTCCCACAGCCAGAGGACGAAGGGGATCAATAGCAAAGGTGCAAGGTGCGCGATTTTCACGCCAACGAAGCTGTCTAGCTTAAGCATATAGGATGGGGAAGCCAGCAAGGCCGACATGATCATAGCGCCTGCCAGAGTGAAGATGGATATGGCGAGGAATAGGATGCTCACACGCGCTATGCTGCCGAAACGCCCACCGTTGAACTCGCCGTTGAACACGCCGTTGAACCCGCCGGAGCGTTTGCTATCTGGGGCGCCGCTTCCGGGCGACCCGTTGTCTTGCATACGATCGCCGGGGTAGGTATCGTTGTCCCCGCCGGGGGCTTCTAAGCCTGTTTCTGTATCCTGCCTGGCGTTGCTTTGCATGACTTGGCTCACGCGCCATGCGTCTGCTTCCAGGCGGGCGTCGTCCAGGCGCGCCTCGTCAATACTCCAAGCGTCTGCGCCTGTCTGCTCAGGATCCGCGAAACGGGCGGCGTCCTCGGCGGCGTCCCCTGCGGCGGCGCTGCTGTATCCGCCCCCTGCGGCAGATAGCCCGCCCGCATGCACTTGCGTGAATGAGCTTGTGCTTGCGCCCTGTGCGTCCGCGCCGCGCATGCCTGTGCTTACATCCTGCATGTCTGCGCTTATGCCAGTCATACCCGCGTGATGTGCTTCTACATCCATATCATGCGCCAGAGCATCCGCGTCCTGCGCTTCCGCGCCCGCGCCCCATGCAGGCAAGGCTTGCCCGAATCCAGGCCCCAGCGCCAGCAGAATACCCAGGCTCGGGAACAGGATCGACCCTGCCAGCGCCATCAGCTTTCCTCCAAGCCCCGGCGCCATCGCCAGCAGCAAGCCCCATACACCGCATCCAGCCACGAACAGCAGAATGCAGAGCGTCCATGCTTTGCCGCCGAGCAGCGGAGCAGCCCCCATCGCCAGGATCCATATACCGGCGACGATCACTCCGACGCCGGTGATGTACCTGCATGCGAAAGGGACAGAGAATGACGGAATCACTTCCGGCGAACCAATGGTAAGCCCTTCGCCTGCCAAGCCTTCCCGGACAGTAGAGATCAGTTCCATATTGCTCATCTGTGACGCAGCAGGATTCTCGAGCCCATAGAAGCGCAGATAGATATAGCGGATATTGCGTTCGGTAGCCGCAAGGTTGAACCGGTCCATTGCGTCCCTGACATTGGCATATTTGCGCAGTTCATTCTCCGCGATCGCATGGGCGCGCAGTACCCGGTTGTCCATTCTCGCCGCTAAGCCGGGCAAGCCTGCTTGATCATAAAACTCGAATGAAATCAAAGGCTTATCCAGCGGGATCATGCTCTGGGCAATCAGATCCTGCAGGACGGGGTTTGTCCCCCCGCCTGGTACGGACATATCATTGAAACCAATACCAGCCAGGTTCGGAATCTTCTCTACCCATTGAAAAACCGCAGCCAGGCTGTCCTCCCTCACCGGTTCCCAGTTGCGGATCCGGGGGATGATCTCCAGCCCTTCGGCTGCCGCTTCTTCCAGCTGCGCTAAGGGGAAACCCAATCCGAGGGAAGCGCGCTCCGCTGAGCTAAGGCTGACGGCGATGCACAGATAGCCAGGCAGGTCATAAACTTCAGGGTAACGCCTTTTCACCGAGAGCATATCCCAGATTTGCGCATACACCATCTGGTCCTTTGTCAGGATATAGGTTTTGTCAGGCGCGGGGGCGATGGTACTTGCACTGAGGGCTTCCGCATTGCTCGTACCGGGATCGCCTACACCCGTGTCTGACCTATTCAGCGATAACGCTTGGCGATAGAATGCCAGCTGCCCGCCGGACAGGGTGAGGATATCCCCCG
>Ga0082212_10007428_pt1 | contig 14487 bp, 8 predicted proteins | sample TergutNt197P3_FD_71548 | JGI IMG/M metagenome (GOLD analysis project Ga0082212, IMG submission 71548) | Neocapritermes taracua P3 segment gut microbial communities from Petit-Saut dam, French Guiana - Nt197 P3 | ecosystem: Host-associated > Arthropoda: Insects > Digestive system > Gut ... | reverse complement strand
AGAAATCTCCCTTATCTCTACATATTCAAGAGAGTGTGATCTGCAAAATATATCTATTGGCGGAGAGTGGGGATTGAAAATTCTTTGGCAAATAAAACAAGAAAAATGGGTTACTAAATATGGTAATATTGAGGGGTTTAGAGAGTATAAGCAAAGAGAAAATAATGTAAGGACTTGGTTAGGTCATTGGGTAACTAACAGAAAAACACCTATTCTTAAAACTTGGTTAAAGGATTGGGTTGCAAACAAAAAAACACCTATTCTTAAAACTTGGTTGAGTAATTGGGTTGTTACAAGAAAAACACCTGTTATTAAAACTTGGTTAAGTAATTGGGTTACTCATAGAAAAGCACCACAACTAAAAACTTGGCTAAGCACTTGGGTTGCTACAAGAAAAACACCTCAATTAAAAAGGTGGTTAAGTGATTGGGTTGCCAACAGAAAAACACCTCAATTAAAAATTTGGTTAAGTTCTTGGGTTGCTGCCAAGAAAAAACCACAACTAAAAACTTGGTTAAGTACTTGGGTTGCTACAAGAAAAATACCTCAATTAAAAAGGTGGCTAAGCAATTGGGTTAACCACAGAAAAACACCACAACTAAAAACTTGGTTGAGTAATTGGGTTGTTACAAGAAAAACGCCTCAATTAAAAAGGTGGTTAAGTGATTGGGTTGTTAACAGAAAAGCATCTCAATTAAAAACTTGGTTAAGGTCTTGGGTTGTTAACAGAAAAACGCCTCAATTAAAAAGATGGTTAAATCATTGGGTTAGTCATAGAAAAACACCTCGATTAAAAACTTGGCTAAGCAATTGGGTTACTACAAAAAAAAAACTAATAAACAGTTCATTAAAAAGAGAGTAACAAAAAATCCATCGCCATCGGATACGACGAAGAAGAAGATGAGGCGGTTTTGACGGAGGTTTTATCAATTAATTGAATGATAGTGAAAAAATATCTATCTTTGCATTTTAGAATACTATATCAAAAAGAACTATTAAAAATATAAAAATGGCAAAAATTATTTCAATTACAGGTGATTTAGGAAGTGGAAAATCTACTGTTTCTAATCTGTTATGCAAACAATTGGGTTACGATTATGTACATACCGGTAAAATTCAACGTGAAATAGCCGGCAGGTATAATATGACAACTTTGGAACTCAATAAATATTCTGAAACGCATCCGGAGATAGATGAAGAGATAGACGCCACCTTCAAATCCTTAAATGAAGCAACCAACGTCATAATTGATTCGAGGTTAGCGTGGTTTTTTGTTCCAAAATCTTTCAAAATTTTTCTAAAAACAAATTTAATCATCTCTGCAAACAGAATATCTGATGATAATTTGCGAGAAAACGAAAAATATTCATCAAAAGAAGAGGCTGTTAACAAGATAATCGCACGAAGAGCAAGTGAACATAAAAGATATTTAGAATTATATGGCGCCAATTATTCCGATTTATCTACTTTCAATCTTATTATTGATACTTCGTTTATTACCCCTGAAAGAGTTGCAGGCATCATACTTGCAGAATATAATGCATGGTTGGTTTCAAATGAATGTTCAAAATCATTTATTTCTCCCACAAACCTCTATCCAACACAATCTATTCGCGGTTTTGGAGATGAACATTTTAAAAGTATCCAGAATAATATGAATATGAACGGCTATGATTTAAATTTTCCTGTTACTGCTGTTAATATTAATTCATTTGATTATATTTTTGACGGACATAAAAGAACTTCATGCGCAATAAAAAATAATATTGATCTTATTCCTGTTGTTTTTAAAAATGAAAACAGTTGTTTTTCAGAAGGATTAACGTATAAAAATGAAATTTTAAGTTCCATCAAGCCAAGTTTGTTTTATGATTGGGAAGATTTCAATTCATTCAAATATTTGATATACCCGACTATATAAAATTGTCGACCAAATAATCACAAAATGTTTATTAGTGATAAAAAGATACCTCAGTTATACTATCTGCGTCCAAAAAAATCATATTCATCACTAAAATCACAGTTCAGACAAAATTTCAAAAGCGGTAATAGCTCAGTTGGTAGAGCGGCGGCTTCCCAAGCCTCAGGTCGCGGGTTCGAGTCCCGTTTACCGCTCATTTTTATTCTAAAACACCTATAAAAATGGAAAAACATCATTATCATTCTCCTGTTGGATGGCTGGAAATTACGGCAACAAACGACGCCGTTACGACGTTGCACCTTGTCGCTCAACCCGATAATCCGCTCCGTTCGTCTCACAAAACCATCACGCAATGTTGTAAAGAGTTGGACGAATATTTTGTCGGAAAACGGCGGAATTTTGAGGTAAAAGTTAAATTGCAAGGCACTGATTTTCAACAGAAAGTATGGGAAAAGTTACAGCAGATACCTTACGGAAAAACCATCAGTTATGCAACGTTGGCGCAGGACGCCGGTCATCCGAAGGCGTATCGGGCGGCAGGTTCCGCTAACGGAAAAAATCCCGTTGCCATCATCGTACCCTGTCATCGGGTCATCGCCTCCGACGGAACTTTGGGCGGTTACGCCTACGGGTTAAATGTAAAAAAAGCGTTATTAGATTTAGAAAAATAGATTACTTTTGCGGTATGATACAGAACGAAGAACTTTTTAAGGCAATCATCTCACATTCAAAGGAATACGGATTTATTTTTCCGTCAAGTGAGATATATGACGGGCTTAGCGCCGTTTATGATTATGGACAATATGGCGTTGAACTGAAAAACAACATTAAAAATTATTGGTGGAAAGCGATGGTACAGATGCACGAAAACATTGTCGGCATCGACTCTGCTATCTTCATGCACCCGACCGTTTGGAAGGCTTCGGGGCATGTGGACGCCTTCAGCGACCCGCTGATAGACAATAAAGATTCCAAAAAACGCTACCGCGCCGATGTGTTGATTGAAGACCATATCGCCAAGATTGAGGAAAAAATCAATAAAGAGGTTGAAAAAGCGGCAAAACGGTTCGGCGAGTCGTTCAATGCGGAGTTGTATTGTGAAACCAACGAGCGCGTGGTCAATTACCGCAAACAGATGAGCGAGATTTCCGAAAAGATGAATAACGCGTTGAATGATAATGACTTTGAGGCGTTGCGTCAGTTGATTGTTGATTTGGAAATAGTCTGTCCTGTCAGCGGAAGTCGCAACTGGACGGATGTCCGGCAGTTTAACCTGATGTTTGCCACACAGATGGGCGCTGCCGCCGATGGCGCAAGTCAGATTTACCTGCGTCCCGAGACGGCTCAGGGCATCTTTGTAAACTATCTGAACGTTCAAAAAACAGGACGCGTCAAGCCGCCGTTTGGCATTGCGCAGATTGGTAAAGCGTTTCGTAATGAGATAGTTGCGCGGCAATTTATCTTCCGTATGCGCGAATTTGAACAGATGGAGATGCAATATTTTGTCCGTCCGGGCGAAGAGTTGGAATGGTACGAATATTGGAAAGAACAACGCATGAAATGGCACTGTGCGCTGGGTATTCCGGCGGAAAAATACCGTTTTCACGTTCACGAAAAATTAGCGCATTATGCCAACGCCGCTTGCGACATTGAGTTTGCTTTCCCATTCGGTTTCAAGGAGTTAGAAGGGATACATTCGCGTACCGATTTCGACTTGTCGGCGCATCAGCAATATTCCGGCAAAAAACTGCAATACTTCGACCAGGAACGCAACGAAGGCTACGTGCCTTACGTGGTGGAGACCTCCATTGGCGTTGACAGGATGTTTTTGGCGGTACTCAGTCATGCCTACTGCGAAGAAAAGTTGGAAGATGGCTCGGAACGCGTTGTTTTGCGCATCCCGCCGATGTTGGCGCCCATCAAAGCCGCCGTTTTACCGTTGGTGAAAAAAGACGGACTGCCCGAAAAAGCACGCGAAATCATGGACATCTTAAAACAAGATTATCTATGTCAATACGACGAAAAAGACGCCATCGGACGCCGCTATCGCCGTCAAGACGCCATCGGAACGCCCTATTGCATCACCATTGATCATCAATCACTTACCGACAACTGCGTTACCATCCGCGAACGCGACTCCATGCAACAAGACCGTATCCCCGTTGAAAATATCTCAAAAATCATTTCCGACAGGATTAGAATGGTGTATTGATAAGGAGGAGAAGGATTATCGCTGTTTTTGCTATCTATAAAAAGCATTATTAATGCTATTTTGCTATGTTTAAGAAACATTTTTGAGGCATTTTGCTATTTATTAAAAACATTTTTGTATCTTTGCAGTCGAAAATAACAAAGTAAAAAATGTAGTCATTATGGATAGTCTAATTAAAATTTATCTTCGGTTACTGCAAGAAACAGATGAAAAAACATTCAGATATTTATATCCGAATATTGATTGGAACGAGCGGTGTGTCGCTATTATCGGTGCAAAAGGCGTTGGAAAAACAACCATGTTGTTGCAACATATAAAAACCACTTTTGAGAATAAAAATGAAGCGCTTTACGCAAGTTTAGACAATTCTTGGTTTGCTAACCATACCATTTTTGAATTAGCAGACGAATTTTATATGAATGGCGGCACGCATTTGTTTTTAGACGAAATTCACCATTATCCAAACTGGACAACAGAAATAAAAAATATATATGACAGTTTTCCGAAATTAAAAATCGTATTTACAGGTTCTTCTCTGCTGCAAATTTACAAATCTACAACCGACCTTTCAAGAAGAGTTGTTTATGAAACATTGGAAGGATTGTCGTTTAGAGAATTTTTGAAATTTGAAAATATAGGCGATTTCCCCGTTTATTCATTACAGGATATTGTTGAAAATCACCAAAATATAGCCTTCAACCTTACGGAAAATATAAAAATAATGCCGTTGTTCAAAAAATACCTTAAAACAGGATATTATTTGTTCTACAAACAAGGGCTAAAAAAATACGATTACAAACTGCAAGAGGCAATAAACAATGTAATAGATGTTGATATTCCCGCGATTGAAAACATCGAGTTTGCATCTCGGCATAAAATAAAAAGATTGTTGGCGGTGTTGTCGGAATTAGTGCCATACACACCTAAAATTACCGATTTAAGCAACGCTATAGAGACTAACAGAAACAATACCGTAAAATATTTGTTGCTATTGGCAAATGCAAAGTTGCTGAATTTGGTGTCGCACAAAGATAAAACCATTGGCGATTTAACGAAGCCCGATAAAGCACTGTTGAACAATACCAATCTTGCCTATATATTTGGCGACACTGCAAATATCGGCAGTGCAAGAGAAACATTTTTTGTAAATCAAATATCTGCAATTACTAATATTTATCTCGCAAAACACGGCGATTTTGTCGCAGACAAATATACTTTTGAAGTTGGCGGTAAAACAAAAACTTTTAACCAAATAAAAGAGATTCCGAATAGTTTTATCGTTTCAGACGACATAGAAATCGGACACAAAAATAAAATACCACTCTGGCTGTTTGGAATGTTGTATTAACAATCACCTGCATCTAACGAGCGTAGCCTCCGTCCGTTGCGTTAAAATTTTTGTGAATAAAAAATTTCATTTTTACTACTATTTTATTAAAAAAATATTACTTTCGCACCCAAAATCATAGGCGTGCCTTAAAAGTCGCGTCATTCCGGTGAAAGCCGGAATCTTTTGAAAAAACAGTACTGTTTATCAGAAGATTGCGAGTGGTCAGTGAGCGTAGTCGAACTGCCCCCCCAATGATGAATGGGTTTGAGACGTTCCTGTACAATGCGAAAATATGGATAATATCTATTTAATTATTGTAATAATTTTGTTGGTTCTTGCCGTATCGGACTTAATGGTAGGCGTTGCCAACGATGCTGTTAACTTTTTGAACTCAGCCATTGGCTCCAAAGCCGCTCCCCGAAAAGTCATTTTACTCATTGCATCTATTGGGATTTTAGTCGGTTCTATCTTTTCCAGCGGCATGATGGAAGTAGCCAAAAGCGGCGTTTTTCATCCCGAGATGTTTCATTTTCATGACGTGATGATACTATTTCTCGCCGTCATGCTCACCGACGTTATTCTTTTAGATATCTTCAACTCTTTCGGACTTCCAACCTCTACCACCGTATCTTTGGTATTTGCACTTTTAGGCTCTGCTGTTGCGGTGAGTTTGTATATTATCAGCACAGCCCCTCCGGAGTCAACTTTACACCTTTCGGATTATATCAACTCCGCCAAAGCGATGGCGATTATTTCCGGCATTTTAAGTTCTGTGGTCATTGCCTTTATTTGCGGTACTGTTGTGATGTATCTCTCGCGCCTGCTGTTTACGTTTCATTACGAAAAACCATTCAAATATGTTGGCGCAATATGGTGCGGATTGGCATTTATGGCGATTACCTACTTTGCCATATTCAAAGGATTGAAAAACACCAGTTTACTTTCCGCCGACAACATGACGTACCTGAAAGAACATACGGGATTACTCCTTTTCTTTGTATTTGTCGGCAGTAGCGGACTTTATGCCCTTTTGCAACATTTTTTCAAAATCAATATCTTAAAAGTTACGATATTAATTGGTACGGCTTCGTTGGCGTTGGCTTTTGCCGGTAACGACTTGGTGAATTTTATCGGTGTTCCGATGGCTGGGTTAAATTCGTATGGAATTGCAAGCGAGGCAGTTAGCAACGGAGCAGATATCAGTGCGCTTACCATGGGTCAATTAAGAAATCCCGTGCAAGCCGACTGGCGAATTTTGATTATCGGAGGCATGATCATGGTGGTTGCTTTGTGGTTTTCTAAAAAAGCGCAAAAAGTTACCGCCACCGAACTCAACCTTTCAAAGCAAGATGGCGGCGTAGAACGCTTTGGATCAACACAATCGTCAAGGGCGCTGGTACGTTCCGCCGTAAAAATCAGCAAGGCAATTGATAGAAACTTACCCGATTCCGTCAACCGTTTTATTGCCCACCGTTTTAGACCTTTGGCGCCAACCAAAGAAGAAAAATCCTCTTTCGACCTTATCCGCGCTTCCGTAAATTTAACCATTGCCTCTTTATTAATCACCATAGCAACATCGTTAAAACTCCCATTATCAACCACTTATGTAACATTTATGGTTGCCATGGGATCATCGTTGGCAGATAGAGCATGGGGCAGAGAAAGCGCCGTTTACAGAGTTACGGGCGTATTGACGGTTGTTTCGGGGTGGTTTCTCACCGCTTTGGCGGCGTTTGTGTTGGCAGGAACCCTTGCATTCGTTTTAATGCTTGTTACAAAAACAGGCACCGTTGTAGGAACTATTGGCGTTGTTGCATTAGGCGCTTTGGCGTTGCTTCTTTTGCTCAAAACTTCGGAATTTGGTAAAAAAACAAAGAAAAAAGCAGTTGAAGCAGAAATCGAAGAACTGACCGGCGAAAAAGCCGTGTATGAATATGGCAACAAAGGTATCAAAAAAGCCATTACACAAACCAATGAAATCTATACCCGAACATTAGACGCACTCTTTACCGAAGACCGTCGCGCATTGAAAAATATCTGCGAAGAAGCCGATAAAATGTATAATAAAGCGAAAAATAAACGAAAATTTGAGGTGCTTCCTAACTTGGAACGTTTGAAAGGCGACAACCTTGATTTATCCTATTATTATGTGCAAGTGGTTGATTATAACTATGAAGTATCAAAATCGTTGCTGCAAATTGCCCGCGAAAGTTTTGCCTACATCGACAACAACCACGAAGGTTTTTCGCAAGACCAAATCCAAGACTTACAATTAATTTTAGATACGGTAAACGGCATCTACACCGAATTTTTAACCATGCTCGACACCAAAGATTACTCTGAGTTTGACGAGTTAATGAAAAAACGCGAAGTCCTCAACGACGTCTATGCCGACTCCACCAAACATCAAATCAAACGCGCAAAAGCCGACCTGAGCGGCACCCGCAACAGCATGTTGTTTTTGAATATCGTTACCGAAACCAAAACCCTCATTCTCCAATCGCGCAACCTGATGAAATCGCAACGAAAATTAGCGATGACAACGGTGTAAACTAAAAGTTCCCCCCTCAAAAGTTTTTTTGAACGCGGATAACACTGATAACGCTGATTATCGCTGATTTTATTTGTTTAACCCAAAATCCGCATTAGAACTTTTTGTTTCAAAATGCCGGTTTGGAGATTAACTAAAAACCTTATTTACCCCTTATTCAAACAACAAAACAACCTTAGTAGCAATAAATTACACAAAAAAACAACCTTATTGCCTTATTAAAAGTAGATTTGGAAAAATAATGTAATAAGGTTGGAATGTGTGGTAACTTGTTGCTACTAAGGTTGTTTTGTTTTCACCCCTCCTTCGGAGGGGCTGGGGGAGGCTGTAAAAATAAGGTCTAATGCGGATTTTGGGTTTAATAATCAACGATATTTATTTTTATTATCTGTGTAAATCCGTGTCATCCGCGTCATCCGCGTTCTTTTAAGACAGCCTTTTTCCAACAACGGGCAGGACACAGCGAGAGCCAACCCTCCCTCTTTCGGGGGGAACGAGGGGGCTATCACCGAATAAACCTGCTCAATTCATCTTTTGACGATTGGTAAGTGAACACAGCGTTTACCAAATAGTAAAGATTTTGATCGCCGCAATAGGGATAAGCGAACTTAGCATATTCCAATTTTGTAGATTCAAAGTCAAAAGTATGGCAAATTTGAATAATCTGTTCCACGCAGATAGGACCGCTCGTAGTCATGTTTTTAGCAAACTGCAACTTTCCCGACTCGAAATTTTCGTTGCGTAAAAGTCCCATTGCCGTAGAAAATTCGTAAGGATTTCTACAAGGACCGGCTGGCGGTACCACTACCGGCGGTACTACTACCGGCGGAGGTGGATTATTATTGCCATGATGACCGCCGCCTCCGGGACGTTGGTAATATTGATACTGTCGTCCTTGATTGTTGCCACTACCCTGCCAATAATTTCCCGGATTACCAAACCCCGGATAGAGATATTGATAATAATCGTTGTAATAGTTGTAGTTGGGTTGGATAAGATTTTGCGTCAGGGCGGGTCTCACATTGTTCGAGACTTTGTTCAACGTATAACTGTTATTCCGTCCTGTAACCGAATAATTATTGCCGTTGTATTGGTTATAAATGGTGATAAGTTGCCCGATACAATTTGCATTCGTATTATCCATTTCAATACGCACCATGTATTGTTGTTGCCACTGCATTCGTTGAATCTGGATAGAAGGAACAGAATATTCATTCTGCAAAACATCATCAATAAAGAGCCAAAAACGCTGATTATTAGAGGAAGAAATAAGTAACGAACCGGATTGCGCCAATCCTGTCAGTCCAAAACTGCAAAGCAGTATAAGATACATAAACTTTTTCATAATTATAATTATTTTATTTGAGGGCAAAGGTACAAAAAGTATTCCATTCTGCAATTTTTTGAGTAAAGGTAAAATTCATAATTCATGTTTACTTAAAAAAAACACCTCCGAACCATAGATAAGCCACAATTCGGAGGTGATGTCGATTTAATAATTAAACCGTATTTTATCACATGTCAATCACTATCGGACTTAGTCCGGGATAGTAAAGCATGGCTTTTCTGTCGCAGTCGGATTCTTCTTCGTAGTATCCGTAGTCAATGTGGAATGGGGATAGACCTTCAACATCAACTTTTAAGATGCCGTCTTGGAAGAAGTGACAGCATACTTTATAATGCAGTGCGGTGGAGTCGGCTTTCAGGGCGTAGGTTACGTCGGACGAACTTATTCCGTTCCATTCGCCGGTGATGTACCAGTTGTTGCTGCAGAGTTCTGCGTTGGGTAATAGTGTTCGGGTGGTTGTTTCGGAGTAGTGGACTTCTTTGGTGTTGTAGGTGATCATTCCGTTGGCTACTGTTACGATGTAGTCGGTCATTTCGGGGTTTTCGCTGTTTGGTCCGGCGTTGGTTATTGTCTGTGTGCCGTCAATTTTGTATTCAAGGGGTAGCCATTCGCCTTTTTGATAAAAATCATCAAAAGTGAGGGTCATCACTGTTCCGGGTGTTGTAAATAATCCGGTGGTTAAAATGTTAACGACGCCTCTGCGCAGGTAGCCATCGTCGCACGGGATAAGTGTTGGGCCGTAATCGCAGATAACCAACCACATGCCGTCGCCTTGTGCTTCGCACGAAATGACAGGATAGTTATCGTTTGTGCCACCGAGATTTTTAGTAGGAATTAATCCGGTTTCGTCAACGATACTGCCGCTTTTTCCCACTGTGGCGGCAAATTGACCGTTTGCTTGAGCAAATTCCTGTAAGGCTTCAATGGCTTTTTGTGTGGTTACGGGTTCTTGGGGGTCATCGCCCGCCGGTTTGGGGTCTTTTTCGCAGGCAACAAAATAAATTAAACAGCCTGACATCAATAACAAACTTAATTTTCCAATTAACTTTCTCATAAAATAATGTATTAAAAAATTTATAATATTTTGATAATAAGTAACATAAACGGTATATTTTTTTAAATATTGTGTATTGCTACAAAGTAAAAAAAGAGGCTGCTCGTAACGAACAGCCTCTTTCTTCTAACTAAAAAGTATTTTTAATAAAACAGATGTCTGTTATCTTTTATTTCGGCTTTTTCGCGCAGTATATTTTGATATAATGAGGAGCGGGAAGCGAATCCGGTTTGTAGTTGTGTACGTTCTTCGTCGTAGTTTTCTTTGGGTTCGGCGGGGGTGCGTTCTGTTTCTTTAATAAAATAAACGCCGTTCATTCCTTTTACAGGTCCGTAAAAAGCGTCTTTTTTCATTCCGAAGGCTGCGCCTATTACTGACATCTCACGTCCGAAACCGGGTAAACTGGTGGAGTTAAAGGTTATCTGTACGGGTTCTTCGCTCTTTGTGCCTTCATATTTTGTTTTGATGGCTTCGAGGTCAGTTCCAACGTTTCCGTCTATTTTTTCTAACGTCATATCACCTTTTTTCTCACGCATAAGTTGGTATTGCATCGCATTTTTTTGCGATTCCATCGTAGCGTAACCTTTCGGATTGATTGCCGCCAACGCTGCTACAACAAATTGATTATCAGTAGTTATAACATCTGATACATCATTAACCTGAATTTTATTGTTTTTGTTATCTTTTCCGAAAGCCCAACGTATCACCTGACGGGCTTGATTAACGCCGCTCAGATTATTTCCCATCGCTTGAACGTTGTCCATCTCTCTTACGTTGTAGTTATTGGTTTCGGCGGTGGCGCGGAAGGCTTCGATGTCGCGGTTTTCAATGGCAAATTTAGACGCCTGCGAATAAACATTGTTTACGGTTAAGTCGCTGGGTACCAACGCTTGTGCTATCGTTGCTAAGCGAATCATCTTTTGAGGCGGATTTTTATCGCCTATTTTAATAACATGTATTCCAAATTGTGTTTCTACCGTTACGATGTCGCCTTTTTTACCGTTTTGAACGGCTTCGTTGAAAGGATAAACCATTGCTCCGTCTGCAAAACGACCTAAATTGCCTGAATTTTGCATCACGGAAGGGTCTTTTGAAAATTGAAATGCTAAAAAAGCAAATGGTATGGCGTTTGGTTTTCTAAGGACGTTTGCCAAACTGTCAACTAAAAACTGCGCTCTTTCTTTGGTAGGTGCGTCGGTTTGGGCGCCGGAGATGCCTTGAAAGTTAATCAAAATATGTTCGGCGGACATAGTGTCGGAACGCATGGTTTCTTCCATCAAACGTGCTGTGTAGTAGAAATCGCCATCGCGATAGGGCGCTACGGTTGTGCCGGGCGCATTGAAAAACATCACCTCTGCAATTTGCGGCGGTAGTGCGTTTTGGATTTTCCAAAGGCTGTCGTAAGAGGCGCCGTCGGTATGGAAATTTACAAAACGGGGTACTTCATGAAGCGGTAATGCCGCTAATTCGTTATATACTTTTTCAATTTTATGTTCAGCGCCGGAAACATCTGCTGTTGAAGGTTTTACATCGAAAATAATATACTCAATTTTACGGGACTCTTCTCTTTTATACGATGCTTTATGTTCGTCGTAATATTGTTGATAATCGGCGTCGGTAAGTGTTACTGTGCTGTCGGGGATAGCCATGTAAGGTATTTGGACGATTTCGATGTCGCGTTTTTCGTTGGTGAAGTTATAACGCATTTCTGCAAAAACAGTGGGGGCGTAGTAACTTTTGTTGAGCAATGTTCTATATTTTGCTTTCAACGTTTCATCTTGCATCACGTTCAAAAGATTGCTTACTTGTGTGCGCGTGTCGGCGGGCGCCTGATCTAAATCGGCGAAAAACTGTACAAGAAATTCTTTGTCCAATTCCCCTGTTTGCGGGTTTGTAAATGAAGAAACGATGTACTGATGTGGGTTTTCTCCAAAAATCATATTGTTCATCTCGTCGGCGGAGATGGTCAAACCTAATTTTTCAAACTGCTCGTAATAGACGATGCTGTCCACCGTACGGCTCCACACTTGTTCCCGTATCTGAAACAAATCTTCGTTGGTGAAGTTGGTTTGCGGATTTTGAAGTTTGATAAGATTTTGTTGATGGGCTACGGCACGCTCGAAATCTTTATACGAGATTTCAACGCCTGCGACTTTGCCGATGACGTCGTTGCCTCTGCTTCTAAAATTTCTTCTACCCAAGTCGCCCAGCACAAATGCTGCCAATGCAACGCCGACAAAGATGATTGTCAGTCCTGAATATTGCCTAATTCTTCCAATTATTGCCATAAAAAAACTTATTTATTTTTAAGAGTGCAAAGATACAATTCTTATTGAATTGAAAAAAAATTTTTATCCGTTGATTATGAACAAGATAAAAATTTTAATCAAAACAAAACTGCTAAAAATACGCCGATATTGTCAATGATTTTGACTAATTTTTAATTATTTTCTTTGTTACCACACCCGTTTCGGTTTTTATTTCCACGAAATAAACGCCGGTTGGCAAATGGGAAATGTCGATGGTGGTGGTTTGTAGAGACGGGGCGCGCCCCGTCTCTACGGCAACGGTAGCAACGCATTTCCCCATCAAATCAAAAATTTCAATATTCGTAATTTTTAATTCGTAATTCGTAATTGATAATTGTCCATCCGTCGGATTGGGAAATATCGTAATGCCATCAATTTGATTTTCAGTGATATACACGCATGTTTCGGGAATAATCAATGCTTCCGTAAAAGATGAGGTGCAAAATTCATCGACGCTTCCTTCCGGCGCTTCGGTTACTTCGCACACGAAGTAGGTTGTATTTTCATCAATAGGGGAGTGGCTCCACGTATTTCCAATGTAAACCGGTTCTTCGTCGGCGATGTTTTCATACCAATGTGCGACGCCTTCCCAGGCGAGGACGATTTCAAATTCTTCATTTTCACAAACAATGATGTCGGCAATTTCCGGCGCTTCGGGTATTTCAACGGTTATAAAGTCTTCTTTTACAAGGGTATGCGAGTCAAACTCGTTGGTTACGGTTAAACTTACGGAATAGACGCCGTTTTCGGTATATTGGTGTATGGGATTTTGCTCATCGCTGATGGCGCCGTCGCCGAACTCCCATAGCCATTCGTAAGGATCGTTGGTAGATTTGTCGGTAAATTCAACCAATCCGGTACAGGTTGTTTCGGTATTAACTGAAAATTTAGCTACCGGTGGTGCCAAACATTGGAACGTTATTCTAAAGCCGGCATGGTTTACGTAAGCATCTGAATAGAAGTGGATTGTGATATATTCGCCGGTAGATGTTATGGTGCCGGGGTTGCCGGTGGTGTTGCAATATCTGGTGCCGTTAATTAAAGGTGCGCTGCTTGAACTGCCGTCAAAAAATTCAACGTAATCGTAATTACAGGTACTTCCTCCTCCCGGTTCAATGTCAAAATCTTCTATTGTTAAGACGATGCCGGTGGATTCCGATGCATAGATGGTAAGGTATGAGTTGGAATTGTCGGGATAATTTCCACCCGACCCGACCGGACTGTAAAATACTCCTACACAGCCTTCTACGTTCATCTGTCCGTTTTTTGGCATGACGACACTGCAGAGGTAGTCGGGAGATATTTTAATATAGTTGGTTTTCGTTATCGTTCCGCTGCCGCAGTCGCCGCCCTCCACGGATAAGGTAACGGTGTAGTGTCCTTCTTCGGTGTAAGTATGCACGGGGTTGGATTCGGTGGAGGTTTCACCGTCGCCGAAATCCCACAAATAAGTGATGCCGTTAAGACTTTTGTTGATAAATGAAACCTGCGCCGGAACTTGACAGAAAATCGTTTCCGAGGCTTTGAAATCGGCAGATGTTACGGCTTCGTATGGCTGTGTGATAACTCCTACGGCGTAAAAAGCGTCTCCAACGGCTTGCACTTCGGGTGTACAACCTCCAAACAATTCGCCTGCTGCAACAATCGCATAGTTGTAGGCGTCGATATACTGTGAACCGGCGGTTAAATATTCTGTTAATGTTTTGAAAGCAATTTGTTCTGCTTTTTCGATGCCGATTGGTTGAACGTTGTATGCATTACT
>Ga0082212_10007427_pt1 | contig 14488 bp, 8 predicted proteins | sample TergutNt197P3_FD_71548 | JGI IMG/M metagenome (GOLD analysis project Ga0082212, IMG submission 71548) | Neocapritermes taracua P3 segment gut microbial communities from Petit-Saut dam, French Guiana - Nt197 P3 | ecosystem: Host-associated > Arthropoda: Insects > Digestive system > Gut ... | reverse complement strand
ATATCGACTCCTTTCCAAATGAAAACGGATAAGCAAAAAGATGTCATTGCTATCGTAAAACTGAAAGCAAGAACGCCAAGCCATAGAGCTAATCTGACTGACGACTTTCAAGTTTTAAAAGCCATAGTGGAAAATCAGAAAAGAGAAGAGTTGTTGCGGGAATGGATTTCAAAAAAACAAAAAACAGTCTATGTGCGAATTTCCGAAGGTTGGCGTGGCTGTGATTTTCAATTTCCAGGGTGGATAAAAGAATGAAGCGGATCGCAAAGTTTATATATTCGGTTTTCACACTGTTTTTTTTAACCTTTATCCTGTATTCCCAACAACCGGCGCAAACAACAAAAGTTTATCTGGAACACGCCGACGTTCAATCGTATGATGAGAAAATAGATAAAGACAGACAACTATTGATGGGAAATGTCGTATTCCGCCACGACAGTTCATTTATGTATTGCGACAGCGCTTACTTGTTTAATCAAAGCAATTCGCTCGAAGCGTTTGGCAACGTGCGTATGGAGCAGGGTGATACATTGTTCGTCTTTGGCGATTATCTTTATTATGACGGGAATATCCGGTTGGCTAAACTTCGTTATAATGTACGGATGGAGAGCATTCAACAGGATTCGTCTATTGTCACGCTTTTCACCGACAGCCTGAATTATGACCGCGCAGAAGATATCGGATACTATTTTGAAGGAGGGATGATTGTCGATGCAGAAAATGAACTGACCTCTATTGATGGCCAATATTCGCCGGTAACGAAACTTGCTATATTCAACAACGACGTACAGTTGGAAAACCCGAAATTCACACTGAATTCGGACACCTTACACTACCACACCGAATCAAAAATAGCAACCATACTGGGGCCCTCCGTGATTGTTTCCGACAGTAGTACCATTTATTCATCGAAAGGGTGGTACGATACAGAAAATAACACGTCGCTTTTGCTTGACCGTTCTGAAGTTTACTCCGGCAACCGGATTCTGATTGGCGATTCCATCCTTTACGACCGTGATACCGGCTTTGGAGAAGCTTTTGGAAATATCTTCCTGCACGATACGTTAGACAAAGTGATCCTGACAGGGAAATACGGATATTATGACGAAAAAACAGAATTTGCCTTTGCTACCGACAGCGCCCGATGTATTGAATTTTCACAAGGAGACACCCTTTATATGCGCGCCGATACATTTCAAATGGTCACTATTGACTCAACCGCCAGAGAAATAAAAGCATATCATCAAGTGCGGTTTTATCGTTTTGATATACAGGGAGTTTGCGATTCGATGCAGTACAATATGAACGATTCGGTCTTATGTATGTATCAAGACCCAATTTTATGGAACGAACAATATCAACTTTTTGGCGATACGATCAAGATATTTATGAACGACAGTACGGTTGATTATGTCCATGTGATTCAATATGCCTTTGCGGTCGAAGAATTGGATTCGACTTATTATAACCAATTAAAAGGTAACGACTTGAAAGCGTTATTTGAAGGAAAAGAAGTGCGTACCATTGATGTCAGCGGAAACGCGGAAGTAATTTATTATCCTGTGGAGGAGGACGGGACAAAAGTAGGGTTGAATAATACCAAAAGCCCGTATTTGACGCTAACACTGCGAGAAAGCAAGATGGAGAAATTAAAGTTTTGGCCTGATTCACAAGGAACAATAACGCCAATTCCCGATCTCCAGTCGGAACAGAAACTGTTACAAGGATTCTTTTGGTATGATTATCTACGGCCGTTAGATAAGGATGACATTGACCGCGACGCCAAAATGAAAACAGAAGACAAACCCCAACGAAGCAATCGTTTCAATATCCGATCAACAGAAAACAATGATTTAATTCTTAATTTTTAATTCTTAATTCTTAATTAAATATATGGCACTATTTTCTTTTTATAACACGCGCAAACCGCGTCAGTTTAATCACAAACCGATCTATTGGGATCCTCGTAAGGAGGCATTGGAGGAGCGAGTACGCAAAGTAGAAGTTGAGATGGGTGTACGCGAAGAAACGGAGGAGGAGTACAAACCTAATATCAAGGGATCTTTCGCCGCAGGCATGTCGCATCTGCGGAAAAGCAGGGCAAGAGGAGATGATATGCGTACCCGTGTCGGTAAAAATATGCGGTTATTGCTTATACTCGCGATTTTGGCGGTTATTTTTTGGTATTTTTTCCTGAAAAAATGAGCGATATTATCCATTTACTGCCGGATCATATTGCCAATCAGATTGCAGCAGGCGAAGTGATTCAGCGCCCGGCATCGGTCGTAAAAGAACTGATGGAAAATGCGGTTGACGCCGAATCCGACCATATCATCGTCCACGTCAAAGACGCCGGCCGCACCTTGGTTCAAGTGATTGACAACGGGAAAGGAATGTCGGAAACAGACGCCCGGATGGCCTTTGAGCGCCATGCCACATCGAAGATTACCAATGTGCAGGACCTTTATGCACTGCGTACCATGGGATTTCGCGGAGAAGCTTTGGCCTCAATTGCGGCAGTGTCGCAGGTAGAATTGCGAACACGCCAAAGAGACGCCGAGGTTGGTACACGATTGTCTATTTCAGGATCCATGCCGGATGAAATACAACCGGATGCCTGTAATACAGGATGTGTATTTGCTGTGAAAAATTTGTTTTACAACGTGCCGGCACGCCGCAAATTCCTAAAAACCAATGAAACGGAGTTTCGAAATATCATGACCGAATTTGAACGGGTAGTCTTAGTCAATCCGCAAATCGAATTTAACCTGTTTCATAACGAGCTGGAAGTGTTAAATCTGCCGGCTTCGGGACTTCGCCAACGCATTATCAATGTCTTTGGGAAAAAGTTGAATACCCAACTGCTTTCTTTAGAAGTATCTACTTCGGTTGTCGGGATAACCGGCTTTATCGGGCAGTTAAGCGCTGTAAAACGCAGAGGCTACCTGAATTATTTTTTTGTAAACGGGCGATACATGCGGCATCCTTATTTCCACAGAGCCATTATGAACGCTTACGAGCCTTTGATCCCAACCGGAGAAACGCCTGACTATTTCATCTATATGACCATAGACCCGGCTTCGATCGACGTCAATATCCATCCGACAAAAACCGAAATCAAATTTGAAAACGAACAACCGATTTGGCAGATTCTTTCGTCGGCGGTTCGCGAGGTTTTGGGAAAATCAAATGCCATTCCAACGCTTGATTTCAATATGGACGAAGCGATTGATATCCCTGTCTATAATCCTGCCGGAGAAAAAGATGTTTTTACGCCAAGCGTACAATTAAATCCCGGATATAATCCTTTTAAACATTCAACGGCTATTGGTCAAAACTGGAGTGAATTGTCCGACGGGTTTGACAAAGATCGCAATTTGTTGGCAGATCAATCATTGACTGAAGCGCCTGTATTTGATTCGGAAGGGGATACTTTGTTTTCGGATATAACGAATCCTTGTTTCCAATATAAAAACCGGTATATCATTACCCCTTTAAAATCGGGATTGGTAATGATTGACCAATACAGGGCGCATGTTCGGATATTGTACGAGCAATATATTTCAAATATCAAACTGCAAAAAAGCGCCTCACAGCAAATATTGTTCCCCGAAACAGTAGAATTGACGCCGGCAGAAGCCGCCTTAATGCCAACTTTAACCAACGAAATACAATGGTTGGGATTCGATATAAGTCCGATAGGAAATAATTGTTATGCTATCAATGCCTTGCCGGCAGGTGTGCGTGATTGCAATCCTGTGATATTACTAAAGGAAATTATTCATTCTGTAATAGAGGCGGAAAAATCGCATAAAAAAGAAAATGCGGAGTTGTTGGCGTTATCGTTAGCCAAATCTGCCGCCATACGGCCGGGAAAATCATTGACCGTAGAAGAAATGGAAGCAATCGTCGCATCTTTATTTTCGATGGAATCCAACAATTTAACTCCCGACGGCAAAACAATCATGTCGGTTTTGACCGACGACGAACTCAGCAAAAGGTTCAAAACATAAAAGATGTTGTAAAGCATATTTGAAAGATTTGGTCAAGTGTAAAAAATAAGTTATTTTTGCCATCCGATATTTGTTGCTTTCGACACATGGTTCCGGTCAACGTTTTTTTGATCGGGATTATTTTTTATTTATTTGCTAAAAAAAGGAGGATTTGATCAATGGCTGTTACGTATATGACTCAAGAGGGCTATAACAAGATTATTGCCGAGATAAATTATTTAGAGGGTGTGAAAAGGCCTGAGATATCAGCCCAGATTGCTGAGGCAAGAGACAAAGGCGACCTTTCCGAAAATGCGGAATATGACGCAGCCAAAGAAGCGCAAGGTATATTGGAAGGGAAAATTGCGCAGTTAAAAGTACTGATAGCCAACGCTCGAATTATTGATGAACACCAAATAAAAACGGATGCCGTACAGATTTTAAATAAAGTAAAGATCAAAAATATCCAAAACAATGCCATTGCGACCTACACATTGGTTGCCGACTCAGAGGCTAATCTGAAAGAAAGCAAAATCGCAGTCAGCACCCCTATTGCCCGCGGATTAATGGGAAAAAAAGTAGGTGATCTGGCAGAAGTCACAACACCCTCAGGAACCATTAAGTTTGAAATATTGGAAATAACATTATAGTTTTCAGTAGAAAACTATCATATTTAAAAATGTAATGATTTAAATATTCAAAAAATCGTAACTCGCAATTCATAATTCGTAATTCATAATTTTTTAATATTATGTCTTCCATTTTCACCAAAATCATCGCAGGCGAAATTCCCTGCCATAAAGTAGCGGAAAACGACGAATTTTTCGCTTTTCTCGATATCAACCCCAAGACCGACGGGCATACGTTAGTGATTCCCAAGCAGGAAATCGATTATATTTTCGACATCGAAGATGAAGCATTAGGGCGAATGATGCAATTTGCCAAAATGATAGCCCGCGCCATCGAAAAAGCCATCTCCTGCAAACGTATTGGCGTTGCAGTCATTGGCCTGGAAGTCCCCCACGCCCATATCCACCTGATTCCTATCCGGCAAGAATCCGATCTGTTTGCCGGCAAGTCAAAAAAAACACAGGAAGAATTAGCCCAAACTGCCGCCTTGATCAGCGCGCAATTATAGTTTTCAGTTCTTAGTTTTCAGTTGTCAGTATTAGTTACTGACAACTCATCTTTTTTTGATTTTACCAAGGCCAAACGAACCGGTATGCTTATTACCGGGCTCTTCTTTATAGGTAATGGAGCCGATACCATACGTATTGCCTTCCAAAAATTCCACAGGGTTGCAATCTATGGCGCCGACGCCTTCCACTTTGGCATAAATCGTGTCGGAAAGCAATTCAAACGCATTGATCTTTCCTACTCCTGCCGTCTCGAAACGCGCATTACCCGATTTCCCTGACACAGTGGCAGAACCAACGCCTTCGGTACGAACGGTCAATGCATTTACATACAAACTGTCGGCATAAAAATTGCCGACGCCCTTCATAATAATTGCCATTTCGTCGCCTGCAAAAGCGCTATTCAATCGAATACTTCCAACAGAACCGGCTTGCACATTTTTCAAATCATTCGTTCTGATCTTGATTATCAGATCGTTGTTCTTGTTGCGGAATCTATTGGATGCGGATAATGTCAGTTGGTCATTATATAGATTATGCTTTACCAAATTCACTAAATTCTCATCACCGCTTATTTCAATGGATGACGGAGAGTCATACGGGATTTGCTCAATTTGGATATTGGCAATTAAATGGTCGCCGATTTCCAAATAAGTGAACGCTCCGTCCAACTCAATCCGGCGCTGCGCCGGAATCCCGTTACCGACAATTGTATTAGGCCACCGGGAAATTCTATCGAACCGTTCTATGCGGTCAATCCTGAAACCTGAAAAGAAAAACAAGATCAAAGCCAAAACCCAACTGATTAGCAAAGCCCATTTAATCGATTGATTCAGTGGTTTTAGCTTGGCAAAATAGGCGATAATGCCATATATGATGGCAAATACGGGTATGCCTATCAACAATATACTTGTAATTGCGGCCAACACCGGATGATCGACTGCCAAAAATGGAGGCAGGATACCCATCAAACCGCTTCCGGCGCCTATCAAGCCGCCGCCCACACCGAACAAAACCGCAAACAATACGATTAATACAATAAATAGTGCAAACAAAAGAGGCAGTCCGATCAAACAACCTAAGCCGGCCACGCCTATTTTCAATAGCGTCACGAATATATCGACAAACCCGGCTAAACATCCCTTTTGCTCTTTATGTGCTATGGGAGTCGATTCGGCCGCAACTGCTTTACCAATCGTATCAGGTGTAATTGGTTTGCCTTGCATCTGTAATTTCTGTTCCACCGTTTGAGCAGCGGGAACAACAATCCATGCAACGATATAAGCCAAAATTACCCATCCCCCCATGGATGATGTAAAATGCTTGGACATGGTCATGATATTAATCACATTGACCGAAGAAAGGACAAACGGTAAAAGGATAACAATAATCCGCACCAATACTACATCCCAATCAAAATAAGCAGCAATACCCGAACAAACGCCGCCTAATACTTTTCCTTCGACATGCCGGTAAAACTTCTTTTTGCTTTTCACGTTTTCGCTTTCCACCCCTTGCGGCTCTTTCTCTTGATCTTCGCTATCCGCAAAATCAGCAGGTTTGCCTACGCGTGCAATCACTTCTTCTACATGTTCCAAGGTAATCACCTGATGTCCCAAGCGATTCCTTTCGCTGAACAACTCTGCAATACGCGCTTCAAAATCTGCGATAATCTCCGATGCGCCTTCTTCTTTCCGAAAACAACTCCGAAGGCTGTTCAGGTAATTATCCAACAAATTGTAAGCGTCTTCGTCAATGGTAAATACGCTACCATTCAGATTTACGTTTAATGTCTTTTTCATTTTATGCTAAATTTAAATTGTTTTTAATATGGTTGATTGTGTCGTTTAATTCTTGCCATGAACTTTCCAATTCTTTCAGAAATAAAACGCCGGTTTCAGTCAGCCGATAGTATTTGCGAGGCGGTCCTTGATTAGACTCAACCCATTGATACGCGAGCAAACCGCTGTTTTTAAGGCGGGTAAGCAATGGATAGAGCGTCCCTTCCACTACAATCAATCGGGCGGCTTGAAACTTCTGAATAATATCAGTCGTATATAATGCCTCTTTCTCAAGGAGTAGCAAAATACAATATTCCAATATCCCTTTTCTCATCTGCGATTTTACATTTTCTACATTCATAACGCTTTCTTTAATAAATCTGCCGCAAAGATAGGTAATACTTTTATACCATGCAATACATACTACTATATTTTAACTATTTTTAACATATTTTTTCCAAAAAAAAGCAAGAGTAGAAAGGTATCTCTCTGAAACATTTTTTTATTTCAGAGAGATACCTTTCTATCAATGCGCTCGTTACAGTGTATTGAAACGGAGGAGGCTGTGCAAATCAGTACCGCACACAACGGATGCTGAAGCCTCTAGCTCTTGGACTACCTTCTACGCCTATGGTGGAAGTATTGGTACCCCAATTCCCCTGAATCCTGAATGACCTGGCTAAAAGACCTGCAGTGCCGCCTATGCTTGTGTCTGACCACGATGAAGATATATAATAACCCCACACGCCTGTTCTGATGATTTCGCCATTTCCACCTGCACTGCCGGTTAAGGAAGATTCGCGTATTCCCGGAAGAGGCAAGAAGAGGTGGGAATAGGTTGTTGGATTGTACAGTACCGCTCCGACAAAGGCTGTTTGGGGTGTTCCCCACGAAACAGCGGTCGGCTGAACAGATGTACCCAAAGTTGTGCCCCTGATTTCAATCTCCCTGCGGTCAAAGTAACCGTCTGCATAGTAACCCCAGGTCAGCCCGGTCGGGTTGGATTGGATGTCCTGGCTATTACCGGGAGCAAGATAAAACGACTGACGAACCTCGGAAGTTGCAACATTACTGTTGGTACTTGCTCCCCCGTCAAGCTCTTTAATACGCCTGTAGCCGGTGGGACAGGTCTCGCTGTTAGCAGCAATCCATGGAGGCGAGGTCCATGCAGTAAAGGTGCTATTCCAATTCGAGATGGTAACCGGGGCGCTCGGATGGAAGGCGCGGGTGCTTGTGGCGTATTGGAAGTGGTAACCCGCCTGAGACGGAAAGGCTACAAAATTCCCGCTTCCTACACTTAACGGTGATGTAGTATTCCAGTCAGCAGTCGCTCTTCCCAATGGATCAGTCAGGTTGTAGGGCGAGATTCGCATTGTGTAAGGTCTTTTGGTGCCTGCCGGATGATTAAAGCCCGGATCGACAGTAGAATTTGCCACACTAATCGCTTGGTCGTACATCACATAATCGGATCCTTCACCCTGCCGCAAATAGAGCCGCATGGTTTTAATGGGGGAGGCGCCATAGGTAAGATTTACCACGGCGTAGCGCGCCGGCCAGGTGGATGTATAGTTGGCGTCCGCAGTAACGGGGCTACTCGGGATATCCGGGCCGTATGCGGCAAAGCTCCGTTGCGGAAACATCCGGAATTCAATATATCCGCCGTAGGTAGGATCCACTTCGCCCATTACAATGGAAGAGGCATTGAGACCGGAACCGTAATAAGCCAGATTGTAGGTTTCAGCATTACCGGGAGATTGGGTGGAAGTGTTATACGTGATGCCGGCATCGCTGCTGGGGCCTGCGGCAAATACGATGCCGTCGCCGCTTGCGGGACTCCATCTCGGATCGTAGAATGCCACCGTGGCGCTCCACGGGCCCCAGTTGCCCGCATGGGTGCCGGGATTATCGCCCATATTGATGCGTATAACGCGCTCGCCTGTTTCATTGGCTTTCCAAAATGCGCCTACATAAGAAAATACCTGTCCGGAGGGTAACGTACCCTTGTCATCGGGCATATATCCGCTGCCGGTAATGGTAACTACATTGCTCAAAACAGCGCCGCAACTATTTGAGGCTGTGACTCTGAAACTGTTGCTGCCCGCTATCACGGCCATGTGAAGCGTCGATCCGGATGCGCCTGAGATGGTCTCCCACGATCCTCCGCTTGACTGGTGTTCCCACACATAATTAATTGGAGTAGAGGCACCTGAAGGAGTCACAGAGGCCGTATAGGTTATGTTGGTTCCAAGCGGTTGCGTTCCGGAAGGAGATGCAGCCAGTGTAACGCCCGTGATGCTAAAACAGGGATCATACACGCAACGGATACCCACGGCGCCGTTAGTACCCATTAGGTGCATCGACGTAGAATGACCGCTCCACTTGTCGTCAGAGAGACGCACATACCAGGCATTGTTGGTACTTTGGCTCGAACTTGTCCAATAGTAACCCGTAACGCCCATACTCCCCAATTGGCCGCTCGTATTCCGGTTGCCCTGGGCAGGGAAAAAGAGGGAAGCATTGGTATTCGGATTATAGAACAGACGGCCAACGTGGGCAATGTCGGAAGTGGCAGCAGATACCGATGAGAGCGTTCGGTGCGTATTGTTGACAGAGGCCGCATCCACAATCTCCCGACGGTCAAAGAATCCGTCCGCGTAATATCCCCATACCGAATTGGATATGTTGGAGAGGAATGGCGGGTTAAACCCGTCCTGCCCATTCGGAGGATCTAACCACAGCGACTGGCGTACTTCCGAACCGGCAATAGCGCCTGCGGATGCAGCATTGGTTGGCCCATCTTCCGGACGACGGTAATCCACAGGACAGGTTTCGTGTGTAATGCTCAGGTTTGTGGGCGCCGTCCAATAACTTCCCGGGTTTTGAGCAGCCCATCCCGGCGGCGTCAGGGTAGCCCCTGTAATATGATTTACATCTCCGACCCAGGCATAACGGGTACGCGTACCGGTATTTGCCCATTCAAAGAAAGCGCCGGCCTGGGAAGGATACTCGGCATGTACTCCCTGAAACATTCCTCCGCTTGAAGGCGCTCCGTTGACGGTAAGTTGCGCCCCGAACGTTGAGGCGCTCCATCCTCCGGAAGTCGTGAGGTTGAACGCCGAGAATTTTTGCGCATTCGGACGGCCACCGTCTGTCGGCCGCATCAGGTAGTCGGGCGCATCGCCTTGGCGGATAAAAATACGTTGCGACATCGCGTGGTCGCCAAATACAAGCAATACTACGCCGTAGCGGTGATCTGTTGCATTTGAGAGAGAGCCGGTAAGCCCTATGCGGAAATAAATATACTCATCGTTGGGCTGATAATCCAGATCGGTGGTCGGACGCAATGTGCCGGAAACCATGGTGGCGCTACCGCCTACATTGTAGGCGCCGCCCTCGAAGCTACCATCGTTGCCACTGATAATTGGTCCGCCGGACGTCCATACGCCGTTGTCCGGTGAAGGATTCTTGTCAAGCCTTATCCAGCTATCGCCCTCTATGACGATTGCAGTCCATGCCCCGTCGGCAACAGCCGGATCGACCGGGGACGTATATTTTGCCGGATCGGGACGGGCAACACGAATCAAACGCTCACCCATTTGGTTCCATCTCCAAAAAGCCCCCGCGTAGAGATTTAATCCCAACGGCGGAGGCAATTCGGCGCCCGATCCTGTTATCTCGACCACGTTGCTTCCGGGGGTTGTGCTGCAATGGTTGGAAGCCGTTACCCTGTATTGGGTTATGCCTGCTATCATCGCAGGCGCATGATAGGTTTCGCCGGTTTCGCCATCGGCAATATGCCACGAGGTACCGCCATCAACAGAAAATTCCCACAGGTAGGTAAGGTTGTTTGCGTTGCTCGGCGTGGGAGTGGCCGTCAGAAGAACGGAAGCGCCTACAGTGACGTCTCCCAAAGAGGGTGATATCACAACGGAAGACACTGCATAACACTCCTCCTCAACGCAGCGGATACTAGAGGCAACGTCGCGCTGGGACATGGCTTGGACGTTGTTAGCCATGCCTACAACAGTAGCATTATGCGTTGCACGCATAATCCACGAAAAGGACGAATTATAGGATGAACTTGACATATACACTGCTTCAAATCCGGAATTGATGGTTCCCCCGGAAGAGCTTGGAAGGCGGTAAGAGGCAAATGGGAAGAATATACTGGCAATCGTGCTCGGGTTAAAGAAAAGTACGCCCTGGTATGCAATCTTACTGTTGCCCGTAGATACAGCAGGATTGGGATTTCCTCCACTGTTAGGACCGGGTTCAAGCTGCCTGCGGTCGAAAAATCCGTCGGCGTAATATCCGGCTACAGCATTATCTTTATTAGAAAAGTTATCCGACGAGGGATTTAACCACAACGACTGACGAAACTCCGAACCGGCAACATCGCCGGTAGCGTTATGTGCTGTTGTGTTATTTATGCCGTCATTGGGACGGCGGTATCCCGGCGGGCATGTCTCATCGGTAACAGGATTCCAAAAAGTAGGCCCAAGGTGAGCGTTGGGATAATAATACATATTAGCAAATGTAAGCGAAAATGGATTAAAAGCACGGGTAGAATAATTCCACTCGAAGTGATAACCTGCTTGCGAGGGATAATCGGTAAACCTGCCACCTCTTGGTCCAATCAAACCCGTAGAGGCATTAATCATGCCGGTGTAATCTGTTATTGAATTTTCTTGGGGATCTTTCAGGTTGTATGCCGCGAACCTTACGGCGTCGGGACGGTTCGCAATTCCCGATCCTGCATCTGTAGTATTCATCAGAAAATCAGGCTCTTCTCCTTGCCTTATCCAGATGCGCTGTCGTCTGGAATTGCCTGCGTAGGTTAACAACACCATACCGTAGCGGTGGTCTGTAGCATTGGGGAGTACATCTTTCAGCCCGATACGGAAGTAAATCTCCCGGTTGGAAGCATCCATTGTGCCGTTGACATACACAGAGCCGCCGGATAGATAGTGTGTGGATTCAAAGTTCGGATCATTGCCGCTCAATGCCGGGCCGGAGGATGTCCAAACATTGTTGTCCGAACTGTGAATCGTGTCAAGCACAATCCAGTCGGCGCCTTTGACTACCGTAGCCGACCATACGCCGTCGGCATCGGTACCGGACGACGGGCGTTCTATGCGTATCAGCCGTTCGCCTTTCTGGTCGTGTTTCCAAAAAGCGCCAACATAGGGCGTGAAGCCCGGCGGAGGCGGATCATCGGTCAAGTCGTCCGCATCTCCGAATCGCATCTTGAGTTCATATTCGTGACCGGGCTTCAGTGCACGGGCAAAGGTAGCAATCAACTCACTGTAAGTATTGCCGCCGACATCTAAGGAACCTATCGTGACAATAGTAGGGCTGTTGCCGGCAGTGTAAACGATGCGGGAGGTTGAAGATATGGAATCGACGCTGAAAGGCGTAGCCGGAAAGCCTGAGAATGACATTGTGCTGTCCGAATGAACAGTCAAGAAGCCGTCTTCAACATCCAGGTCAGCTGTATAACCGAGCATCTTCACGTCCGAAATGTCAGTGATATTACCCACGTTCGCACGGCTCATAGCGTCTATCCTGACTTTGGAAAACTTATGTTTCATCTCTATCAATACATCGTTGGAACCCGAACTGATGGGTATATCGGCGGATGTTCCCCAGATCAGGTCAAGGTGATTGTCAATATCATCAACAGTCATTTGCATCGGAAAACTGACTGGGGGCAAGGGTGTTACATTGTCATTGTAAGAGTAGGCGACGAATTTATAGGTATCGGTTGTGGAGAGCGTAAACGGCGTAATATCATCGCGCGTAAGTGTCGAGGCATGACCGACGCTATCCACAAGGAACCTGACATGATGTTCGTAGTCATAGACTGCGGGCGTCGCACTTTTCTTGTAGGCAACGATATACATCCGGGTGCCAACTACAAAAGAACGTAATTCGGCTGAGCGTGTACTGACTCCTCTTGTGACGGGTTCGAGGGTTGCATACATGGAGAGGCCGTCGCCGAGTGGAACAACAACCGTTTCCGCTCCCAAATCGGCGGCATTGCGCATAGAGATATCTTCGCCTTCGCCGTAATTGTTAAAATTGAGCATGAAGTTCAAATTGCCGTCCCTGCCTGTGATAGAGGGGACGAGCGGTTTGTTATTATCAGGATTGTCAATGGCAATCTCTGTACAAGCGAGAGGAGAAAAAATGAATCCACATAGCGCTATAATGGCAACATAAGTATTAATAACGTATTGCTGCATTGTGACATTTTTTTTCATAGTCTTTTTTTTAATAGTATTTATATCTGTCAGTTACCAAAAAAATAATATAAAATATTTTATAATATTTTTTAATATATCACAAATCAGTTAGTTAGGTAAGTCGGCCAAAGATAAACAATGCGACTGAATAAGCAATTTTTTTTTATAAAATTATTTACTTTTTTTAATCTAATAAAAAAAAGAAAAATGTAAAGTCTCAATTATTTTCATAACTTTGCTACGAATTTTCATAAAAACCTACTCAAATGAACTACTACCATTTTGCAGATTTGATTTACAGGCAGGCAGAAAAATATTCCTCCCGGCCTGCTATCCGGTACCGTGATGATAACACCGGTAAATGGCTTAAAATTTCATGGGACGTATTTGTCGAAAAAGTACGCCTTACCTCTCAGGCATTGGTCGAATTTGGACTCAAGCCACAAGACCGGATTGGTATTTATGCGCAAAATATGCCCGAATGTTTCTATTGTGATTTCGGAGGATATGGCGTTCGAGCCGTTTCGGTGCCAATGTATGCGACCAGTTCGCCTGCCCAAATCGAATACATGATTCGCGATGCAGATATTCATATCCTGTTTGTCGGCGAGCAGTTGCAATACAATAATGCATTCAAAGTACAACAGGAAACAAGCGAAATTCTGAAACAAATCGTTATTTTCGATTCTGCCGTAATCCGAAATCCTGCGGACAGCACGTCCGTTTATTTCGATGAATTTATCCGTATGGGCGACAACACGTATGCCGAATCGGAAGTAAAGATACATCGCAATGAAGCGCTTGTCGATGATATTGCCACCATCATGTACACGTCGGGCACAACAGGCGTGTCGAAAGGCGTAGTGTTGAGGCATACCTGCTTCCTGGAAGCGATGCGCATCCATGATATCCGCCTGCCGATGGTAAACGACCATGATGTATCCATGTGTTTTCTGCCGTTTACGCATATTTTTGAAAAAGCATGGACCTGCTATTGTTTCCATAAAGGCATACAGGTGGCTGTGAACAGGGATCCCAAAGTTATACAACAAACCCTCCGGGAAGTCAATCCTACATTGATGTGTAATGTGCCCCGTTTTTGGGAAAAAGTTTATCTCGGCGTGCAGGAAAAGATCAACACTTCACCAAACGTAACCAAGAAATTGTTTATAAGGGCAATAGAGGTTGGACGCGAATACATTATAAACCATACCCGGCAAGGCATTAAGCCTTCCGCTAAACTTTCCGCTCAGTTTCATTTTTACGACAAAACCATTTTTCGGTTATTGCGGAAAAAAATCGGACTTGGACGGGGGCGCTTATTTCCTGTAGCC
>Ga0082212_10007426_pt1 | contig 14488 bp, 18 predicted proteins | sample TergutNt197P3_FD_71548 | JGI IMG/M metagenome (GOLD analysis project Ga0082212, IMG submission 71548) | Neocapritermes taracua P3 segment gut microbial communities from Petit-Saut dam, French Guiana - Nt197 P3 | ecosystem: Host-associated > Arthropoda: Insects > Digestive system > Gut ... | reverse complement strand
AAGCTGGTTACCGCCGAGGAAACGGTATACAAGGCGGTAGGCCGTCCGGCGGTGCTGGACGCGCCGCGACGCCAGTGGCCCAGAGAGCTTGCCTTCAGCCTTGCCCTTGTCTGCGTATTGGGCTATTTGTTCTGGCTCCAGTCGCAGTACCCGGCCCGAGGACAGGTGCTCCTGGGCATCTGCCAGAGCCTGTTCGGCCTTGTTTTTGGCGGGGCGGGGCTGCTGCTGTTTTTTATGAGCCTTTTCACCAGCCACGACTACACCTACCACAACATCAACATCCTGTTCGGCAACCCGCTCCTGCTGCTAGCATTCCCCCTGGGTATCCGCTATGCCGCCTCGCCGACCTACGACAGGCGCCTTTCTACAGAATTTACCCTCAGGCTGTTGTGGCTGCTCACCGCCCTGGGCATTTTTCTCTCGATGCTGATAAAGCTGTCTCCCCGCTTCTGGCAGCAGAACCTTACCGACCAGATGCTCATGCTGCCGATAGCCCTGTTTTTGGCGTTTGAGCCTGCCGGACTTCGCAGGATGATCCGGCGGGTATTCTGGCGCTGGTTATAGGGGAGGAATATGGCTTTAACGGAAGACTGGCGCGGGGTAAAATACGCCGAAACCTTCGAGGCAGAGCTGCGCGGGCTGGAACGCCGCCGCGCCAGCGATCCCGGCTGCACCGCAGCGGACATTGAAGGTACCCTCAAACATCTGTACATAATGGACGGGGCCGATCAGGGCGGCAGGGGCGGCGTGCAGGACGTGACCATGGCCGCAACGATAGCCGCCTACGAGCATTTTATTTCCCGCTGGAAGGCAGAAACGTAAAAACCCCCTGTAACCATATCCCTCCCCGGTTGTTGTTACATTAGCAGCCCAAAGTAGTTGCTAGTTCCTCCTTTATCCTTTGCCCCGGAGTTACTCCTTTCTCCGGGGCGCTTTTATGTTTTATTCCGTAGCCTATCGCCTTTCCTGGGCACTAGACACAATCCGCGCAAATTTGCTAAAATGCCGAATATGTCAGGCTCAGCCCCGTGAGCAGGGCGTAATTTTCGGGGGATTTTCCCAATAACCGATGAGGAGGTCAGTTGTCGGATAAGGATTTACGGATTAACGAGCAGATTCGGGTGCGGGAGGTCCGTCTCATCCAGGACGGAGAAAAACGGCAGGGTATTATGACAACCCTCGAAGCGCTGGAAATTGCGCAGGAAATGGGTTTGGATCTGGTGGAGGTTGCCCCGCAGGCGGCTCCCCCGGTCGTAAAAATACTGGATTACGGTAAGTTCAAATTCGAAAACGAAAAAAAAGTTCGGGATTCTAAGAAGAAGCAGAAGCTCCTAAAGCTAAAAGAAATCAGGATGCAGCCGAAGATCGATGATCACGATCTTGATTTCAAGTCAAAGCATGTCAAGGAGTTTCTTGCTGACGGCAATAAGGTCAAGGTTACGGTTCGCTTTAGGGGCCGGGAGCTTGCCCATACCGAACTGGGACAAGATGTCCTGAAAGATGTCCTTGCGAGAATTGAGGGGGAATATGTAATGGATAAACCTCCGGCAATGGAAGGCCGGTTCATGTCCATGGTATTAAGCCCGAAATCCAAGAAATAGAACAAAGGAAAAGATCATGCCAAAGATGAAAACAAAAAAAAGCGCGGCAAAGCGCTTTAGCTTTACCGGTACGGGAAAGGTAAAGTATAAAAAACAGAACCTTCGCCATATTTTGACAAAAAAGTCCGCCAAACGGAAACGGAATTTACGTCATGCAGGGATGCTTTCCGAAGACAATGTCCCGGTTGTCAGAAAACAAATGCTGCCCTACGGTTAGGGCAAAAAGAGGTAATTACCATGCCAAGAGCAATAGACGGTTCCAAACGCAAGGAACATCGCAAAAAAATACTTAAACAGGCAAAGGGGTTCTGGGGCCGCAGGCACTCAAACTATAAGACAGCCAAGGATGCAGTTGCCAAAGCCCTGTCCTATGCGTATCGTGACAGGAAGGACCGGAAAGGGGAGTTCCGTAAATTGTGGATCATCAGGATTAACGCCGCCTGCCGCGAAGAAGGGCTTTCCTATTCGCAGTTTATCTCAGGGCTTAACAAAGCAGGGGTCATTATCAATCGAAAGGCCCTCGCACATCTTGCCGTAGAAGATGTTCAGGCTTTTAAGGCCGTGATCGCCAAAGCAAAAACAGCGCTGGGAGCATAATCCCCGGGAGGATCCGCATGATAAACCTTGAACAGCTTAAATTGCTGGAAACGAAGGTCGTTAATGCAATTGACTGGATAGAGCGGCTTTCGGACGAGAACGCCGGCTTGCGTCAAAAAGAGACGGAGCTGCAAACAAGGCTGGAAACGTATCAGAGGCGGAATGACGAACTTGAGGCCCTGATCATGCGTTTCAAAGAAGATCAGGGCAAGATAGAGGATGCTATTCTTGCCGCGCTGGACAGGTTTAACCAGTTCGAGAAAGCAATTGAAAAAAGCCTGTGGGATAAACCCGGCGGTACCAAGGCTGCCGCTAAAGAGCCGGCAAAATCTCAGCAGACTGTGGAAATTCCCCCGGTATCAATTGATGCTGCCGGTTCCGGCAATGGAAAGATCAATTTTGAGATACCGCTGTCATCCACCGGGACCAACGGATCAAATATTCATCAGGATGCAGAACCTGAAAGCGTAATCGACGACGACATTCTCGACCCCCTGTCCTCTCTGGAGTCTTTGGATGACACGCTGGAACCGTTGACAATTGCCGATAGTCCGCCAAAGAAAAGCGGGGAGTTGGATATTTTTTAGGCAAGGAAAATGGCTGTGAAAGAGTCTCTGCCGGAAACAGTGACCGAAGATTCTCCTCCGGAACCTGGTACCGGGCGGGCGATGGTCGGCGAAGATTCCCCTCCGGAATATCAGCCGAAGCCTAAAGCCGGCCCTCATGATCTTCTTATCAATATCCTTGGCACCAGTTTTTCCATAACGGCAGGTGAGAATCCTGAGTATCTGGATGAAGTTTTGGCACAGTACCGGATCGCCGTCGCAAATACCCAGGGCATATCGGGGATGAAAGACCCGCTCAAAGTGGCAATCCTTACCGGTTTTTTGTTATGCGATGAAATTAATAAACTGAAACTGCAATTTGAAGAGGATCAGGCAAATACCGAAGCGCAATGGGCAGACGAAGAGCAGGAACGTAATCATATTACACAAAATTTGATAACCCGCCTCGATCAGGCTATAGACGAGTTACATTCATCTGATGCCCGAACTGTATAAGCTGCACAATCAGATCAAGCATTACGAATGGGGTTCTCCGCGTTTTATTCCCGGGCTGCTGGATATACCGGGCGATAACCGTCCCTGGGCTGAACTTTGGATGGGCTGCCATCCACAAGCGTCCTCAATGGCCGGTGATACCAGCCTCGATCAGCTAATCGCCGAAAACCCCCGCCGTTATCTTGGTGAAAAAGCAGCGCAGAAGTACGGAACCCTTCCCTTTCTGTTCAAGCTCCTCGCCGCGGAAAAACCGCTCTCCATTCAGGCCCATCCAAACCTGACCCATGCGCGTGAAGGATTTGACCGGGAGAACAGGGCCGCCTTGCCATTGCAGGTGCCAAACCGCAATTACAAAGATGCTAATCACAAACCGGAGCTCCTCTGTGCCCTTACGCCTTTTACCGGTATGTGCGGCTTTCGTGAGCCGGAAAAAATAAAGAATTTGCTCGATATTTTTATCACGCAAAGGCGCAAAGGCGCAGAGGATAATGCGAGGATTGTGAAGGACGCGCTTTCTTCTGTGTCATTGTGTCTTGATGAGGGGTCTTCAGAGGAAAAGTTGCGCAATTTTCTTGAAGCCTTGTTTAATCTTTCTCAAACGGCGCGTCAGGCGCTTACCGAATACATTCTTTCTTCCAAACCTTCCTCTCCCGAATGGGAGATTATGCGAAAATTTGCAGAAATGTACCCCGGCGATCCGGCAGTGATAGCGCCGCTGTATCTCAATGTTTTCCATCTGGAACCGGGGGAGGCAATCTTCCTGAAAGCCGGGGTACTACACGCCTACATCAGCGGCTTTGCGGTGGAACTGGCGGCCAATTCCGACAATGTGCTGCGGGGAGGCCTTACCGCCAAGCATGTCGATGTCCCGGAGTTGATGAACATACTGGATTTCAGCCCCCTGGAGCTTCGCATTATTAAACCTGATTCGTCCCTCCCTTGTTTCACCTATTTCACCCCTTGTGAGGAATTCCTGCTTACAAAGATGCGCTGCGACGGAGGTGGCAGTACGGCTACCTTCGCGCACGACAGCCCTGCGATCTGCATAGTCACCGAAGGGGAAGCGGCTGTCGGTAGCGGGGACATGATTCTCAGGCAGGGGGAATCGGCCTTTATCCCCGCCGGTGAGACACCCCTTTCGCTGCACGGGCGTTTCACCCTCTATATCGCTTCATGTCCGTTTATGATGAAAATTCTTGTTGACGCCGACTCCTGCCCTCGGGAGGCGCGGGAACTGATCCTCCGCACCGCCGGCCGTCTGGGGCTGCCGCTTATTTTTGCCGCAAACCGCCCCATACCGGGGATAAGTGGGGAAAATGTTACAATGGAGATCTGTCCCGCCGGGGATAATTCCGCCGACAACCGTATTGTGGAACTTGCCATGCATGGGGACCTTGCTGTCAGCCGTGACCTGGCGTTGGCCAAGCGTCTTTTGGATAAGGGTGTTACCGTAATCGATGACCGTGGGCGGGTTTTTACCCGGGACAACATCAACGAATTATTATCCCTGCGGGACTTTACTGTAGGACTTGCCGAAAACGGTCTGGGCGTGGAACGGACGGCAAGCTACGGCAAAAAGGAACGCAAAGCCTTTGCCGACAGCCTTGACCGCCAGCTTGTTAAACTTATAAGGAAAGGGTAAACAAGTTAGGCGAATGTAAACGAATGAATTTTATTGGGCCGACGGATCTTCAGGATACAGACTTTGGGTCTGCTTGATGCTGGGAAGTATCTCAAAGAAAATATCTATTAATTCGGGATCAAATTTGCTCCCCGAAAGCTGCTGCATTTCCGCAAGTACCTGTTCTTCGCTCCAGGGCTCCTTGTACACCCTTTTTGAACAAAGCGCGTCAAACACATCGGCAATGGCGACAATCCTTCCGGTAAGCGGTATCTCCTCGCCTTTTCTGGATAATGGCTTGCCCTCATCGCTGGTTTTTTCCGGAATGAGGCTGACCGGATCGACCCAGCCGGGGTATCCTGTGCCGTCCCAGTTTTCATGGTGGGTTAGGGCAATTTCCCTGGCAATAATGTCAATAGGCGAATGGGGATCGTCAAAGAGGCTGGCTCCATACAGGGTGTGGTGCTGCATTATAAGAAATTCTTCGGGGGTAAAGCGGGCCGGCTTTTTAAGGATCATATCTGAGATAGCCACTTTGCCGACATCGTGAAGCATTGCGCCAATCTTGAGAATATCCCGGAAACTCTCGTGTTCGGCGGCAGGTATTTTTTTGTGATACGCCCAGCGATCGTAAATTTCAACGGCATAGCCTGCCACACGGTTAACGTGAGTTCCGGTTTCCTTGGGATCCCTCAGTTCAGACATCTTGATCATGCGGAGGATCATCGCCCTGGTTACATAGGCGCGCTGCAGCGCAACTGTTGCATTGGCGGCAAAATGGGTGATAAGGAATTTGTCTTCTTCCGAAAACGGCACAACCATTCCTTCTTTCATCTTATTGATGACCTGAATGACACCCAATAGCCGCCCATCTGCGGTCATGAGGGGGAATGTCAGCGTAGAGGTAGTTTTATAGCCGGTCAACTTGTCAAAAGAAGAATTGAAGGAATAGGGCTCATCAGCAGGTATATTATACATATCGGGTACATTTACGATATTTCCGGTAAGGGCGCAATATCCGGAAATAGACTTTTCGTTAATCGGCACGGAAAAAATCGAATAGATCATCTTTTGGCCGGGAGGCAGGGTTTTTTGTATTTTGTTATTCTGGGAATATTTGATCAGGAGCTTGTCTGTTATTATCCCCTGATCGTCGACAGCCTGTTTTACATAAATCGAACCCGCATCAGCGTGGACCACTTTGCGGGCTTCGAGGAGAATCCGTTCGAGAAGCAGATCAAGATCCTGGATCTGGTTCAGTTCCGAATCAAGCTCAATAATCGACTTGAAATCCGTGGCTTCCCCTGGCATGGTAACCCTTAGTCTCTTCGTCCCGTGCATTTAATGATATGGTAGCCAAACTGGGTTTGTACCACATCTCCCACCGATCCGGGGGACAGGCGCTTCACCGCCGATTCGAATGGGGCCACCATTTGTCCTTCGCCAAACCAGCCCAGATCCCCGCCGGAGGATTTTGAGGGACAGGTGGAAAACTCTCTCGCGAGGGATTCAAACTGTGTGCCCTGCTTGACCTTTTTAAGGATATCTTCCGCCGATCCCCGGTCTTTTACCAATATGTGACTAGCCCGCCATTCCATATACTATCTCCTTGTTGTATTGTACACTCTGAAGGCTGTAATAACAATACGTCCACTGCCCCTAATAATAGCTGATTCGATAATCGCCGGACACCTCAAAGCCTATCCGCTGATACACCCGGTGAGCCCGGACATTTGATTTTTTGACAAAGAGGGAGATGCCCCTGCCCTGGGCGGCCAGGTCTGAGACAAACTCTCCTGCCATTCTGCGGGCAATGCCCAGGCCCCGGTAATCGGGATGAACATACACGCCGCCAATCTGAAAACGGGTAAAAGAGACCGCGTTGGTGTTAATTTTTCCTACCAGACGTCCATTAAGTTCAGCAACGAGCATCTGTTCTTTTGAAAAGATACGCTGGGTGTTCAGGCGGCTGACGGCAGCGTTAAATTCCGATGCGGCTGGTATAACTTCTTCCTGCTCGTATGCGGCATGCAATGCTGCAAGGGCATCCATGTCAGCTGCCTGTGGTTTTCGTATCGCCAACCCTGCAGGCCCTGCTGAATGGAAGCCGGAGGGCGCATGATCAATGCACATCACGTCGTAATCATTGCTTTCCGCCGCGAATAATCCGATTTTTTCCAGTTCGCATTCGAGAATTGTCGCATCCTCCTTCCTGCCCTGTACAGAATGGATAGGGACTGTGCCAAAAATGCTGCAGAGGAAATGCGGAAAAGGTATCTTCCGGCCGCATAGTACGGGCAGAAGGAGCTGGTTGGACTGAATAATAAGGGCGGAGATTTCTCCATCCTTGCCGTTCAGTATCCATATCCGGCTATTCTGGGAGTCGCGGTTCAGAAACCGGCTGCATGCATTTATGCACCAAAGTTCCTGAGATTGTAATAGCAGTTCAGTCTTGGATGTTTGCTGCTTTTTCATTTTTCGCCAGCGCTGCCGCCGCGAATTACTCATAGGGCAGCTTTCCCTCGGCGGGAATCCTCCCGGTGATTACGGAAAAACCGGCTGCAAGCGATTCAATGGCATCACTGTACACCGCCACAGCCCCGTCTACCCAGGGGGCCTGTTCAAGGTGTACGGGGTTCAGCACCGAAAGCACAATGACTCTTTTTCTCAGCGGTTCCAGACGGCGCAGCATCCGTACGCCGGCGGTATCGGAAAGGCAGAAGATGATCGTGTCACAGCGGCCGGCGTATGACAGCAGATCGTTGATGTCAAATACTTCAGAGTACCAGTAGGAAATAGCTCCGGGAAAAGCAGCTCTTCCCACTTTGAAAAAATCAAGATATTGTCCTGTCAGCAAAACCCTTCCGGCGTTTTCCGGCTTCAATGGAAAAACATTCTGCCCGTCCTGTGACGATGGCTTCACAATGGTAGCGCTCCGTGCCGCAAGGTTCAGAAAAAAGGCGCTGCCTTCAGGATCGATCAGGCCGGCTTCCACCTTCTGCAGATCGGGAATATACGGCACCGCCTGGCTGCCGCGCAGGTAACGAAGTTTTGTTACCAGGATCCGTCTGGCGGAATCCCGTACCAGCTGCCGGAATTCTTCATCTTCTTTCATCGAATTTGACAATAAGGTCCACACCGGATCGTACAGGTTTGGTGTTTGTGAAAACAGGATGATGTCATTTCCGGCGGCAAGGGCCTGCCTTGCGGCGCGTGAAAGGCTGCCTGTCCAGAGTGTAGCGCCGTTCATCATCATATCGTCGGTAATGATCAGACCTCGAAAGCCCATCTTTTCGCGGAGTATGTCTTTCAGAAACCAGGGGGATAGCGACGCCGGGGCGCCGGCGGATTCGGTATTGGGGAAGGCAAGATGACCACTCATTACTGCGGGAATCCCTTCTGCGGCAAGCATACGGTAGGGAACCAGTTCCCTGTCCCAAAGCGTCTCAAATGAAGCATCGATCACCGGTAATACACCATGCGAATCAAGCTCTGTATCTCCGTGGCCGGGATAATGCTTTGCCGTGGGAATTATTCCCGCCGCTTGCTGACCCTTCATAAACGCCGCGCCGAGAATTCCCACATTTACCGGATCACTGCCAAATGCCCTTGGCCCAATCAACACCGAGCCGCGGTTGGTGAAAAGGTCAACTGTCGGGGCAAAATTCATATTGATCCCCAGCATTGCCAACTCCTGGGCGATATAGTAACCGGCAAGGTATGCATCGCGGGGATAACCTGTTGCGCCGATTGCCATGTTACCCGGCGTTTCGCTGGTATCTCCCTTTACATGGCGAATCCAGCCCCCCTCCTGATCGGTGGCCACCAAGAGGGGGATGTTGAACGGGCCTTTGAGACTTGCCTCCTGCAATGTGCCGATTGTTCGTGCAAGGCGTGTGGTATCTGCGGTATTCCATCCAAAAACTTTTACCCCGCCTATGCCGCGCTCGCGTATCCATTCCATTATCAGCGGCGAAGGCTCACCCCCCGTCCAGCCGAGCATGAAAACCTGCGCCAGGGCCTGATCATCAGTCATCGCCCCTTCAATGGCGGCGGCAAGCTCTTCCGGTGTCCCGTCGTCGGAAAAGTTCAGGGAAAAAAGCGAAGCGGAAAAGAAAAACAACAATAAAGTAAAAATACACAGCAGTTGAAAATGCTTGTTATGCGTCATTGTATCCATCCGTCGTTCATTGATAAGCCGTACCGCGCAGGGCGTCAAGATATTCTGCTGCGCTGTGGGCGGCAACCGCGCCTTCTCCGGCCGCAACAACTACCTGCCGGAAAGCACCTGAGCGAACATCACCGGCGGCAAACAAACCCGGCACGGACGCTGCCATTTTTTGATCGGTAACAATGCAGCCGCTTTCGTCCAGCACCGCCTGTAAACTGCCGCCTGATACCAGTGACGACTGGGGGATCGTCCCGGCAAAGATAAAAACCGCATCGGCGGATTCTTCATAGGTTTTTCCGTCATGCTCAAGCAGCACCGAAGAAACTTTCTGTTCTCCTTTTATTTCCTTTATCACCGTATTAAACCGTACTTCAATGTTTTTGTTATTCATGACCCGCCGGGCAAGGGCCGGCTGGGCACGGAAACGATCGCGGCGGTGAACCACGGTCACCTGTGAGCTGAGACGGGAAAGGTACTGAGCCTCGTCGCAGGCTGCGTCTCCTCCGCCTATCACCAATATTTTTTTGTTTTTAAAAAACGCGCCGTCACAGGTAGCGCAGTAGGAAACGCCGCGTCCTGAAAATTCCTTTTCGCCGGGAATGTCCAGGCAGCGGTGTGCCGCACCCGTTGCGATAACTACCGCAGGGGCATTGTACTTCCCGCCCCCTGCCAGAACTGCGGTAAACATCTCTTTCTCTTTAACCAGCCCGCTGACTGTTTCACTGATAAAAGACGCGCCAAAGGTTTCTGCCTGGCGGTGCATATCCCCGGCAAAGTCAAAGCCTGTTCTCGGCCCTGCGATTACATTGCCTTCGGTGTCATGAATTTCCACATTTCCGGGGTAGTTTTCCAGTACATCGATCATCAAAACCTGTCCGCCGGGGGCAAGCTGTTCGAGAACCAGAACATTCAGGTTAGCCCTTGCCCCGTATTGCGCCGCCGTAAGGCCGGCCGGTCCCGCCCCGATAATCAGCAGATCAACGTCAGCCGGCAGGCTATTTATCTCAGGGTTCATACTATATATATACAATGTTTGGATTGTTATGATAAGAGGGTATTAAGACCAGGTTGGATTCTGTTTTTTTGTGATCCGGATCAACATGTTGTTGCCATCCTGATCATGGATTACGGTGTCAGTTTTTGCAATGATTTGTAATGTATACGACATTAATGGCGTATATATTTAGTTAAGCGAAATGGCGCAGTTGGTTGACAAAATACTTGAGTAAATATATACTGAAAAAAGGGGATAATATGTTGAATAATAAAACTATTTTTGAGAAAGGAAAAGAATATTTACTCGGATTTAAAGAGATCAATTATGAAATATTAAACGGACAAATAAAATTTCCTGAAAAAAATAAACCTAAAGATAAATCAATGTTGTTCAAAAAAATGATAGAGCATGCACAAAACAGACAAGGAATGCCTAATTCTATTGGAGACATTAATAATTTAATAACATTCCTGTATGGTTTTAACCCAGATGAAGTTATTGAAAATTATGACAATTGGGAAAAACTGTTTGATTCTATCAATAATAGTAAATATACACCTCCAGGTAGAATGGATAAAAAAAATAAACGAAATTATTGGGTAATTTTCTGTAAATCAATTATTTCAATAGCAGAATATTTGAGACAATTTAACGATATTACTGAATTTGATAATTATGTCAATCAATTTATTACAAACATTCCTGATATAAGGCTATCATTACCTTTAATTTTAAAGGAAGAAATATTTGGCTATCAATTTGCTCTTGCTTGTGACTTCATAAAAGAAAATATCTCCAAAGATTTTGTTAAACCTGATGTACATATTAGAGATATTTTTATTGGAATTGGTTTGTCCAATAAAAGTTCATCAGACTATCAAATATTTAGAGATGTAATTAATTTTTCAAATTCTATCTCTGAAGAACCTTATTCTGTGGATAAATTATTTTGGTTAATTGGCAGTGGAAAGTTTTACATTTATGATATTGAAGTAAAAACTAATAAAAATAACTTTATAAAACTTATTAATAAATTAAATGGAAAACATAATAAATGACCCTTGATGATTATATAGAAAAATATCCTACATTAAGAGAAATGCCACCTCTTTGTATATTTTGTATTCTAACTAACTATAAAGAAAAAATATTTTGGATAGATCCTGATGCATTTCGTAAAAATAGTTTTTTTATAATTGTAAATGAGGCTCGAGAATTAATAAATAAATTATCTTTCAAAGAATTTAATAAAAATATAGATAATTATTTAAATAATGGATGGTTTAATGATAATGACTTTTTTATCAATAAAGATATAAAAACATGGATTAAAGACTTTACAAATGAATATGGAATATCATTGGAATAAAGCGCCACTTCGCTTAACAAACGGTTAGCGCTTCGCCGCCTTACGGCGGCTCGGGTTCCGCAAAACACCAGTCGGCGTTTCACGCCTTTGTGGTGTTTTGCTCCACCACATTTTGCCAGCCCTGGTCTTGCTACGCAAGCCCTTATACGGGCTGGCAAAACGTCGCCAACCTAGAACGTTATATGCCATTTGCCCAGAATGGTTCAATATATTGACATAATGAATAAATGCATATATACTAAATATAGTAGGAGAATAAAATGATTAATGTTCAAGAATCGTTTAGAAAATGGTTTAGCCCCAAAAAACCAAAGAGTTATAAAAATTGGGACACTCGACTTGATGAAATAAAAGAAGCATATATGGCTTCATTTGGAAATAATGTTTTTGAAATAAATGAAAATATAGAAATCTCAATAAATGAAATTAAAGAGAATATTGAAAAAAGGCAAGAAGTAGACAATAAAACATTTGCCGAATTTAATCGAAGAATGAGCAATGGAATTCCACAGGCTATTTTAAGCACATGGTTAATTACTTTTTTGCGTGATTACTCTTACATTAATGAAACAGAAAATATGGACAATGAAATAATTGTAAATAAAAACGAAAATATAGATATAAAGAATAATTTTTCTTTGGAAAAGGATTTAGAAAATTCGCTAATTTCTCAATATGAAGAATTATTTCCAGAATACAAAATATATGGAGAAAATGGCGAAGGTATTCAATACATAATTGGTGGAAAAAGAATTGATTTGTTGTTAGAACATAAAACTAAAAACCAATTACTTGTAATAGAATTAAAGGCAGGGGTTGCCCGTTTTGATGTTTTTGGACAAATATCAATGTATTTAGGGCTTTTAATGGAAAAATTTAGTGATAAAACAATTAATGGTGTAATTATTGCATCGGAAATAGATCAATCATTAATTAAAGCTGCCATTACAAATAAAAATGTTAAACTAATGGAATATAAAATGGAATTAAGTTTAACAGAAATTGGTAAAGGGGCAAACGGCATATAACAAACGGTTAGCGCTGCGCCGCCAGTAGGCGGCTTGGGTTCCGCAAAACACCAGTCGGGCTTTCAGCCCTTTGTGGTGTTTTGCTCCACCACATTTTGCCAGCCCTGGTCTTGCTACGCAAGCCCTTATCCGGGCTGGCAAAACGTCGCCAACCTAGAACGTTAGGCAAAATGGGGGCTAAATATGGTGTAAAATAATGATTTTTGAAAAATGATATTGACAGAAATCAAATTATTTTATATACTGATCAGCGAAAATAATTTTTGATTATTTATCAAGAGAGGCTTTTGATGGATACAGGGATGACTTTTGTTTCATTTTTACCTATGATCATTATCGTAATGATTATAGGCATTGTCGGTGGCTTAATAGTGTTCTTTGTAACTAAGAAAAAAAAGAAGTAAATATTCTCCAAAATGGGATTTATTTTAAAAGAGGTATGAAATGAAGAAGAGTTTTTTTGTACTGTTCTTTTTTGCTTTTATTGCATGTTCAGTTTTTGCAAAAGGAAATCCAGATGCATATGGTTATGAAGGAACTCCTCCCGTTAGTGGTTTAATAATTTTTTCCAGAATCATTATCGTAATGATTCTGGGCATTGTCGGTGGCTTGATAGTGTTTTCCGTAACTAAGAAAAAAAAGAAATAGATACTAATTTATATGATTGTATATCATATTATTGCAGTGTAAAAAGGAGGCAAAAATGGCTTTTTGTTCAAATTGTGGTGGGAAAATTGAAGAAGGTGTAAAATTTTGTTCTAGTTGTGGTAAGGCCGTATCTGAAACAAATGAGCCTGTTATTCAAACTTGTTCAAATTGTGGAACAAAACTTGAAGAAGGTAAAAAATTTTGCTCAAATTGCGGAAGTTCGGTAGGTGGTGTTCCTGTTACCTCACAAACCGCTCCAGTTGCACAACCAACAATGCAAACACAACAAATGGCTTCAGATGAAAAATTTTGTTTTTCATGCGGTTCAATAATCAAAAAGGCAGCAGTGCTTTGTCCTAAGTGTGGTGTAAATCAAAATGACAGAAACAGTATAAATGCAACTGATGTATATTGTACATCATGCGGAAAGTCTATTAAAAAGGCGGCATCGGTATGTCCCTTTTGCGGAGTTATGCAGGGATCAAGTTCTGGACAAAAGAGTAAGACAACGGCAATTATACTCTGGCTCTTTGGTTTTCACCGTTTTTATGTTGGAAAAATTGGAACTGGAATATTATATTGGCTTACACTTGGTGGTATGGGTATATGGACGATTATTGATATTGTCCTTATTGGTACTGATAAATTTACAGATAAGGAAGGAAATCCATTGGTCAAAGGTTGATCAGTAAAATGATTTCCAAAATTTATCATATTGTAATAAAGTACGCCCCCACTTCGCCTAACAAACGGTTAGCGCTTCGCCGCCTTACGGCGGCTCGGGTTCCGCAAAACACCAGTCGGCGCTATGCGCCTTTGTGGTGTTTTGCTCCACCACATTTTTGCAGCCCTGGTCTTGCTTCGCAAGCCCTTATTCGGGCTGCAAAAACGTCGCCAACCTAGAACGTTAAGCGAAATAAAAATTGACTATTGTCTCAATAATAATCCATAAATATTTGACAATATATGAATGGATATTGTACTATTCAATAAAACTTTTATTTCGGATAGGAATAAATATGGATATTGGATTTACAATAGACAGAACAAGAATTGATATAAGAATTATTTTAATAATTGAAACAAAAAATGGTTACATTTTTCAAAAAGGAAATAATCTAAATTGTTACTGGATTGTTGATGATAAAATCCACCAAAATGAATCATCAGATGATGCTGCAAAAAGAATGTTGGAAGAAACATTCGGAATAATTACTGACAAAATAAAATTAAATACAATAGTGGAAAGTTTTTATGTATTATCTCGTGAAGATTGTAGGGAATTTTGTTTTGTATATAAATGTAAAGTTAATAGAAAAATACATTTATCTGATAATTATTGTGTATTTAGTAAAGAAGAAATGGAAACAAAAAACATAAGACCCAAAATAATAT
>Ga0082212_10007425_pt1 | contig 14489 bp, 13 predicted proteins | sample TergutNt197P3_FD_71548 | JGI IMG/M metagenome (GOLD analysis project Ga0082212, IMG submission 71548) | Neocapritermes taracua P3 segment gut microbial communities from Petit-Saut dam, French Guiana - Nt197 P3 | ecosystem: Host-associated > Arthropoda: Insects > Digestive system > Gut ... | reverse complement strand
AAATGCCAGAATAAAAGTCCGCAGGACGATAAAGGTCGATGGAGAGACGATATCCGGAATAATCGAGACGACGGCGGGAAGATTGATTTTTAATGAACAGATCCCGCAGGATCTCGGGCTGATAGAAAGAAACCTCCCGGAGGATCATCTGAAGCTGGAAATAGACCACCTTGTCGGTAAAAAGCAGCTGGGGCAGATAATCGAGGCGAGCATCAGAGTGCACGGAGTCGGAGGTACCTCAGAGGTCCTTGACAGAATAAAGGGAATGGGGTTCAAGTATTCCACCCGCGGCGCCATTACGGTTTCCATCTCCGACATAGTTATTCCGCCGCAGAAAAAGGAGTACCTTGAACAGGCGGAGGACAGTATCGACAGGATATCCCGCCAGTATCAGCGCGGTTTGATATCCAACGATGAGAGATACCGGGAGATAATCGGGATATGGTCGGATACAACCGATAAGGTCTCTACCGCCCTGCGTGAGAATCTGCAGGATGACAATCCCATTTTTATGATGGCTGATTCCGGAGCCAGAGGTTCCGCGGACCAGATAAAGCAGCTTGCCGGAATGCGCGGGCTGATAGCCAACACTTCGGGACGCACCATCGAGATCCCGATTCGTTCCAACTACCGCGAAGGCCTGAATATACTCGAATATTTCATATCCTCGCGCGGCGCCAGAAAGGGTCTCGCCGATACGGCGCTGAGGACCGCCGACTCCGGATATCTCACGCGGCGGCTGGTGGATGTTTCCCAGGAGGTCATTATCAGGGAGTCCGATTGCGGCGCTGCTGAAGGTATTGAGGTAAAAGACATCCGGGACGGGAATGAAATAATTGAACCTATGAAAGAACGTCTTCTCGGACGTTTCCCGGTTGAGGATGTTATAGATAAGTCTACAGGAGAGGTCATAGTATCCACCGAAAGTATGATAGACGAGGAGATAGCTGAAAGGATAATCAAAGCCGGAATAGAGAGCCTGACACTGAGATCACCTCTCAACTGCCGAAGCAGGCAGGGCGCCTGCGCCAAGTGTTACGGCGCGGATCTGTCCAACGGGAAACTCATCGGTATGGGTGAAGCGGTCGGGATAATTGCCGCTCAATCGATAGGCGAACCTGGTACGCAGCTCACGATGAGGACCTTCCATACGGGAGGCATTATCAGCGCCGACGATATTACCCAGGGTTTGCCGCGCGTCGAGGAACTGTTTGAGGCAAGGAAGCCTAAACCGCAGTATCTGGCAATACTGGCCGAGATCTCAGGGGTGGTATCCATAGATGAGAGCAGAAAAAATCGTTACGCAATAGTGACGGGGACGGATGAGGACGGTAATCCGATAGAGCGCAGTTATCTCATACCCTACGGGGTGGGGCTCAAGGTCTCCGAAGGGGATAATGTCAACTCCGGGGATATGTTAACCGAAGGACTCGCCAATCCCCATGATATTCTCGCCATAAAAGGAAAACTCGCGGTTCAGGACTATCTCATTGAAGAGGTACAGCGTGTTTACCGAATGCAAGGGGTAGACATCAATGACAAGCATATCGAGGTCATCGTGCGTCAGATGATGCGCAAGGACCGCATTACCGACGCCGGAAGCAGTGATCTGCTGCAGGGTTCACTCATTGACAAAACCGAGCTGATGCTGATCAATCGCGCGCTGCAGAAGTATATAGATGATGGTGAAGAGGATGTAGAACTCGTAAAGACCGAACCGGTGCTGCTCGGAATCACTAAAGCCTCGCTGGCTACGGATTCCTTCCTATCCGCCGCGTCATTCCAGGAAACGACAAGGGTGCTTACCGACGCCGCTATCAAAGGAAAGACCGATCCTCTGCTGGGACTCAAGGAAAATGTCATTATAGGAAAACTTATACCGGCAGGAACAGGAATGGAAAGATTCGGAGAGGCGGACTATGAGTTCACCGAAAAATACCTGTCTGAGTTCTCGATGCGCGGGGCGGGCGGCGCGAAATAGAGTTTGAAACGGACCGGTTGGGTTTGTTACCGATTTGTATTTTGCTTTTTATGAATTCCTGAGATATAATATGTACCGCTGTTTTTAGGCAGAAGTTTTCAGAGATGAAAACGCTTAAAATAGAAAAATAAGATAAAAGGAGGTGAAATTTTGCCGACATTCAATCAACTGGTAAGAAAAGGCCGCGAAGAATCGATTGTTAAATCCACATCGCCCGCGCTGCAGAGAAGCTACAACTCCAAAAAGCGCAACTTTACCGACCAGAGCTCACCGCAGAAACGCGGGGTTTGTACGACCGTGAAGACAATGACCCCGAAGAAACCCAACTCGGCGCTGCGCAAGGTCGCGAGGGTGCGTTTGAGCAACGGGATAGAGGTCTGGGGATACATTCCGGGCGTAGGACACAATCTGCAGGAGCACAGCGTTGTTCTTGTCCGGGGAGGAAGAGTAAAGGATCTCCCGGGTGTGCGCTACCATATCATCCGCGGCACGCTTGACACTCAAGGTGTAACGTCAAGAGGGCAGGCCCGCTCCAAATACGGAGCGAAGAAACCTAAGTCCGTCTGAAAAACTTAAGCCTTTTACAGGGTATTCGTATAGATTTGACAGAAAAGATGTCAGGATATACGTTATCTCAGAAAGGCGGAAAACGGGAGCTTTAAGCTTTCGAGTACCTGTGAAATCATTTATCTAATGAAGGAGGGAAGTAAGTATGCCCAGGAGAGGTAACGTTCCCAAACGCGATGTGCTGCCCGATCCGTTGTATGGTTCGAAGATGGTCACGCGTCTGATAAACAGCGTGATGTATGACGGGAAAAAGGGAGTCGCGCAGCAAATTGTCTATTCCGCTTTTGATATTGTTAAGGATAAAACCGGAAACAATCCGCTGGAGATGTTTGAAAAAGCGCTGGACAATATCATGCCGGAGCTGGAAGTTAAGGCAAGGCGTGTCGGAGGTTCTACCTATCAGGTGCCCATGGAAGTCCGCCCCGAGCGGAGAACTACGCTGGGACTGCGCTGGCTTGTCGGATTTTCGAGACAACGTTCCGAACGAACCATGAAGGAAAGACTGGCAAACGAGATAGTTGACGCGGTCAACGGAAACGGGAACGCGGTAAAACGCCGTGAGGACACCCACAGAATGGCGGAGGCGAACCGCGCCTTCGCGCACTACAGATACTAAACGGAAAGAAGGCTAAGATGTCCTTCGGAACATCTTAGCTACTGACAGTTTAATGACCGGGTACCGGTTAAATCTTTGGAGGTTCTTATGCCGAGGGAGATATCCCTTGAATCCACCAGAAATGTTGGAATTATGGCTCATATCGACGCCGGTAAGACTACGACTACCGAGCGGATTTTGTTCTATACCGGGATAAACCGCAAGGTCGGCGAGGTTCATGACGGCGCCGCTACTATGGACTGGATGGAGCTGGAAAAGGAACGCGGAATAACAATAACTTCAGCGGCGACCACCGCGTTTTGGAAGGGATGCCGGGTCAATATTATCGACACCCCCGGACATGTTGATTTTACCGTCGAAGTCGAACGCTCGCTCAGGGTGCTTGACGGGGCGGTGGCGGTTTTCTGCGCAAAGGGAGGGGTTGAACCTCAGTCAGAAACGGTCTGGAGACAGGCTGACAAATACATGGTACCGAGGCTGGCGTATATCAACAAAATGGATATCTCCGGAGCGGACTTTTTCCGCGTGGTGGAGATGATGAAGGAACGTCTCAAAGCCAATGCGGTTCCCATTCAGATACCGATAGGAGTCGAAGAAGGTTACGCAGGGCTTATCGACATCGTGGAGATGAAGGCGTATACCGATTTCGACGCGGTGGCGCAGGAAATAGAGAGCGGGGAGATCCCGGCGGAATACCGGGCTAAAGCGGAGGAATGCCGCGATCATCTGCTCGAAGCGCTTTCAGATGTGGATGAAACAGTGATGGAGATCTACCTTGAAGGAGGAGAAGTCCCGGCAGCGGATATAAAACGGGCGATACGCGCGGGAACCATAGCGAATGCGCTGGTACCTGTCGTATGCGGCTCTTCCTACAGAAATAAAGGGGTACAAAAACTACTCGACGCTATTATTGACTATATGCCGTCACCATCGGATGTTCCCCCGATAAAAGGGGTTAACCCGAAAAACTCAACCGAGGAAGAGAGGTTGTCCGGGGATGAACAACCTTTTTCAGCCCTCGCGTTCAAGATCGCGGCTGACCCGTTTGTCGGAAAACTCAGCTTTTTCCGGGTCTACTCCGGGACGGTAAAAGCAGGAAGCTCGGTATACAATTCAGTCAAGGATAAAAACGAGCGGATGGGGCGTATTTTGCAGATGCACGCCAACCACCGCACAGACATAGACGTCTGTTATTCGGGGGATATAGCGGCGGCGGTGGGACTGAAAAACACCACCACCGGTGACACGCTGTGCCTGCAGAATAAACCCATTATTCTTGAGTCCATGGAGTTTCCCGAACCGGTTATTCGGGTGGCGATAGAACCGAAGACCAAAGCCGGGCAGGAGAGGATGGCTCTCGCTCTCGCGAAACTCTCGGAGGAAGATCCTACGTTTAAATGTTACACCGATGAAGAAACCGGACAGACAATAATTGCCGGTATGGGAGAGCTCCACCTTGAGATAATCGTCGATAGACTGCTCAGAGAATTTAAGGTGGAGGCTAATGTCGGAAGTCCTCAGGTATCATACCGGGAAACCATCCGCAGACAGGCTGAAGCGGAGCAGAGATATGTCAGGCAGAGCGGCGGACATGGGCAGTACGCCCATGTGAAACTGAGAATCGAGCCTAATGAGAGCAAGGGATATGAATTTATAAACGCCGTAACCGGAGGAGCCATTCCCAAAGAGTATGTAGAACCGGTCAACCAGGGAGTACAAGGCGCGCTGATGTCCGGAATTCTCGGGGGATATCCGGTTGTCGACATCAAGATCACACTGCTGGATGGCTCATTCCATGAAGTCGACTCTTCGGAACTCGCGTTTAAGATAGCAGGATCACTGGCAATCAAGGACGCGTTGAAAAAGGCGGATCCGGTCATTCTCGAACCGATAATGAAGGTTGCTGTCACCATGCCGGACGAGTATCTCGGTGATGTTATCGGAGACCTGAACGGACGCAGGGGACAAATCCAGGGAATAGACTCCCTGAGCAGCGGACAGCAGATAAACGTATTTGTCCCGTTATCCGAGATGTTCGGGTACGCGACCGATCTGCGGTCAAAAACACAGGGACGCGGGCAGTATACAATGGAACCGAGTCATTATGTCGAAGTTCCTGAGTCGGCAATGACAGGCATTTTCAGATACAGATGAACAAATAAGCTTTAAAGCTTGAAATTTGCAGGCAATGTTGTTAGAATACTATTTACAGCGAAAAAGATGATCCAATGGAATATAAGGAGGAAATTATCTAAATGGCAAAGCAAAAATTTGACCGCAACAAACCGCACGTCAACATCGGTACCATAGGTCACGTCGACCATGGTAAAACGACGTTGACCGCGGCAATAACAAAGGTTCTCGCGTTTAAGGGGCAGGCGCGCTTCGAGTCGTACGATATGATAGACAAAGCGCCGGAAGAACGTGAGCGCGGAATCACAATCAACACCGCCCACGTCGAATATGAGACGGAAAACAGGCATTATGCTCATGTCGACTGTCCGGGACACGCCGACTATGTCAAGAACATGATAACCGGCGCCGCGCAGATGGACGGAGCGATTCTCGTCGTGTCCGCCGCCGACGGTCCGATGCCGCAGACGCGCGAGCATATACTGCTGGCGAGACAGGTGGGAGTTCCCCATATCGTCGTTTATATGAATAAAGTCGACCAGGTCGACGACCCTGAACTGCTCGAACTCGTTGAGATGGAGATACGCGAACTGCTTTCGATGTATGAATTCCCCGGCGACGACACCCCGATTATCCCGGGTTCCGCGTTGCAGGCGCTCTCAAGCGACAGCACCGATCCCGAAGCGCCGGAATATGAATCCATACTCGCGCTTATGAAGGCGGTTGATGAATTTATCCCGACCCCGGAACGCAAAGCAGACCTTCCGTTCCTCATGCCCGTAGAGGATGTTATGACCATAACCGGACGCGGCACCGTCGCCACCGGCAGGGTGGAGCGCGGAACGATAAAACTCAATGAGCCTGTCGAAATAGTCGGACTTTCCGATGAAAAAGCTAAGACAGTTGTCACCGGACTCGAGATGTTCAGAAAATTGCTCGATTCCGCTCAGGCGGGGGACAACATCGGCGCGCTGCTCCGCGGAGTACAGCGTTCCGACATCGAACGCGGACAGGTTCTGTGCGCGCCGGGATCGATAGACCCCATCACAAAATTCAGCGGACAGGTCTACATTCTGAAGAAAGATGAAGGCGGCAGACATACCCCGTTCTTCAATAATTACCGTCCGCAGTTCTACTTCAGAACCACAGACGTTACCGGAGTTGTATCTCTGCCGGAAGGCGTCGAGATGTGCATGCCCGGAGACAACGTCGAGATGGATGTGGAGCTTATAACCCCGATAGCCATCGAGGAAGGACTTCGTTTCGCCATACGTGAAGGAGGACGCACCGTAGGTTCCGGCGTCGTGACGGGATTTACAAAATAAAGCCATTCAATAACGAAGAACCCTCTCAATAACGGGAGGGTTCTTTTTTCGAGGATGGGTTGACGGCACATTTGTATTAGATTATTCTTAATAGAAATGATTTCGGGATAAGGAGAAAAGATGAGAAGACCCGTATTGATAGCGGATGTAAGCGGAAAATACGCGCAGCTGACTGCCCGAGCGGTGCGGGAACGCGAGATTTACTGTGAAGTCGTCAGACCGGCCGCTTTACCGGATGAAATAAAAAATAAACGCCCGGCAGGAATAATACTAACGGGTAGTTTCGGGGATGAAAAGCTCATATCCGATGAACTTATAATTGAATTGAGCAGAGCGGAGGTTCCGGTTCTCGCCATAGGAGCCGGTGCCGCAGTGCAAAAGACTATCCCCTCCTCAATCTCGGCAGCATTAGCTCCGGATCTCTTGTGCGGTGAGGTTGATACGGTATTCAAAGACTTTTTATTCGGGCGATGCGGATGCGCCGCCGATTGGACGGCTCTCAATTTCGCGGAGGAAACGATATCGCGGTTGAAGAGAGAACTGGGCGAAAGCAAGGTCATTTGCGCGTTTTCCGGCGGGGTGGACTCGACGGTAGCGGCGGTCATGGTGCATAAAGCCATCGGTGATAATCTCATATGTATTTTTGTAGATCACGGGATGATGCGAAAAAATGAAGGCGACAGCATCATGGAGACATTAAAAAACACATTTGACATGAAGGTTATCCGCGTCGACGCGTCCGGGCGGTTTTTAACAAAACTAAAAGGGGTGACCGACCCGGAAACAAAGAGGAAGATAATCGGAGCGGAGTTTATCGAGGTATTTTCAGAGTATGCCGCGAATCATGATGACGCGAAATATCTGCTTCAGGGAACCATATATCCGGATGTTCTTGAGAGCGGGCTTGACGGAGCGGACAATGTCAAGAGCCATCACAATGTAGGGGGACTGCCTGAGAAGATGTCGCTGGAACTCGTAGAACCGCTGCGTATACTGTTCAAGGACGAGGTGCGCAGGGTAGGCGCGGCGCTCGGCATACCAGAATCAATTATAAACCGTCAGCCCTTCCCCGGACCCGGACTCGGCGTCCGCTGTCTCGGTGAACTCACAAAGCAGCGACTCGATATCCTGAGAGAATGCGACGCGATAGTCCGTGAGGAACTTGAGAAAAGCGGACTCGCTAAAGACATTTGGCAGTATTTCGCCGTTCTTACGAATGTGAGCAGCGTGGGCATGAAAGACGGCAGGAGAACTTATGGGGAAATAGCCGCCATCCGCGCGGTGAGGTCCATCGACGCCATGACCGCTGAATATGTAAAAATCCCCTATGACATTCTCGACAGAATAACCGAAAGAATAACCGTCGAGGTCGAACAGATTAGCCGCGTAGTGCTGGATATCACCGGAAAGCCGCCATCGACGATTGAGTGGGAATGATTAACGATGCCCCAAAAGCCTTGATAACTCGAGACTTTTGGGGCATTTTTTCTCCATTTGATAGCAGAATGATAGCAGAAGCCAATTCTGGGTTTACTCTGTTTACTCCCCTATAGCAGGTGGTTTGCAGGTAAATCTATCTTATCCTAAATAAAACGGTCTTGCTGACTTTTGAAAAGTTGGCAAGACCGTTTTTTGCTGTTCGGAAAAAGTATTTATTTCTTGTCTTTAAGGTCGCTAAACAGCCAATCGGTTAGCTCTTGAGATGGAACCTTCGCCCATATCTGCGTGGTGTCAAATTCGGGATAACGGTAGCGCCACTTGTCGTATTCCTCTTTGGTGATTTCCCCGGCCTCCAGTTTTGCGGCCTGTTCGCGCCAAGCAGAAAGCATGCGGAGCATATCATCATAGGTTCGACCTCTGGACTTATCCAGCTTGAGGCATAGCTCGCCATCAACCTCTTTGATTTGCAGACCGCGCAAATCTTCAAGGGCAAACAAGGTGTGAAGCAAGCCAACATCGCTGTCTATGTCTGGGATTTCAAGGGCATGGGGTGAAACGTCAAGAACAGAAGCAAGAGCTTTGGTTAAATCCGACTTTGGTGTCCGTGTGCCGGATTCATATTGCGCCATGCGAACATCGGCGGTCTTTTCGTCAAAGCCCACCTGCTGCCCAAGATATTTTTGCGTCATGCCGCGCAGATTGCGGATAAACCTGATTCTTTCACCGATAGCCATAGCTCCGTCCCCTGTTCGTAGTAAATTAACCTCTGGTACGAGTATAGCATATACGTTTAAGAATAGCAAGAAAAACTTTAACAAATAAGTTAAATAATTTTCTGCAAACCACTTGGCTTAAACAATAATGCTTAGTATAGTAAAATTACTAAGCTAATATGCTTAGTAAAGCCGTCGCGCGTCACGGTAATGGCGCGTCCGCCCGGGCGAATCGGATGGCGGCCAGAAAGTAATTCCGACACTAAACAAGATAATTATGCCCAAACGGCAGAAAAGGAGGTTTTTAAGTGGCAGGACAAATGTTTTTACGAGTTGAGGAAGTAGCAAAGGAATTGGATGTGTCCATACCTTATGCCTACAAACTAATCCGTTCCATGAACGCAGAATTAAAGAAAACGGGCTGCATCACTATCTCTGGCAGAATCGACAGGAAGTTCTTCTATGAGAAGTTCTACGGAACCCGTGACCAACAGGAAAGGAGAGTATAATGGCAGCTTTTAAGAATTACGACAACGGCACATGGTATGTGCAATTCCGCTATACCGACTGGAAGGGCGAGCGGCAGCAGAAGTTTAAGCGCGGCTTTACCACCAAGAAGGAGGCGCAGGCATGGGAGCGGGATTTTCTCCAGCAAAAGACGGCAGATGTGAACATGACCTTTGAGAGCTTTGTTCAGCTTTACGAGAAGGATATCAAGCCCAAGCTGAAACTCAACACATGGCTGACCAAGGATAGCATCATTCAGAAGAAAATCCTTCCTTATTTCAAAAAGCGCAAGCTGTCCGAAATTACAGCGAAGGACGTTATTGACTGGCAGAATGAAATGCGTGAACTAACGGATGCCAAGGGAAAGCCGTATTCTCAAACCTATCTGAAAACAGTCCACAATCAGCTCAGCTGCATTTTCAACCATGCTATCCGGTACTACGGGCTGCAACTCAACCCCGCACAGCGGGCTGGCAATATGGGAACCGAGGAGCGCCGGGAAATGCTCTTTTGGACGAAGGAGGAGTATGAGAAGTTTGCCGACGCCATGATGGACAAGCCGCTATCCTACTACGCCTTTGAGATGCTTTACTGGTGTGGCATTCGTGAGGGCGAACTTCTGGCTCTTACTCCGGCGGACTTCGACTTTACAAACGAGACGGTACGCATCAATAAGTCCTACCAGCGGCTAAATGGACAGGACATCATCACAACGCCCAAGACAAAAAAGAGCAATCGTATCATCACAATGCCGCAGTTTTTATGCGAGGAAATGCAGGAGTACCTCAAGCAATTTTACAACGTGGAGCCGGATAGCCGGATTTTCCCCATCAGCAAGCATTATCTTCATCACGAGATGGATAGGGGTTCCAAGCAAACAGGTGTCAAGCGCATACGGATTCACGACCTTCGTCACAGCCATATAAGTTTGTTGATCGATATGGGTTTCACGGCACTGGCGATTGCTGATCGTGTGGGGCATGAGAGCATCGACATTACGTACCGTTACGCGCATCTGTTTCCCACACGGCAAACGGAAATGGCGGAAAAATTGGATGTTCAGAGAACAGGAAAAGGAGTGTGAAGATTATGTCACTGAAAGTTTATGATGGACAAGGCCGCTGGCGCAATAAAACAGTAGCGTTTCGTATTTCGCCTGAGGAAGATGATCAGCTTGAAACCGCCGTCCGCCTCTCAGGTTTGACCAAGCAGGATTATATCATCCGGCGGCTTCTATGCCGTGAAGTGGTGGTGCAGGGCAATCCCCGTGTGTATAAAGCTCTACGCAACGAGCTGACTGCATTGCTCGTCGAGCTACAACGCATTGCTTCCGGCGAACAGGTTAATGATGATCTGCTGGACACGATCCAGCTTATCACCGCAACAATGGACGGTTTGAAGGAGGAGTGCTGATGACCGAAACCAAAGAAAAAGTGACCGCCCTGTATTCGCCTGCGGCAACAGACGAAGGGCAATCACCATCGCTAAAACTTGAAACCAGTATACCCGAAAAATCGCCGGAAATCAATGACGATTTTGAGACGGACTACCTAAAAGAGTATTTTCGGAAAATGAACAACCCCGATTACCTGCACACCGTATCGCTTACCGAGCTGTACGATACGGTTTACCAACCGAGGGCGCAGGTCATTGACGGGTTGCTCTGTTCGGGTGTATACCTGTTCGCTGGAGCACCCAAGGTCGGCAAATCGTTCTTCATGGCACAGCTCGGATACCATGTGAGCGGCGGTATTCCTCTGTGGGAGTACCCCGTTCACAAAGGCACCGTTCTCTACCTTGCGCTTGAGGATGACTATGCGCGGCTACAAAAGCGCCTCTCCAAAATGTTTGGCATGGACAGCATAGATGATTTTCACTTCGCCACCCACGCAAAAAATGTGAGTGAAGGACTGGACGGACAGCTTAAAAAATTCGTGAGCGAACACCCAAATACGAGGCTCATAATCATCGATACTTTGCAAAAAGTTCGAGAGGTAGGCGGCGAAAAATACAGCTACGCCAGCGATTATGAAATCGTTACCAAGCTCAAGCAATTTGCGGATCATCACAATGTCTGCGTCATACTCGTCCATCACACGCGGAAGCAATCGGCAGACGATTCCTTCGATACCATATCGGGCACCAACGGATTGCTCGGAGCAGCGGACGGTGCGTTCATTATGCAGAAGGAAAAGCGTACTGAAAACAAAGCTGTTTTGGAAATTGTAGGCAGAGATCAGCAAGATCAAAAATTGCATCTTCTGTTTGATCGTGACCGCTGCCTGTGGCAGTTGACCGATAAGGAAACGCAGCTTTGGAAAGAGTCGCCTGATCCTTTACTTGAAGCCGTCGCCCGTCTGGTAACGGTTGATATTTCCGAATGGAGTGGCAGCGCAACGGAGCTGATAGATGGATTGGATGGGATGGATATTCAGCCAAATGTTCTGACACGAAAATTGAATGTCGGAGCTGATCGGCTGTGGAATGAATACCACATTCGCTACGAAAGCAATCGCACTCACGCCGGAAGAAATATCAGGCTGGTCTTGGATATTTCTGAGGCGTGACGATGGTGACGGTTGTGTCGATATTTTTGGGAGCGTTGGCGGTATCTAAAATACCGTCACTATCGTCACGACCGACACGGGAGCGGGCGCAAAGTCAAGGGGGCATACCTGCGGGTGGAGATTGCCGCAGGCAATACAACCCAAACCCCTTGACGCCGCGCCACGGACAACACTCGACAGCGGAGGGATGGCAGCGCCATTCCTCCTGCCTAACGGCGAGTGTGTATAGTTTAGGTTAGCCGTGCGGCTACCCTTTTCAAAGGGTGATGAGCACTGGGGAGCCGTCCGCAGACGGCGGGGCAAAGCCCCTTACCCCCTCGGAGAGCGCAAAGAGCATCTTTTGATGGCCGCAGGCTGTCAAAAGTGCTTTTGCGTTACTTTTGAAAAAAGTAACAAAACCCCGGCTCGCGCCGGATGGGAACGGAAAGGAAGGGATGGTCTATAAAACGAACAATCAGCGTCATGCTCGGCAAAGGTTCCGTCAATCATAACAGCCGCCAATTCAAGGCGACAAATATAGATGCCGAGCGAACTCAGTTAAATATTTCATATTGCAACATGCCCATCAAAGAAGTTTATCACGAACTTTTCGATGAGGCGCTCCAAAGATATAACGCCAAACAAAATCGCGCCGACCGCTGCATCGACGATTACTACGAAAAAATACGAACGGGCAAGCAGGAGAAGCTTTTTTATGAGATCATTTTTCAAGTGGGAAACAAAGAAAACATGGCCGCAGAAAGTGAGGACGGCCAGCTTGCCGCAAAGGTTCTCAATGACTTCATGCAGAACTTTCAAGAGCGAAATCCGAACCTAAAAGTTTTCTCTGCTCACCTGCACATGGATGAGGCCACGCCCCATTTACACGTTGATTTTATTCCGTTCATCACGGAAAGTAAGCGCGGACTGGATACCCGCGTGTCTCTCAAACAGGCGTTGGCCGCGCAGGGTTTTATCGGCGGCACACGCGGCGATACCGAGTGGAGTCAGTGGGTCAAATCCGAAAAGGAGCAGCTCTCGCAGGTGATGGAGCGCAACGGCATTGAGTGGGAGCAGCTTGGCACTCACGATGAGCATTTGAGCGTTATGGATTACAAAAAAGTGCAGCGGTCAAAGGAAGTCGCTGCTTTGGAAAAAACTATAGAAAAACTGCAAAATAAGCGGGTGGATGTTCGGGCTGTGGAGAAAATAGAGGTGAAAAATGTACCACTTTCCTCGAAGGTGATGCTGGAAAAAGGTGATTATCAAACCCTTGTCACGGCGGCGCAAAAATATGTGGTTCAGGTGAAACGTGAGTGGATAATAGTCAATAAAGTAGACACAAAAACCTATTATTTAATTATGAACTAAAGAATAAGTTTTCTTTTTCGTCAGGCGAAAGGAACTCATTAGCAGAATGTGGGCGCCGACAATTATAGAAACCTTCGATATACTCAAAAAGAGCCAAATCCAATTCATTAAAAGAATGAAAAGTATTTCTGTTTAATTCTTCCTTTTTTAAATATTTAAAGAATGATTCAACCACAGCATTATCATAAGGATGACCTTTGGCAGAAAACGACTGAATAAAACCTACATTATCCAAGGTATTTCGAAATTCTTTAGACGTATAATTACTACCACGATCAGAGTGGAACATGACGTCTTTCGGATATTTTCTCTTTTTATAGGCTTGCGAAAAAGTATCAATAACGAGTTTGGTATCAATGTTAGCACTGGTTTTATAAGCGATTACTTTTCTTGCATAAAGGTCAATGATTACGCACAGGTAAACAAAACGCCCAGCAACTTTAATAAAGGTAATATCCGAAGCCCAAACAAGATTTGGTTTTTGTGGATTAAACTTTTGCTCAAGAAGATTCTTGCATTCTCCTTGTTCATTTTTTGAAAAAGTAGACACTGGTTTAGAAGTGGACATTTTCGGCAAAATCATTGACTTCATTAACCTATAAACTCTACCTACGCTCACTTTTTTACCGTACTCAACGATGAGTCTCTGTCGGATTTTATAAGCTCCTAACCGCTTTTTTGATGCAGAATAAATGGTTAGAATATCGCTTCGTAATTTCTGATTCTCGATAGCTCTCTCACTAGGAGTGTCAGAGAAATGTTTATAATAAGTACTCCTATTAACACATAAAACACGGCATAAGGTTTTTATTGCGTGTTGAAATCTCAAAACATGAATAGCATTTAGTCTCTGCTTGAGTGTGGCGTGAATATGGCAATTGCTTTTTTTAAGATTATGTTTTCCTCTTCTAATATAGCATTCCGTTTCTGAAGCTCCTTAATCTGCTTAGCTGTTATGATGGTATCACTGTCGATTTTGACCCCAGAAAAACGTTTTATCCATTTACATATTGAGCTTACTGATATGCCATATTCACGACTTAATTCACTTTGAGTTTTTCCATTTTGATAAAGACTAACAATACTACGTTTGAATTCTTCATCATATTTTGGAGTATTTGTTCTCATAGACACAGCTCCTTTCATGGTTACTATTATAATATATGTTTCTTTTTGCTGTGTCTACTTTACTAATATATATCCAAGCCACTGCACACAGGAACGGCATATACAGCTTGGAGTCAGACAGATGACAGGAAATACCATATAGTAGATAAGCTTGCTTATGCC
>Ga0082212_10007424_pt1 | contig 14489 bp, 8 predicted proteins | sample TergutNt197P3_FD_71548 | JGI IMG/M metagenome (GOLD analysis project Ga0082212, IMG submission 71548) | Neocapritermes taracua P3 segment gut microbial communities from Petit-Saut dam, French Guiana - Nt197 P3 | ecosystem: Host-associated > Arthropoda: Insects > Digestive system > Gut ... | reverse complement strand
TGGTAAAAATCCGACTGCCAACAACAAATTCGAGCCAATTGCGCTGTAGCATTTTTTCGGGCATTTTGGGCGTGGCTGGCCGGAGGGCGTGGATACAGGTCTGCCTTTTTTGGCCAAAAATTTCCCAGGATGCCCCGTCCACAGTGCTGATGCCCCATTTTGTGCCCGCCGCAACTGCGCTCCCCACCCGCCATGGCCCACAACGCAATTGGCTCGTCAACGCTGATATAGCGGTTCGACCTTTGTAGTCCAACTGCTATATCAAACGCAGATTTGTGTAATTATGCTTCGATATCTTCTATGACACTCAGGCCGAAAGTTTCTTCAATCTGTGCGGCACGGAGACTATATTCATCCTCTATTTCATCACTGTCTACGCCTATTGCGTCTACTCTCTCTGGATATTGGCCTTCTTCGATATGGACGTTTCGGTACCTTGCCATACCAGTTCCCGCAGGGATAAGGCGGCCAAGGATAACGTTTTCTTTTAGACCCCGTAAGTAGTCAACACGGCCTTCCAGTGCAGCTTCTGTGAGGACGCGGGCAGTCTCCTGAAAGGAGGCTGCCGAGATGAAGGACTCTGAAGTAAGGGCGGCCTTGGTGATACCCAGTAACTGTGGTTCGCAGGTAGCTGGGGTGCCTTTTGCCGCCATTGTCCGCTCGTTGATTTCCTTAAAGCGATGCTTGTCAACTTTTTCTTCAACAATCAGAGGTGAGTCTCCTACTTCGGTTATCTGCACCCAGCGCATCATCTGGCGGATAATGGTTTCGATGTGCTTGTCGTTGATTGTCACACCCTGGGCACGATAGACTTCCTGAACTTCATTCAAAAGGAATGCTTGCAGGGCTTTTTCACCGTGTATTTCTAAGATGTCATGCGGGCTTACCGCACCTTCTGTCAGTTTTTCGCCAGCATTAATCTCGTCTCCGTCCTGAACTTGTATCTGCTTGCCGCGCGGTACCAGGTATTCTTCATGCTCTTCGTTGAGACCTTCAACTATCACTTTCTGATTACCTCGGACGCGGTTCCCATACCGGACGATGCCAGTGACTTTACTTATGATGGCAGGTTCTTTAGGTTTGCGGCCCTCAAATAATTCTGTCACACGAGGTAAGCCGCCAGTGATGTCCAGCGTCTTGGCCTGTTGGCGCGGGGTCTTAGCCAGTACGTCACCGGGTGCCAATTCCTGTTCGCTTTCAACTTCCAGATAGGCTCCGGTGGGTATGTTGTAACGTTGGAGTACCTTATGGTTTTCGCCTTTGATGTTGATGTGGGGATAGAGTTTATCATCAATGGCATCAATAATCCTCTTACGGAAGCGCCCTGTTATCTGATCCTTTTCCTCCTGGTAGCTGACGTTGAGTTCAAATTCCTTGAAGTCGGCTACACCCGCTTTTTCGTTTATCAGATAGTCGTTATATGGATCCCATTCAGCCAGAGCGGTCTTTGGTTCAACCTTTTCGCCATCCTTTACATGGATTATTGCTCCTGGCGGTACCTTATAGCGCTCACGTTCATTGCCATCCTTGTCCAGAACAAGGATGTTGCCAGAGCGGCTCAGGGCAATAATCTCACCATCGCGGTTTTTAACGGACTTGATTCCCTCCAGCTTGACTGTACCTTGTATCTGAGCCTCGTGCAGGTTCTTTTCAGACGCTCGGCTTGCGGCGCCACCAACGTGGAAAGTACGCATGGTCAACTGAGTGCCTGGTTCGCCGATACTTTGGGCAGCTATGGTACCCACCGCTTCTCCCAGGTCTACCATGCGTCCTGTGGAGAGGTTGAGGCCATAGCACTTGGCGCAAACGCCGCGGCGAGACTCACAGGTAAGAATTGACCGAATCCTTACTGACTGTATACCGCTGGTTTCGATTGTAAAGGCGAGGTCTTCTGTGATAAGGGTTCCTGCCGGGGCCAGTACTTTCTTGTTGTACGGGTCTATGACATCTTCTGCAACAACTCTGCCCATGATGCGATCTCTCAAGCGAGCCCTTATTGTCCCGTCTGTGTTAACAATGGCGGCTACTTCAATCCAGTCCATGGTTCCGCAGTCATTCTCGTTGATGATAACGTCCTGAGCAACGTCGACCAATTTGCGGGTCAGGTAGCCTGAATCAGCGGTCTTTAATGCCGTATCTGCAAGTCCTTTACGCGCGCCATGGGTGGATGTGAAGTATTCCAAAACAGTAAGACCTTCTTTGAAATTTGATTTGATAGGTGTTTCGATGATGTCTCCACTCGGTTTTGCCATCAGGCCACGCATACCTGCAACCTGTCGGATTTGCGTCTTGGAGCCACGGGCACCCGAATCTGCCATGATATAGATTGAATTTAGATTACGGCTGGTCTCATTTTGATGTTCAAGTTCCTTCATCATGTCTGAGGCGACCTGGTCGGCTGTCTTAGACCAAACTTCCAAAATTCTGTTGGTACGTGTTGCTGCGTCTAGTTTGCCTTCATTGTAGTAATCGTACTCAATACTTCTCACTTCATCTGTGGCAGAGCGCAGCAGGTCAGTCTTGGTCTTGGGGACTACCAAGTCATCAATGCCTACGCTGAGACCAGCTTTCATGGCCCAAAGGAACCCGATATCTTTCATCATGTCCAGCATGAGGATAGTAACTTCAGGTCCGTTAAACTTGTAAGCACGATTGACTAAAGAAAGCAGTCCTTCCTTTTTGAGGAGCCCATTAACAAATGGAATTCCCTGAGGCAATGACCTGTTGAAAATGATCCTGCCAACGGTTGTAGTAATCATTTCGTTTTCTACGTTACGGGCAGGACATTCAAATACTTCCTGCTCGCTGCGTTTTTTGGGATCACTCTTGTGCCAGGCTTCGGTGTCAACCAGTTCCCCTGTATAGCGCAATCGGATAGTAGCGTGAGTATCAACAGTGCCAGCATCGTGTGCAAAAATAACTTGATCGATGCTACCGAAGGCCATGCCTTCGCCCTTGCGTCCGTGCCTCTTGATTGTCAAGTAATAGGCTCCCAAAACGATGTCCTGGCTTGGTACGACATTTGGCTTGCCATTTGCTGGATTCAGGATATTTTGTGTGGACATCATCAGCACTTTGGCCTCGATTTGGGCCATGGGGCTTAACGGGATGTGAACCGCCATCTGGTCTCCGTCGAAGTCTGCGTTAAAAGCCGTACAAACTAACGGGTGCAACCTTATGGCTTTGCCTTCCACTAAAACAGGCTGGAATGCCTGGATGCCCAGGCGATGGAGGGTTGGGGCGCGATTGAGCAATACGGGGTGATTCTGAATGACTTCATCCAGAACATCCCATACTTCAGGAACACCCTGTTCCACCATTTCTTTTGCCTGGCGGATAGTAGCAGCATGCCCTTTGTGTTCAAGACGATTAAAAATGAAGGGCTTAAAAAGCTCAAGGGCCATTTTCTTTGGCAGACCGCACTGATGTAGTTTGAGGTCGGGTCCAACAACGATGACCGAACGGCCAGAATAATCAACGCGCTTGCCAAGCAGGTTTTGGCGAAAACGTCCCTGTTTGCCCTTGAGGGCATCCGATAAGGACTTGAGCGGCCTATTGCTGACACCGCGAAGTAGCCGTCCGCGTTTGCCGTTTTCAAATAACGCGTCTGCTGCTTCCTGAAGCATCCGCTTTTCATTTCGGACGATAACTTCGGGTGCCCTTAGTTCCAACAGTTTTTTCAGGCGGTTATTGCGATTTATTACACGGCGGTATAGGTCATTTAAGTCAGAAGTGGCAAACCGGCCACCATCCAGGGGAACCAATGGCCGTAATTCCGGCGGCAAAACCGGTATTACATCCAATATCATCCATTCACACTTGTTACTTGAACGTTGGAATGCCTCGGCAATCTTCAAACGTTTGGCTACCTTGATTCGCTTCTGGGCAGACAGCTCAGTCTTCATCTGTACCCGAAGCTCAACAGCCAGAGCCTCCACATCCACCCTCTTTAGCAGTTCCTTGATAGCCTCTGCGCCCATCATTGCCCTGAAACCTTCTTGTCTTGCATCTTTGAATTCTCTATATCTTTCCTCAGTCAGGATTTCTCTTTCTTTTAGTCCTGTATCGCCGGAATCTACAACAGCATATGCTTCAAAATAGAGAACTTTCTCAAGGTCCTTTAGCGGAATATCCAGCAGGTATCCTATGCGGCTTGGTACTCCCTTAAAAAACCAAACATGACTAACGGGGCTTGCAAGTTGAATATGACCCATGCGCTCACGCCGCACAGCCTTCTTTGTGACTTCGACTCCGCACTTGTCGCAAGTAACCCCTTTATGTTTTTGTCGCTTGTACTTTCCGCACAGGCACTCCCAGTCATTCACCGGCCCAAAGATGCGGGCACAGAAAAGGCCATCACGTTCTGGCTTAAGGCTACGATAGTTAATAGTTTCAGGTTTTGTGACTTCGCCAAAAGACCAGGAGCGGATAACTTCAGGGGAAGCCAGGGAAACTCTAATGCACTCGTAAGCGTTGATGTTCTGCTGCTCATTAAACATGTTGTGCCCCAAAAATTCAAATAGTTCAGATGTTCAAAAGGAAATGGCCGAAGCGTCTGTCAAAAGAGCTAACCTTCTATGGAGAATGCTGGTTCGTCCTCAATAACATGGGAGGACAATTCTTCTTTGGTGAGCATTTCAACGTCAATGCAAAGGGCATTTAGCTCTTTTCTGACCACGTTGAAGCTTTCTGGGAGGCTCGGCTCTTTTATTGCCTCGCCTTTAATGATGGCCTGATAAATCTGTGTACGGCCAAACATATCATCAGACTTGTAGGTCAATAGTTCCTGCAGAATATGGGCTGCGCCATAAGCCTCCAGTGCCCAGACTTCCATCTCTCCAAAACGCTGTCCACCGAACTGTGCTTTCCCACCCAAGGGCTGTTGTGTGATTAGGCTGTATGGCCCGATGCTCCTCGCGTGAATCTTGTTATCAACCAGATGGTGCAACTTCATCATATAGCTGCATCCCACAACCACTGGTTGTTCAAATGGTTCACCAGTCATACCATCGAAGAGGACGGTTTTGCCGGATGTATCGGGTCCTGATTGCCCATTTTTTTCCCATGCCTTTTTTAGCCATTCTTTTATTTCATTTTCTTTTGCACCATCAAAGACGGGTGTCGTAAAGTGAACGCCCATTATGCGGCCCGCCCAGCCCAGGTGAGTTTCCAATATCTGGCCAATATTCATACGGGAAGGAACACCTAGTGGGTTCAACACAATATCTACCGGAGTGCCGTCTGGGAGATAGGGCATATCTTCAGCAGGCAGTATGCGGCTGACGACACCCTTGTTACCATGGCGGCCAGCCATTTTGTCTCCAACCTGGAGCTTGCGTTTTACAGCCACATATACTTTGACGTTTTTGAGGACACCTGGCATGAGTTCATCGCCCTTGATTAGACGGTCAGCTCGCTCACCCAGGAGATCGCCCAAAACCCTCAACTGACTATCTGTTTTGTCCATGATGTCTAATACTTGTGCTTCAAGCCGCTCTTTGCCAGTTGCGACACTAATCTGGCGGAAACGATGATAAGGAACTGCCTCTAACATGTTTTGTGTAAGTTTCTTGTTGGCTGGCAGCAGTTCTTTGCCGGAATCGTCTGCAAGCAGCTCCGAAAGTTCTTTGCCTTTGAGCAGTGCTACGATTTTCTTTTTGCTCTCTGCGCGAATAATGCGCTCCTGATCCTGCAAGTCCTTTTCCCACCTGGCTATTTGCTCCCGCTCTATTTGTTGAGTGCGGAGGTCTTTTTCCTGTCCTTTTCGGGTGAAAACTTTGACATCCACAACCGTACCTTCGATGCCCGGGGGGACGTTCAGGCTCGCATCTTTCACGTCTGATGCCTTTTCGCCAAAAATGGCTCGCAGCAGCTTTTCTTCGGGAGAAAGAATGGTCTCGCCCTTTGGAGTCACCTTGCCAACGAGAATATCGCCGTGTTTGATTGTTGCACCAATACGAATAATGCCCGAATCATCCAGGTTCTTAAGCATTTCTTCACGAACCTGGGGGATGTCACGGGTGATTTCTTCTGGGCCGAGCTTGGTATCCCTTGCCTGGACTTCAAATTCTTCGATGTGGATGGTTGTATAGAGATCCTCTTTAACGACACGCTCACTGATGAGGATGGCATCCTCAAAGTTGTAGCCGCGCCAGGGCATGTACGCAACAATCAGGTTGCGCCCGAGAGACAGCTCGCCGTGGTCGCAACAAGAGCCGTCTGCCAGTATCTGGCCTGTAGAGACGTACTCGCCCCTTCCAACAAGGGGGACTTGGTTGTAGCAAGTGTTCTGATTTGATCTCACATATTTAACGAGGGTATAAATATCCACGCCGCTTTCCAGTCCCTCGGTGTCAGGATCGTCTTCTACCCTGACCACTATGCGGTTTGCATCTACAGATTCTACGATGCCAGACCTTCGGCACAGGACGCAATTACCAGAGTCCCTGGCTGCATAATATTCCATTCCCGTTCCGACTATTGGAGCCTCTGTGCGAATCAATGGTACAGCCTGTCGCTGCATGTTGGCACCCATGAGGGCACGGTTTGCATCATCATTTTCAAGGAATGGTATCAGACTTGCTGCGACTGAAACCAGCTGTTTTGGACTTACGTCAACGAGTGTTACCTTTCCGCACTCCACGACCCTTGTTTCACCTGCAACCCTTGCCACGACAGATTCATCTATTATGTATCCATTTTCATCAGCTTCAACATTGGCCTGAGCGATGATGTGTTCATCTTCTTCCCATGCAGATAGGTACCAAGCGTGCATTTCAAATTTCGAGGGCCTTTTCCCTGCCTTTTCAAGTTTGGCATTTTCTGCGTTTACATCCTCCAGTTTGACAATATCCATGTATGAAAATTTTGAATCTCCAACGTGGGTGACGGTTGCATAATGGATGATTCTGCCATTTTCTACCTTGAGATAGGGACTCTCAATAAAACCAAATTCATTTATGCGTGCATAGCATGAAAGTGAACTGATGAGGCCGATGTTTGGACCCTCTGGTGTTTCGATGGGACAGATGCGCCCATAGTGTGATGTATGCACGTCACGGACATCAAACCCTGCCCTGTCACGGCTTAATCCACCAGGCCCCAGGGCTGACAGCCTGCGCTTATGTGTGATTTCGGACAATGGGTTGGTCTGATCCATGAACTGTGAAAGTTGGCTGGAGCCAAAGAACTCCTTCATGGCTGCAATTACAGGCTTGCTGTTGATCAGGTCGTGAGCTTGCACTGGGTTATTTGGATCCTGGGCTATCGAAAATTTTTCTCTGATGGCACGCTGTACTCTGACAAGTCCCACACGGAAGCCATTTTCCAATAACTCGCCGACACTTCGGACTCGCCTGTTCCCAAGGTGATCAATGTCGTCTTTGCGTACTGGAGCTATCTCTTCGGAACGATCCTGACGGGTGGTGTCATACTTCTTGAGCCGAAGTAAATAGTGAATGGCATTGATAAAATCTTCAATGGCAAGAGTGCGTTGTTCGAGGGAAATATCCTGGACTAGTTTGGCATTTATCTTATGCCGACCAACCTTTGAAAGGTCGTACTTCTGAGGATCAAAAAACATGGAGTAAAGCAACTTGCGGCTGGATTCTACAGTTGCAGGTTCCCCCGGGCGAATTTTTTTGAATAGTTCTTTCGCTGCATCTTCGGGATCTTCAGTATGATCCTTGCTGAGTGTATCGCTGAAGACCTTGCCAGTGGGATCAGATTCAGGGAAACCGACAACGACTGACTTTATGTTGTTTGCCAAAAACATTTCGAGATGTGTCTGCAAAAAGGCATCATTGGCCTCCAGCAGCACTTCGCCAGTGTTTAGATTGACAATGTCTTCAAGAAGTATCGCCCCATCCAGGAGGCTGCGATCTACCTGAACGCTTTTTACCCCTGACTTGAGTACGTTGTCCAACAGGCGGCGGGAAATGACTTTACCCTTTGTTACGATGACCTCGCCACTCTTTGGATCTTTTATTTCTTCTATAGCCTTGACCCCAAGGAGCATGTCGCATGGGGAGACGAAGACTTTTTCGCCCTTGAATGTAAAAGTATAGTGAGAATAAAACTTTGAGAGCATCGAGTGGTTTTCGGCCACCGCTTCATGAAACAATCCTAAAGCGCGAAGGAAGGTTGCTCCGAGAAATTTGCGCTTACGGTCAATCCTGGCGTAAAGCAGTCCCTTGGTGTCGATTTCAAATTCGATCCAGGAACCACGGTAGGGTATGATTTGCGCGCTGTAGAGGCTCTTGTCAGGAGCTATAGAGAAAAAGGCTCCCGGACTACGATGCAATTGGCTGACTATGACTCGCTCAGTCCCATTGATGACAAAAGTTCCCCTGTCGGTCATGGTCGGCAAGTCACCAAAATATACCTCTGATTCCTGGCTCTGTTTATACCTTCTGTTGCCTTTATCATCTTTGTCGAACTGATTGAGACGAATACGTATCTTTAGGGGCGCAGCCATGGTTGCCCCGCGTTCCACACATTCTTCGATGGTCATTTTCTGGTGCAGCCCAACCGGCTCATTACAAATGTCGCAGATGGTTGCTGTATTTTTGTTGCGGGTGCCGCACTTGGGGCAATCCACTGATGGATCCTTGGGGTGGTCAATGACGATGTTGTGGCTACACTTTTTACATTTAGTGCGCAGGTGTTGCAGTCCTTCGTGCTTACCGCACTTGCAGGCCCAATGCCCCACAGTGTAATCAATAAATTCAATCTCCAGTGTTGCGTCAGAGCCGTCAATATTTTTCCCGTTATTTACAGGAAACATGTTGTCGAAAACTGCCTTTAGGCCTCTACTCTCGCGCTCTGTGTGGAGGAGATTCATCTGCAGAAACTCATCATAGCTGCGTTTTTGAATATCAATCAGGTTTGGGATAGGCACCAGAGAGCGGATTTTGGAAAAAGAGATACGTTGCCTATAAATGTTCTGCTGAACACTCATGATTCACTCCTGCTATAGCACAAGCACCCCTGTTGTAAAAAATTACATATGGTGCCTGGTGTTTGGATCGCCAACTCGACATAATTTCTGGCCAAAACAATCACTACTCCCTGGGACAAAATGGATTTGCCCGAATGGGATTGGATACCGTTTTCTCTAGTGCGGGAAAGGTCTTGCAACCGAATCCTTCTGGTAAAAGAGAGACTAAAAGCCCGAACTTAAAATCGGGCACAAGGAAAAATCATACCAGTTTTTCAAGGGATTGTATAGCACAAAATCCCAGGCATCAGGGCAGTTTGTTTTAGAACAAACCGCCCATTGTGCATGGAGTGTGCTTACCATATTGAACCAAGTAGTGTCCCTACTTGATTTCGACTTTGGCACCGGCGGCTTCGAGTTTTTCCTTTAGTTTGGCCGCCTCATCTTTACTAATTCCCTCTTTAAGAGTCTTTGGAGCACCATCGACCAGGTCTTTAGCCTCTTTTAGGCCAAGGCCAGCGATAACTTCGCGGACAGCCTTGATGACGTTGAGCTTGTTAGCACCAGCCTCAGCCAGGACTACGTCAAATTCGGTCTTTTCCTCTGCGCTGGCAGCAGCTCCGCCGGCAGCCGGGGCACCCGCGACCGCCATAGCTGCGGCAGACACGCCAAACCGATCTTCAAGAGCCTTTACCAAATTGGCAAGGTCAAGAACGGTCATGGTTTCAATTTCCTGGATTAAAGTATCAGCAGTTAGAGCCATGTTTTTTTCCTTATAAAATAAATGTTTTGCGTTTAAACGACAAGGGTTCAGGCGGTTATGAGCCTGATTCTTCCTTCTTTTTGCGGATTTGGTCTAATGCAATCACCAGACCTGAAATTGGGTACTGCATGAGATAGAGTAGCTTCCCGATAACGACATCGCGTGGCGGCAGCTCGGCGATCGCCTGAAAATCTTTAGCCGAAGTTGGTTCGCCGTCTAGTATTGCCCCCTTAAAGGTAATCGTGGGGTTTTCTTTGAGAAACCCGTAAATTGCCTTTGCCAGGCCTACCATGTCCCCTTCCGAAGTAGCTACTGCAGTAGCACCCTTGAAGTAGACCGAAAGTGCTTCAAAACCAGTATCTTTTACTGCCAGACGGAGCATGGTATTTTTTGAAACGCGGTATTGGGTCTTGTTTTCACGAAGGACTCTGCGCAAAACAGTGTCTTTCTCTACCGATAGCCCTTTAAATTCGAGGACAACAGCAGATTTTGCAGACGCAAAAGCACTCTTGAGTTCTACAATTTCTTTTTGTTTCTGTATCCTGTCCATAGCCACCTCATCTTTCCAGGACGCTTAAAGACAAGGATATGCTTGGCCCCATAGTCGAAGCCATGTGGATTGCTTTTACATATCTTCCCTTTGAAACAGAGGGTTTTGCCTTTTGGACGGCATCCATAAGTGCTTTGGCGTTATCTGCCAATTTGTCAACGCCGAAGGAAAGTTTACCTACCGGTGCGTGGATGATGCCAGTCTTATCTACGCGGTACTCTACTTTTCCGGCCTTAATTTCCTTGATGGCCTGGGCGACATTTAAGGTCACAGTGCCAGTCTTAGGGTTTGGCATCAGACCCCTGGGGCCTAATATCTTTCCCAAACGGCCAACGCCTTTCATCATGTCCGGGGTTGCCACAAGGGCATCAAAGTCCAGAAAACCGCCAGCAATGCGCTCAACGAGTTCATCGCCTCCAACGATTTCTGCGCCAGCGGCCTCAGCCTCCTTTATCTTTTCGCCCACTGCTATGACCGCAACTTTCATTGTCTTACCTGTGCCATGTGGCAAGACAATGGTTCCACGCACCATCTGGTCTGCGTGGCGGGGGTCAACACCGAGTTTCATGTGGACTTCCACAGTTTCATCAAACTTTGCGTAAGATGCGTTTGATATAGTGGAAATCGCCTCTTTCAACTCATAGGGGCGATCTTCGATCTTGGAGGCGGCAGCCCTGTACTTTTTGCCAGGTTTTGCCATTACTACTCCTGTTCGTTCAGATCTCCCGCGATGACGGTCGCGGTGGCCGGGAATCCCGCACGGCGCGGGCTTCCACTAATAGTTCTTAATCAATGACTTCAACGCCCATCGAACGGGCAGAGCCTTCTATTGAGCGCATGGCTGATTCAATGCTTGCGGCATTCAAGTCCGGCATCTTAACCTTTGCTATTTCCTCAATCTGTTTTTTGGTTATTCGCCCAACCTTAATCTTGTTAGGAGTTGGGCTTCCTTTTTCAAGTCCGATTTTCTTCTTAATCAGGACGCAGGCTGGAGGAGTTTTCAGGATGAAGCTGAAGCTCCTGTCTGCATAAACGGTTATCACCGCAGGCACGATGGTACCCTTTTCGACAGCCCCAACAGATTTTGCGTTGAACTGCTTTACAAACTCCATGATGTTGACACCATGTTGTCCCAATGCAGGGCCTACAGGCGGAGCCGGTGTAGCCTCACCAGCAGGCAGTTGAAGCTTAATGTAGCCAGCAATTTTTTTTGCCATTTTGTTCCTTTTTCCCGTAGCTGATTCAGGCACACGCCTGCGACTGCCACCTTGAAGGACGGATGGTAAGGAACCATCAGTCTGGTTAAAAAAACGTTTAAAAAGCCTATCGTTTCTCGACTTGAATAAAATCTAATTCGACAGGGGTACTACGGCCAAAGACCGTCACCATCACTTTGATGGTGCTGCGCTCTTCGTGAATTTCATCTACGTCCCCTTCAAAGTTTGCAAAGGGCCCGTCTACTATCCGAACTTTTTCGCCCTTTTCAAAGCTGAATTTGGGCTTGGGACGTTCTTGTGTCTCCTCCGTGTGGTTCATGATCTGCCGCACTTCCTCATCTGTAAGAGGAGCGGGGCGTTTTTTATTTGCACTGACAAAACTCGTGACCTTGGGAGTATTGCGGACCAGGTGCCAGTCTGTGTCAGATATTTCATAACTATTGCCCTTTTTTGTCACCGCAATCTGAATGAGCAGGTAGCCAGGGAAGGATTTTCGTTTTTTGAGGACACGCTCCTTCTTGCCCGTTTTTGCGTCTGTTTTCATTTCTTCATAAGTTTCTTCGGGTATCTCAATGTCTCCGAAATACTCGCCACGACTCTCAATGACAATACGTTGGAGCAGACTCTCCTTTACCTTACTCTCATAGCCCGAATATGTATGAATGATAAACCAGGCCAGCTGTTGTGGCGCAAAGGACTCATCAACAATGATGGCAGCCTGATCAGGTGTGGTTTCAACTTCTTCAAACTCTGTCATCAACCTATCCTCACTGCCTCGGTAGCAGGTATTTTGTTACCCAACTAAAGAAAACGTCTGCTCCCCAGAGATAGATGCCAACAAAAATCGAAACAATTAGTACGGCGTATGTGGCGTTGATAACCTTATCTTTCGTAGGCCAGTCAACTCTGTTCAGTTCCGCCGCCAGGTCTTTGACTTGTCGTTTAATTACAGAAATCAATGACATCTTCCTTTTCTTGGAGCCAGGGGTATCAGGCCACTTTATCCTGTGTCTGGCTGGACATCAAAAGGGAAAAAGTGGCAGGGGAGACAGGTTTCGAACCCGCGACCTGCGGATTTGGAATCCGCTGCTCTACCAGCTGAGCTACTCCCCTATTGCTAACTCAGGCAATCCTGGGGGAGGCTTCGCACCACCCCCAAAAAAACTGAACTACTTTGTCTCACGATGGGCTTTGTGACCAGCACAGGCTCGACAGAATTTTTTTATCTCGATCTTGCCTGTAGTAGTCTTTTTGTTCTTTGTGGTGCTATAGTTCTTGCGTTTGCACTCAGAACATTGAAGATGAATAATATCGCGCATGGCGCAATCCTTTTTAGCAAATCCTTATTCGATAACTTCGTCAACACGGCCTGAACCTACGGTACGGCCGCCTTCGCGGATGGCGAACCTCAGACCCTTTTCCATAGCGATGGGGCAAATCAGCTCAACTGTGAGAGTCACGTTGTCACCGGGCATTATCATTTCGCGACCCTCTTCCAACGTAATAGAACCAGTCACGTCAGTAGTGCGGAAGTAGAATTGGGGGCGGTACTTATTGAAGAAAGGAGTATGTCTGCCGCCTTCTTCCTTGCTCAAAACATAAACTGCCGCGGTGAACTTGGTGTGGGGCTTGATGCTACCTGGTTTGGCAAGCACCTGCCCGCGCTCTACGTCTTTGCGATCTACGCCGCGCAGGAGAATACCAGCATTATCGCCAGCTTCGCCCTGATCGAGGAGCTTCTTGAACATTTCTACGCCCGTGACTACTTTTTTGGCTGTTTCGCGGATACCTACAATTTCAACTTCTTCGCTGACCTTGACGATGCCCTGCTCGATTCGACCTGTGACAACGGTGCCCCTGCCGGTAATAGTGAAAACATCCTCTATCGGCATAAGGAAAGGCTTGTCTTTCGGACGGGCGGGGTCAGGGATGTACGAATCTACAGCATCCATCAATTCGTAAATACACTTGACTTCAGGAGCATCGATGTCACCGGATGTTGCCTTTTCCAGAGCGAGGCGGGCAGAGCCGCGGATGATAGGAATATCATCGCCAGGGAACTCATACTTGGACAGAAGATCTCTTAGCTCCATTTCCACAAGGTCAGCAAGTTCGACATCCGCCTCAGCGATAAGATCCATCTTGTTCATAAAGACCACGATGGCGGGAACACCGACCTGGCGTGCGAGCAGGATGTGTTCACGTGTCTGCTGCATTGGACCATCAGTGGCGGCGACCACAATGACCGCACCGTCCATCTGTGCGGCACCAGTGATCATGTTCTTGATGTAGTCGGCGTGACCAGGGCAATCAACGTGTGCGTAGTGACGCTTCTCAGTTTGGTACTCAACGTGGGCGGTGTTAATCGTAATCCCGCGAGCCTTTTCTTCCGGTGCAGAGTCGATTTCTTCGTAGCTCTTGGTAGAACCACCAAACTTCTTGGATAGTACGAAAGTAATGGCAGCAGTCAAGGTTGTCTTACCATGGTCTACGTGTCCAATAGTCCCGATGTTTACGTGGGGTTTGGAACGATCAAATTTTTCTTTGGCCACAATTGCCTCCTAGAGTGTTGTTATAAACCGTTATTGGTTTTGGATACGTTTCAGGTGGAGCCCACAGCCGGGATTGAACCGGCGACCTCATCCTTACCAAGGATGCGCTCTGCCACTGAGCTATGTGGGCCTGTCCAGTAGCCTGAGCGAGAGAATCTCCACACCAGGTTTGGAGCGGGAAACGGGGTTCGAACCCGCGACATTCAGCTTGGAAGGCTGACGCTCTACCAACTGAGCTACTCCCGCCTGGAGCTATTTATCATTCAAGAGGTTCTGGATAAGGCCTGCTCGGCCTACTCCAGTACACCCTGCAAACCATGAAATTGGTTACTTTCCATGGCACCGAGTAAATGTCATTTTAAATGAGCCTACCCGGGAGACCAGCCTTCCTCGAAAGGACTGGGTGTGGTGCCGAGAGAAGGATTCGAACCTCCGTAACGCGTCGCGTGGCAGATTTACAGTCTGCTGC
>Ga0082212_10007423_pt1 | contig 14491 bp, 7 predicted proteins | sample TergutNt197P3_FD_71548 | JGI IMG/M metagenome (GOLD analysis project Ga0082212, IMG submission 71548) | Neocapritermes taracua P3 segment gut microbial communities from Petit-Saut dam, French Guiana - Nt197 P3 | ecosystem: Host-associated > Arthropoda: Insects > Digestive system > Gut ... | reverse complement strand
CCGTAAAGAAGCAGAGCGTATTCTTAACGAAGTTGAGCGGGAATGCGGCTGGATGTATGAAACCCAGCATACTGTCAACGGCAAACCTCAAATGGGAGTGGGCGGTAAGCCGCTTATGGGGCGCATCAACTATACGGTATGGAGCGACGTGTTCATTTGCCCGACCTGCTCAAGCGAGCTTGTGTTTTGGGATGTTGCGGTAGACAAGGAAAAAGGAAAGGTTCTGGACATATTTACTTGCTCCACATGCGGCAGCTCTCTGAAAAAAGCAAACTGCGCTCGCGCGCATGAAACGCATATTGATTTCAAGCTGAATGAAACAGTAACTATGGCGAAGCAGGTACCCGTTCTGATTAACTACTCAGTCAGTAAGAAGCGTCATGAAAAGTCTCCTGATGATTTCGACCTCAAGTTGATTGAAAAAATAGACGCGATGGAAATCCCGTATTGGTATCCTACAGCCAGAATGTGCGAGGGAAGCGAGAGCCGCCGAAACGATAAGTATGGGATAACACATGTTCATCAGTTCTACACGCGGCGTAATTTAGCGGTATTGGCGGCATTTTGTGCAATGTCACAATCAACACCGCTCAGTATTCTTATTCAAGCTGTTGCAATGGTGAACACTAAAATGTATAGATACAGATGGGCAGGTGGATTCGCTGGAGCGGGCGGAGGTCCGCTTGCTGGGACGCTCTATATCCCTTCGCTTATTAAAGACATTTCAATGATAAAATCGTTGAATGATTTTTCGCGTAAAACCTATAAGGTAAAAGCTTTAATGCAAAATGCAAATGAGTTTGAAACTATATCAACTCAATCTTTAGGGACTTTTCCTATGGCTGAAGAAAAATCCGTCGACTATATTTTCACTGACCCACCGTTTGGTGGCAATCTTAACTACTCTGAGCTTAGTTTCCTCTGGGAAGCATGGCTAAGGGTAGTCACAAACCAGAAAACAGAGGCAATAATAAACAGCGTTCAAGGCAAAGGATTACCCGAGTACCAAGAGTTAATGACTAGATGTTTCACCGAATGCTATCGTGTGTTAAAGCCCGGTAGATGGATGACTGTCGAGTTTCACAACTCGCAGAACGCAGTATGGAATGCTATTCAGGAAGCATTACAGCGAGTAGGCTTCATTATCGCCGATGTACGCACGTTGGATAAGCAACAGTCAAGCTTCAAGCAGGTTACGACAACCTCAGCGGTGAAGCAAGATCTCGTTATTTCTGCATTCAAACCACGGGACAGCTTCAAACGCGAGTTTGAAGCGAAAGCAGGCAGCGAGGAGACAGCTTGGATATTTGTTAGCCAGTATCTGGAAAACTTGGCGAAAGCTCCCATAAAAAATGATATGGTCGAAGTAACTTACGAAAGAGAAGCGTTTTTGCTGTTTGACCGCATGGTGGCATACCACATCATGAACGGCATCCCAGTCCCGCTTGACGCGATTGACTTCTATAGAGGCTTGGACGAGCGTTTCATAAAGCGGGATGGTATGTATTTCCTTACCGACCAGGTCAATGAATATGACGCAGCAAGAATCAAGTACGATCTTGAGCCGATACAGTTCGACCTCTTTGTGACAAACGAAAAGTCCGCAATAGCGTGGCTGTACCGCCAGCTTGGAGAGAAGCCTCAAACATACCAGGATCTACAGCCGCAGTTTATGCAAGAGAATAAGACGACAGATAAGTTCGAAATGATACCCGAGTTGTCAGTAATGCTGGAAGAAAGCTTCCTCCAGGACGAACGAGGCAGATGGTACGTCCCGGATGTGACGAAATCCGGTGATGTGGCGAAACTGAGGGAAAAGAAGCTTCTCAAAGAGTTTGAAGGCTACCTCGCAGCAACAGGCAAGCTAAAACTCTTCCGCACCGAAGCGATCCGCGCCGGATTCGCCAAGCTGTGGGCAGAACAAAACTACAAGCTGATTGTAGACACAGCCGAACGCTTGCCGGAAAGTGTAATAACCGAGGACGATAAACTACTGATGTTTGTAGACTTAAGCTCCGGGAGGGTGTAAGAAATTGCCGAATAACAATCAAAGTATTAGGATAAACCTCAGCGCTGAGAATATCGGTCCACACTGCGCAGATAACAAGCTAACTTTTAATGAGAACGTCGATTCGCTAAAAGCTATATTCTACGCAACGAATGGTACAGGTAAATCCTTTATTAGTCGTACTTTTCGACTACTCGCATCTGAGAAGAAACATTTGACCGCTGATGACCTGCTCACAATTGGGCAATCTACGGGAGCCTTAAGATTTGGTATTAACGATAACACACAAAACTCGCCGGTATCCAAGCAATTATCCATTCAATTATCGCGTGGAAACACGCCAACAATAACTGATAACACTGATTATCTGTTTCATGTGTTCAATAGTGAGTACGTCGACGTTAATATCAAGCCGCGTGACTATACACCAAATGGTGATATTGAAGGGTACATTCTCGGAAAAGTTTTTATTGATTTGACAGAAGATAGGAGGAAGGCTCAGGTTTTGGTGGACGAACTCGATGCTAAGGAAAAAGCAATTGATAAAGTGGTTGAAAATGCGCAGCACGAGTTACGTGATAATGGTATCCGTCCAAATCAGTCAGAGTATGCTTTTATCAGTAAAGATCAGCTCCGGAATCCAGCAAATATAACTTGTGATAAATCTTTTGAAGAAATAATTGTACAGCTTAATAAGCTTGAAAAGCTTCCTGATAACATTCCTGATATTGCGCTTCTCTCTCTACATGCGGATACAGCTGTTTTTGACGAAATACTTGTAATACTTGAAACAGAGTATCCTAAATCAGAATGGGACGATGAGTTCGTTACGCAATTAAAGAGTAAGCGAGGATTTATTAATGATGGTATATTACTTTTTAATGAAGATGAAGGGTTTTGCCCGTTTTGCGGGCAACAGCTCAGCGACGGAGCACTAACACTTATCAGCAAGTACAAGAGTTTTCTGGGTGACAAAGAGGCACATATTCTATCCCAACTTGACGATCTTATCCGCAGAGTCAGCGCTAATGCTTCTGCAATCAGAGCCATCGCTACTAATATCAACAGTGCGATCGCGGACCTTGGCAAGCTTAAGAAGTTCTTTCCTTCTTTTGATGATATCGAGCTGAAGCAAATCGATGCAACAAATGATGCATTAGTTTTTTTCGATGCTATTATACAATTCTTGAAGAGCAAAAGTGACAACATTAGAGCAACCAGTTTCCATGCTGATGAGGCAATTGTAATATGCAAAGGTTTGATTGAATCTGCAAAGAAGATTGTTGATGAAAACATGGAATACATCCAATATGTAAACACGCAAAAGAATAACTCTAGTTCTGAACGCCTTGCTCTTCGTCGGAGTCTTTGTATCGCACAGTTCCTCCGTATACAAAGCCAACTAAAGAATCAGTTCAGTGCTATTCTTGAGGAAAAAGCGGCGTTGGAATCGTTAAACAAAGAAATCACAGAAAAAGAGGAACAGGCTCGCATCAGTAAAAAACTCAAAGTGTTTCAAACGCTTGAGTTCTTCTTGAATCGCTTTTTCGCGGGAAAATACACAATTGATGAAAGCACATTCCAGATAAAGTTCCAAGACATGATACAGAGTAATGCCTCAAGAGTATTGAGCGATGGAGAAAAAAGCATTGTCGCTTTCTGCTTCTATCTTGCGTCGACACACCTATTGATAAACCGAGAAGACGACTACAACAGACTCTTTTTTATAATAGATGATCCAGTATCAAGCATGGACTTTCATTTTGTTTATGCAGTTGCCCAAGTCTTGCGGGATGTCGGAAACTACTTTAGTATTTCGGAACATGTCCGTATGTTTGTCTTTACGCACAACCTAGAATTTTACAGTATAATTATCCGCAATTATATAATTTCACAGGCATATGTGATAAAACAAGGTGTTATTCAGAAGCTAAAAAAGCAACTTCTAATGCCGTACGAAAGTCATCTACACGATGTTCTGAGTGTTGCATCAGGTGCTAGTCTTCCTACTCACACTATCAGTAACTCTGTCCGGCATATTATTGAAACAGTCTGCCATTTTGAATTTCCAGATAAAGGTTTGAAAACCTATATATCAGAAAATGAGGTCTTACATGAAAACTCGTGCATATTCAGTCTATGTCAAGATATGTCACATGGTGCATTAAGAGCGCAACCGCCTTTTGATGAACAAGTACTGACAGATGCCTGCAAAACTGTTATCAGGTTCATGAACAGCAAATATAAAGGTCAAATTGACGCCTTAAACGCATAATGGAGAACGCTTATGCCCCAACCCGGTGAATATGCCTATGACAAACTGAATAATGAGCGTGTTCAAGTTCTCGCTGTCAGCGAGATTTGGGGCTTTGTGTCGTACAAGGTGTTCCGGCCATCTGATGGCGAGATTTACAAACTATCGGCTGATTCAATAACAGACTCTCCTGTTGATCGTCACTTGGATGAATACTACATCCGCTATGTTGCATTGTTATCAAAGATCAAGAACGAAACCTCCGGCGGCGTGCTGTCAAAACTGTCAAGCGGAGTTATACCTTTGCCACACCAAAGGTATGTGCTTGAACGTGTTATAAGCGACAATAATATACGATACATCCTCGCTGATGAAGTCGGCCTGGGAAAAACTATCGAAGCAGGGCTGATCATCAAAGAACTAAAGGCCCGAGGACTTATCAAGCGTATTCTTGTAGTCTGCCCGACCGGGCTTGTCACCCAGTGGAGCCTTGAAATGCGCGAAAAGTTCGGTGAAACATTCCATGTGATATTACCGGACGAGTACGCAACCATAAGAAAAATAACGGACTCGGACGATATATACAGCGGATTTGACCAGGTTATATCTCCAATGGATTCCATTAAGCCTTTGGAGCGCCGCGCGGGATGGACGATCGAGCGGATCGAAAAGTATAACGAAGAACGAATATACTCAATCATCAACAGCGGGTGGGACCTCGTCGTCATTGACGAAGCTCATCGCGTTGCGGGCAGCACCGGCGAAGTTGCCCGCCACAGACTCGGCAGTCTTCTTGCGTCCGCAAGCCCTTATCTTCTGCTTCTGACTGCGACGCCGCACAACGGAAAGACGGAACCTTTCCTGCGCCTGATCCGCCTCTTGGATGAACAGGCGTTTCCAAACTATAGAGCTATTGTAAAAGAGCAAGTCGCGCCGTATGTGATACGCACTGAGAAGCGAGAAGCGCTCGATAACAACGGAAACAGGCTTTTTAAGAATCGAACGACAAAGTCAATCAGCCTGACATGGGATGAGCGCCATTCAATGCAGCGCAAGCTATACAAGATGGTTACCGACTATGTTTCCAGGAGCTACAATAAGGCAATGCGAAATCGCGGCAAGAATATGTGGTTCATTTTCTTGCTGATAATGATGCAAAGGCTTGTTTCAAGCAGTACGCGCGCTATTCGGGAGAGCATGGAGCGGCGTATCCGCGTACTCGAAGAGCAGGATATGCAAGTAAAAACTATGAACGACGACGAGTTTGCAGCAATGGAACTCGAAATGAACATGGAGGATGCGTTAACCTCGATTTCCATTGACATCAAAGCAGAAATTGCTGAGCTCAGCGCTATGGTAGCTCTTGCCGAACAAGCTGAGTACCAATACCTTGACGCGAAAGTCGACCCGCTTGTACAGATCATTGATGACCTTTACGCTGAAGAATCGGAGTGTAAAGTCATTATCTTCACCGAATTTATCGCCACTCAATCATATTTGACAGGGCTGCTTTCGGATCGCGGGTATAAAGTATCCATTCTAAACGGTAGTATGAGCATAGAAGAACGAAATGACGTTCTCGATGTTTTCCGTACTGCGAGCGATATCCTAGTCTCAACCGATACCGGCGGTGAAGGCCTGAACTTACAGTTTGCAAATACGGTTATAAACTATGACCTGCCGTGGAACCCGATGAAAATCGAACAACGCATCGGCCGGGTTGACCGCATTGGGCAGCAGCGAAATGTTATTGCGTATAACTTTATCCTGACCGATACTGTTGAATCCCGCGTGAGAGAAGTGCTCGAAGAAAAGCTCAATGCAATCCTTACTGAACTTGGCGCTGATAAATACTCCGACGTGCTCGACGGCGAGGCAGCGGAGATAAACTTCACGGAAGCGTATATGCGTTCGATTCGCGATCCCAAAAGCGCAAAGTATGCAGCGTCGGTTGTAGAAGATGATTTCCGGCAACAGGTAGATAATACTCTCAAGATAAAAGACTTGATAAGCGAGAGCAAGGATTTGAGTGAGTTAGTCGGCGCTGATACAGGCTTTGATCTGGATGCATCCCTGCGAGCGATGCTGGTATTCTACGAATGCAGCATTGGGAATCCGGTTCCGCCTATTGAACAGTACAGTATTTCCGACCCTCAAATCACGCGTCACTTAGGCAGCGAGGTTGAGTTTTCGGCAAATAGCAAGGTCCCTGTATTGCTGATAAAGGGTTTTCCCAATGAAAAGGGATATTTCATGCTTTGGGAACTGTCTGTTTCGAGTGATGAGCAAAGCCGCAGGTTCATCCCCATTTTTGTAAACGACGAAATGGTTTTGCGCCCGCTTGCCGGCAGAAAAATATGGGAAGCCATACTTGATGAAAATAACACATTGACGGTCACAGGCGGCGAAAATCTTTCGCACGAACATTATGAAAATCTTGTCGAAGCTTCGCGCGATTTCGCTTATGATACATTCATCAATCTGAAAGAGGAAACCGAAAAGAGACGCGACGAAACTTTCCGAAAATACATGTACGCGCTGAACCTCCGCTTCGATGCAGCCGATCGGATTGGAATTGAAAACATCAGAAAGCACAAGCTCTCCCGGCTTGCCATCGAAAAAGCTTCTGCTGAGAAAAGCTATCATGTGGCAAAAGCAATCTTCCCGGAGTTTAAGCCGGTACTGTTTATCCGAATGGAGGACGGCAATGCTTGATAAAACGATTAGCAAACTTTTGCCTCTCGACCGTGAAAACAGGATTATGGTTTTTACAACTCGAGAGATTAAAGAAGCTACGGTACTGTGTGATATTCTAACGAGAACCGGGTTTTCTGTTTGCGAGTATAGGACCGCCGAGTCGTTCAGAATAGTTTATGAAGAGCGCATAAAGCCGGGCGCAGGAAAGAACGCCGTCCTCGTCTCGGCTCCTATTTATGTCCCTTATGACATAAGGCAGGAGTTTACCGAGGTCACAATCGAAGTTGCTACTTTGTTTCCAAGCCTCAACCCAATATCTGTTATGAAATACATACAGGATTGGGACATCATAAGCTTCGCTGCTGAGCTTAGCTACTCCGATTACCGACAGGCGCAGCAGACTGAGCAGTTTATCCGCGAAACAGTGTACGGGGCAGAAATAATTGAAAGGTACTGTCAAGCTGCGGTCGGCGATCTTTCTGCTGCTTGTGAAACAGCAACTTCATATAAAGACTGGATTCAAATTGCAAAGGCAAAAGCGGCTGTTGAGTACTACGCTGCAATGGTTAACAATAAGGTTGATTTGTTTTTCGTTGATGAGTCGTTCACAAGGTTTATATCAGACGGATACAGCCGCCTTTCAACCGAAGTCAACGAAGCCGTGCCTCCGATTATTACAAAGACACTTTCAGTAATTGCAAAAGATAGCAGCGAGAAGATTGCGCTCATCGTCATGGATGGGATGTCACTTTTCGATTTCAAAGCTGTTTCACGCTATTTTTCGGGAATAGATTACGACTTAAACTGCTCATATGCACTGATTCCGACAATGACGCCGATCTCAAGGCAAAGTCTGTTGTCGGGGAAATATCCACGAGAGCTCTCAAAGCCTTTTTCGTTGACTGATGAAGAAAAGGAGTTCATGGCGAAAGCCGGCTCATTAGGTTACATGTCTTCACAAACAGAATACCTTCGGGGCTTTGACGCCGAAATCAGCCCGATGAGCAAGTTAGTTGCAATAATAATCAACGAAGTTGATGAAATTGTACACGGGCAGCGTCAAGGCAGAGCAGGCATGCTGGGTGATATGGATCTGCTCGGGAAAAGTGAAAAGCTCCAATCGCTGATTAACAGGCTAGTAGCGCTCGGTTTCAAAGTGTATATAACATCAGACCACGGGAACACATTATGTACAGGCGTCGGTGGGTTTAGAAGCGGTGTGGAGATTGAGTCACGGTCAAAGCGTATGGCTGTTTTAAAAGACTTTGCCGAAGCGAACGATATTTTGACTAGGAACGCTGTGGAGTACCAAGGCTACTATTTGAGCAAAGATTACCGTTACTTAATCTGTAAAAATGGCGTGTCGTTTGACAACAAAGGTGAAACTGTTATGACGCACGGCGGCATGAGCATAGATGAAGTCATAGTTCCATTTGTGAGTGTAAGGGGAGTTAATCAGAATGTCTAAAACGATAGGTCTTGCGAGGCCTCTGAGAATAGCATGGTTAAACAAGACCGTTGACTTGGTTCTTGAAGGGTACTCTGTCGAAGCTATAAAAGAAGAGTTAAATCAGTATTTATCATTTGAGATTGGAAGCCCAACCTCGCTGAGAAAAACACGCGAATCGCTGATAAATGTTTGGACAGCTCCGTCTGATAGTTCTCCTGATGTAAGAACTCTTGCTTTGTCGATCTACCCGACGCTCACATCAGATAAACTGCCTTTACATTGGTGTATGCTTGCAGTGATCTACCCAATATTTGCAGATATTTGCTCACTGATTGGAAAGGTAACGGCTATTGAAGAATCCTTTTCTACAGCGTGGGTCAGGGAGAAACTATATGAGTCGTGGGGCGAGCGCTCAACGCTTGATGTGCCAGTAAAGAATATTCTGCGGTCATTGGTCGATTTTGGAGCATTGGAGAAAGTAAAGACAGGCGTTTATAAAGCAGTTGTACATCCGGTCACTGACGAAAAAACGATACGCCTATTGGTACTGACTATACTCTCTCTCGGGAAGAAAGCTTACTACGAGACCCCGGAGTTGTCTAGGATACCGCTATTTTTCCCGTTTGAATATTGCGTGACTCAAAAGTTGCTGCATAACATAGCGGAGATAAGCCTCAGTAATTTCGGTGGAAAAACGGTAGTTACAGCAAATGTGAGAAATTGAAATAGTTTTGGAGGATTCTATAAGTGAATGATGAGATAAGAAAAGCAGAAATGCTCAAGGTAATGAACACCGTTGAGTATTATCCTGCTGTTGTGGAGATTGAAGATATCGGAATTGATAGATACACAAAAGTACCGTTTTCACAAATAGCGGCTCTGGGGACTGCCTTTAACTCTTTGACTTCGACCTTTCAGAAGTTCAGCGGTAATAACAGTGCAAGTGCATTGTGCAAAGTAACAGTCCAAAACGGAAGGAGTATCTCCGATTTAGCTAAGCGGCGTGACGGTACTGGATTTATCGGAAGCGTCCTTAAAGAAAACGGCGCTGTTGGAGGAGGGCAGGCAACGATAAACCCTCTAATGATAAACCCTGAAGCAATGTTCATGGCAGCAGCGCTGATGAGTATAAACAAAAAACTTGATAGCATACAAGAAACCCAAAGAGAGATCCTTGAGTTTCTGGAGCAAAAAGAAAAGTCTGTACTCAGAGGTAATCTCAACTTCCTTATCGACATCCAAACAAACTATAAATTTAACTGGGACAATGAGAAGTATAAGAACAGTAACCATATAAAGGTGTTGGATATAAAGCAGGAGTCGGAGCAGAATATTCTTTTCTATCGGGATCGGATACACAAGAGCCTCAACAAGACATCGCTTTTCCACAGAGACAAGCAGGTTGCAGAAAGGCTCGAAAGCATTCAGTCTGAATTCAAGGAGTATCAGTTAGCGCTATACTTATTCTCGTTCTCATCTTTTTTAGAAGTAATGTTACTGGAGAACTATGAATCGGCTTATCTTGATAGCATTGTTCAGAAAATCAATGACTATGCATATAGGTATCGAGACCTTTATACAGTATGCTACAACCAGATAGAAAAGCACTCAAAGTCTTCAGTTCAGTCATTACTTCTAAGCGGGCTTGTCAGCATCAGCAAGACAACAGGCGAAACAGTGTCAAAAATCCCTATCCTCAGCAAAACACAGATTGATGAAAGCTTAATCGGTACAAGTAACCGTCTTGAGGACATCGGTGAAAAAAGGGTATCTCAAACAATGGAGCAGTTCCTAGATATTCAAATCAGTGAGGTTGCTCCATTTGTTGCCAATATAGAAGCGATTAGTAGTCTATATAACAACCCGATCGATGTGCTGTTTGATCAGGAGGATGTGTACATCCTCCTGCCTGAGAGCGCATGATGGTGCAGGAGACAGCATGCTCGACAGGATCAGTAATAGAGGGGCAAGCTCAGTTGTCGGAGATTTCTTGATAACTTCCATTCACGGAAAGGCATAAAACAAATGGTTTTACATATTACGAAAAAACTCGCGGATAAACTCAAGATTTCACCACCCGTGCAGATCGCAAAAGATGAGTTTCACTCTTGGCGCGCAAACTATGTTCAGGAGAGCGGTTGTCGATTTGTTGTCTTTATGAATGACGCCAGCCGGTTCACCATTGTGATCAACGATGCAAAAGCAGCAAAACTAAAGAAACTTCCGGAGCTATTTATCCAAACGCTACGCGATACTCTGCTGGCGCGCGGAGTCAACCCCGAAGTAATTGATCGCTATATTGAAGAGATGGGAGATATCGTTTTCTCTAAGAACTCCGACAGAAAAAAGACTGCACAGTTAAACAAGAACACTGATGACACATGGTGGGCACTGCGCGGTTTGACTGATGACGTGGATATCTCGTTATCTGTCAATGAAATGATGTACAATACTTCAGGATCAGACGATGTGATTATTCCAACAGAGAAAATGCTTGAAATGCTCTCCAAGTATGGGCTGCCTGTACGTAAATGTCGTGCCTTTGATATAAAAGTCCGGCTTGACCTTGACGGAAAAGATGCGGTACGCAGACTGCGCGTACCGGCGAATATTACGTTTGAACGTCTCCATAATCTACTGCAAAACTCATTCGAATGGCAGGATTGTCATATGTACAGCTTTGGAATGTTTGACGAATGGAGCGGAAATTATTACGCCACTCCAGACATCGAGTTAGTTATGAGTGAAGAGGACTTAGATGTTGAACCCGATGCAATAGTAATGAAAGGGCTGAAGTTATCCGACTATGTACCGGGTTACCGAAAGATACTGTACAGGTATGATTTCGGTGACGATTGGCATCATTATATAGAAGTTGAAACAATCATTGACGATTGCGACGATGATTTACCAATATTTCTGTCCGGCGAGGGAGACGCTCCTCCTGAAGATGTGGGTGGTCCGGGTGGCTATGCAGAGTTTCTTGACATCATTTCCGACCCAACACACGAAGCGTATGAGCAAATGAACGGATGGGCAAAGTCGCTATGGTGGAGACGTTTTGATTTTAACACTGTGGCTCGGCGAGTCAATTATATACATGCAAGTAGTAATAACGCAACGAGGGCAGGCACTCCAACGCAGGATGAAGTCATTGCAGAGACAAGTGTCAAGTCTCTCGACGAGGCTCGGTTCATTTTAGAGTTTATAAAGAAAAATCCTGATCGTTGGGGAACTGTTATTGCAGCCGAGCCGCAATGGATATGTGATAATTGCGGTGAACCGGCAAAGGTCTTAGTTGACGATTACAGTGCTAATGAAATCGGGAAACTATGCGATAACTGCTATAATAATATGATGGCTGAGTATACCGGAGCCAGTATTCCGGGGACCATACCAGATCGGATCTCAGTGAAAGGCAGAAACGGTAAACCCGTCGAGTTCGATGTTGAATTTTTGGTTTTCGAGACCGGTAAGACATTGACCGCTACTGAAACGGGCAAACGTAAACGAAAGGCCGACGTATTCGGGACGCTCGATGACGATTTCGACACTATGCTCGATAAACTCATGACTCGGATCAGGAAAGCCTTGTCCGTCACTTATATGGACAAGGACGGGCATATAAAAGGAGACAAAGCAGTAGGATACGTTGGATACGACCATGAACGCGGTGAATGTAATGTTATTATTGATGGATTGCCCTACACTTTTCATGATTTTGAAAAGATAATATCGGCACACGAAGGGTGGAAAGTCAAGATTGAGTTCGCAAGCATCGGTGACGAGCTTGACTAAGATCGGTCATCTTCCCAACGGCTACAACCGCCAATGAGCGCAATTTAAGTTGCTGGTAAGTTGCTTTTCGCGCAAATGCGAACTCAGTAAAACGCCAACAAACATTGCAGTTACTGGATTTCAATTATGCGAATCGAATGAATTTAAGTTGCTGGTAAGTTGCTCTTTGGCACATCTACAAAAATATCACTACCACAAACCCCTCCGCTGTCGCCGTAATCTGGTTCGTATTTGGCATCAACTGGCGTGCCAGCAGTACGTCAACTCCAAAATGGACATTTTGTCCATTTTGGAGTTGAATCGTTTTTATCCTAAATTCCGCAAAAAATATGATATGCAAAATCGGCATTTTCATCGCCAATAATCCGCGAACAACGCGAGAGACAGCATTGCCTCACTCTTGCGCCCCTCGCGTTCCGCGACCTGCGCCCCCCACCCGGCGCTCGCCCAGTCTTCTGCACATGAACTTCAGAGTGCCGCCCGATGAATGCGATGAATGTCTTCCACTCCATCTTTTTCAGCGAACCATTCACCTTTATCAAATTGTGTCTGTCCACTGATTGAAATTATCGACACACCACCACTTTTACTTAATGTACTCAACAACCCTTTTTTCTCTTTTTTCTGCTCTTTAGTGACTATCTCAGTAAAACCAGCATTTTGCAGTTCGTTTACTACTTCTTCATATAACCGCCCGATATAGCGCTTTGAAGTATCCGGAACACGTATTTGGCCTGGATGTGCGGCGAGAACTTCCTCCTCTGTTTCGGGCTCATAATATTCGATAATAATATCTGATTCTATGGGATACCATTCACTCATACCAAAACCGTCTTTGTCGTTAACCCTAATGTTCAATACTTGTCCATCTTTAACAAGCAATCCCTTTTGCGTTAACTTAACCGTCTTTACATTTGTAAATCCAAGTTCTTTCAGCGTTGATTCGACATCTGTTATATTATTGCCGACATAGTACTTTGAAGCTTCCGGCATAGGGGCCTCTTTTAGATATAAACCAATATCGATGCCTTCACGCTCGAATACTGTGTTTAGATAAGTAACCATTTTGCTAAATCGTTCATTTTTCGACCATTCCGAGCATTCATATGCTCGAACCGCATTCATGGGATGACTCTGATCTTTTAGAAATAAGAACTCAAGTGTTTTATCCCATTTTGAATCGTTGACCATTTCCTTGTATTCTAGCGCTTGGCTCATAAACTCATTAATGTTGGCTTCTTCTTTGATATCTTTATCGTAGCCTGCAAATCGCAAACACATTTCAATAACCTTCTCTGAGGTCCCATCACAGAGCGCAGCCGCGCGGTCAGCGGAGAGTTCGCTGCATCTCATCCAATATGAAAATGCAACTTGAATTGGGAATATCGCCAAGTTAACAAAATCTATAGGAATGAACTTAATGGCCTCGCCAAGTATGATTCCCCCCATAGTTCTATACAGGCTGTGACGGCAGGCTATATGACCGCATTCATGAGCCAATACTGTTGGGATAATTTCATCCGGGACAGTTTCAAGCAGTCCCGATGTCATTACGATAAACGGATTTGTGTCTCCTGCTGTATAAGCATTGGGTCTCACATCCAGTTCTAAGAAAAGTCCAGGAACAGCAATTCCCAGTTTTTCACAAACCGGTGGGAGCATGTTGTAGTATTTAGGCATTTGCTTTTCGCTGATGCGAAGATTGGTAGACATATTCTGAATACGAAATTGCTTTTCACTCCAGATTTTCATAAAAGCCTTAAGTACTTGCGTAAAACCGGGAATTGCCTTTAGTGATTGTAAAGCTATTTTATCGGAATCGTGGATATAGTAATTGGGATTCATAATAATTTTCGTTCTCGCTTTCAGTAATTCTTATAATTTTCAATCAACAGATGTAACTACGGTATTGTACAGCACCAACTTAATTATGCATTAATCCGAAATCAAACGCGAGTCATTATATCACGGAAAGGTGAAAAACAACAGTACTTGGCGTGCAACTTCTGATAATTGAATGATAACCCATTTGTTCAATTTCAGTCCGTAATAATCTGTTTCACCAACTGCACAAACAAACCTGCGCTTTTTCGTCAAGCTGAGTGGCTTGCTCATTTTCAAAACCATCTCAACGACACCATCAGTTTGAATCTTATGCGGTGTCTGCGCTGCCGTCGCCATATTGATTATTTTACTCCGCGCTATAAATCCGCTTTTAACACTGTTGCTTATGGCAACTTTGCTTTTTTCCCTTGGTTGCACTCGTAACAAAGGGTGCGAAGAT
>Ga0082212_10007422_pt1 | contig 14493 bp, 10 predicted proteins | sample TergutNt197P3_FD_71548 | JGI IMG/M metagenome (GOLD analysis project Ga0082212, IMG submission 71548) | Neocapritermes taracua P3 segment gut microbial communities from Petit-Saut dam, French Guiana - Nt197 P3 | ecosystem: Host-associated > Arthropoda: Insects > Digestive system > Gut ... | reverse complement strand
TCATGTCAAACATGTGATTGTGATAGAAATAGAAAAAGAAGCGTGCCTTTCAGGTACGCGTTCAAACGCCCTGAAGGGGCGTAGCATAACAGCCCAGGGTAAGGCGCAACGCGCCGCAGCCCTGGGTAGGTAGCAACAACAATACAGCCGCCCTGTAAGGGCAAGGGAATATGGCGCAATCATTGGCGAAAATAACCATACACGTTATGCTTAAGAAATAAGCTGGTCACTTGTAGCGGCTAACGCTTTGTTTGAGTTCGTTCGCGATTTTAGCCAAATCGCCGGAATACCCGTTGATCTGGTTTGCCCCCTGCACTGCTTCCCTGGCGGCTACAGCCATGGCCGCAACATTGCCGCTGACATGGTGCGCCCCCTGCGCGGTTTCGCCGGCATTGCGGCTGACGTCATTGGATCCCCTGGCGACTTCGCCTATAGCGTCGGCGACGCGCTTTGCGCCGGTGTTTGCCTGCGCCACATTGCTCGCTATCTCGCTGCTCGTTCTGGTCTGCTTTTCAACATTACCGGCTATTGTCTCAACGGATTTGTTTATCATGGCTATTATGCCCGAAACATTATGGATTACATCGACCGCGTTGCTTGTGCCGCTCTGGACGTCGCCAACGCGGCGGGTTATGTCGTCCGCGCTCTGCGCGCTCTGGTCTGCTAATTCCTTGATCTCTCCGGCAACCACCGCGAACCCCTTGCCGGCTTCTCCCGCGCTCGCGGCTTCAATTGTGGCATTTAACGCAAGCAAATTTGTTTTGTCCGCGATTTTTTTGATGACACGCGTAACCTCACCTATTTCTTTTGCCGCCGCGCCCAGTTTATTCATGACGCCTGTGGCGTCCGCGGCTTTGTCCATTGCATCCGCCGCCACCTTGTGAACCTCGCTCGTGTTGTCCGCGATTTGTTTTATAATCGCGCTCATTTCTTCTATGGCAGCGGCTATGGTGTTCATATTCGCGCTCATTTGCTCCGCGGCGCCCGCGGCTTCGCCGGCATCAACCGAAGCCTGTTTCGCGCCGCTTGCCATAGCGCTTATGTTGACGGACATTTGCTCCGTTGTGCCTGCAACCGTATTGCTTTGTGTGAGGGATTCTTCCGCGCCGCTTGCAAGCGTACCGCTTATAGCGGAAAGTTCTTCAGAAATCGAAACCAGATGGCTGACGGCCGTTTTTGTTTCATTTGACGAGCTTTGCAGCATTTCCATTATTTTGTTGAAAAAACCGGCTAAATGACCGATTTCGTCATTGCTTTGCAATTCTATTTTTTTGCTCAAATCAATTTTTCCGCTCGTCATTACGCTTTTAAGTGTTTCGGCTATAGCGGAGAGATGGCGTGTAATGGAGAAATGGTTATAGAATAAATTGAACAATGCGATAGTAAAAACCATGGCAAGGGAAGCGGCAGACAACCGTTGGGCGACACCCTGCTGCTCCCTTGCATCTCTAATTGCCTCATCTGTCCGTTTGTTCACCTTGTCCTGAAATTCATTCATCGGCTCCATTATCTTTCTTACTTCATCGGAATAACCGTCACTGAATACAAGTTTTAGGGCTAATTCCCTATCCGGTTCGGCGCGAACCGTATATTGCCCCAGCGTGTTCTTAAAAAGGCCTTTGACCGCGTTCATGGATTCTATTTCCAAAGCCACAAGAGCATCCGAAAGAGCATTGGCTTTTTCAACCAGGCTGAATTCTTCATCGGTGACGCCGTGTTCCTTTAATAAATCCAGCAAAACGCGTTTTTGGCCGGGAGACACAGTAGCATTTGCGGGCCTTGGTTCCTCGCCGCCGCGCACCGCTAAAACCCTGTTATAAGCTTCTTCCGCCGCCGCTGAACCCGTAGCGGCATATATCCGCACCTGCCGCGTCAGTTCTTCAGAACTGTTTCTGAGCTCAGCAACCAGCAAAGTGCTGTAAAAACGGTCATTTGCCGTCTCGCTAACATATTCGCTTTTGTTGTTTAAAAACCATAGCAGAACAACCGCCGCCAGAATAAAGCAAATCGTCATGGTATTTATTAACCACGATTCTTTTTTTATTGTCATTCTTATATACCCTCCCCCCTACCGCGTCCGCGTCCGGGTGCCATACCGCACAACTTCGAGCATCAAACTTTAATCCATCGTGTAACACTATGGTCAATAGACAAATTCGCAAAAAAACTAAACCCGGATTCCGAAGTTAAGTGGTATGATGCAACAAAGATAATTTTGTGAGGGTCATGATGTCTCGTTCTACCTTTCAACGGTTGCGTGTTTTCAGCGTCGTCGGCCTATGTTTGCTGCTGTCTGCTTGCTGCTCAGTTCACCCGCTTGACAAAGCCCTTACAACAGGAGAATGTATTAACGGTCATCGTTGAGGAAACTTATTGTAAACTGGTTGAGATGCTGGAGGATGCGGGATGCGGGTGCTTTTCAGCCCCGATATTCAGATTTAAGGAAATACTGAATTCAGTATTTATATATAAATTTTTGAAGCAAGGAGACAATTTCATGAAAACAAAGTATTTTGGGACATATGTTTTGATATCGATCATTGTATTTATGTCAGGTTACGGTAAAGCGGATGAACAGCAAAATCAAAGCACCATATCTGTTTTTGGGATAGGTACGGTATTGGTTCAACCTGATGTTATTCAAATGAACATTACATTAAGCAATGTAGCTCAAACAACCAAAATGGCACGGGAAGCAGTAAGTACAAGCGTCAGGCAGGCATTGGCAATATTAAAAGAGGCGAATATAGAAGATAAAAATATAGCCACGGCTTCGCTGACGTTTAGTCCGGAATATGAATATAAAAACAACAAGCGCATTTTAGCCGGCCAAAAAGCGGAACAAAGAATCACTTTTTCCATTGAGGGCATTAATAGTGATAATGAAAAGATTTCAAGGATAATTGATCAACTCACTCAAATTAATGGAATAGCGTTGAACCGAATAAATTTCACCGTAAAAAGCAACACTGAATATTACATTAAATCCCGTGAACTTGCGTTTAAAAAAGCATTTGAAAAAGCCAATCAATACGCTGAACTTTCAAAACTCAAAATAGTAAAAGTATTAAGTATTTCAGAGGAGGCAAATCGACAAAGTTTATCTACAAATAACAGCGTGGCGCTTCGTAATCAACTAGAATTTGTAGAGGTATCGGCTGGAGAAGAGGCTGATTCAGCAATCCCAACAGGGGAACTGGAAATTACAACGCGAATATTTGTAGTATTTCTTTTAGGAAACGCTGATTAAATTAAATGGGTCAGCCTTACCGGGCGGGCTCGTCCCGCAAGGTACTCTATCGAAAGGTTTTCAATGGCTTGACTAATGTCATTCTTTACTCCTTCCTATTTATTTATCGGCCGTCTAAGAGGCATATATGGAAATATGTCGAGGTTGCGAGCGCCGCGATTCGCCCGCACAAACAATTAATCAGCGTTTCCTTAAATTGAGACGGGTAAAGCCCGGATCTTCTTCCAATGGCACGGGAGAGCGCTTTTCCTTATATCGGCGCAGAGCGAAACGTCCGGTTCCGATTGCAAATCCGATAAAAACCGCGATCACGCATGCGGCCAGGGAAAAAATCAGGGAATTGACCACCGACGACAGGATCACTCTGGGGACGCCCCAGATAATTCCCGCGTTGTTTCCGTCATCGTTGATCCAGTGCAGGGAATAGCTGAATCTTACCTCTGAAAGAAGTCTGTTGGCCGAGACTGGATCGAAATCTCCTTCGAGACAGGCGACCAGCGGACCCGCGCGCCGAGCGTAAATAGAGAGACCGTTCGGAACCGCGGGCGCCGCGAGTTCATCGTAATACTCTTCGGCAAGTTCAGGAGTTGGAAATTTCATAAGAGAAAACGTTCCTGAACGGTTTTCAACGAAATAGCGCGCGGTGGCGATCTCCATGTCGCCATTCGTGTCAATATAATCCGGTTTTTTTCCGCCTGCCCAGGTTTTATAGGCATCCTGTGAGGGAAAATACCGCAGGCTGGACGCGTCATATCCGTCGGAAGGAAAATAATCAATCAGCCCGGGCCGGCCGACGCCCGATATATGTTCTGTTTTCGCGCCGACAATCGCCGCTGATTTTTCAAGCAATTCACCGGTATCGCCTTTTCCAAGAACGCGCACGAAAATCCGCCCCCGGGCAAACAAAAAACTGTTGCTTCCAGCCGTGAACGCGTCGCCCGGAGGACCCGGCTGAACCGGATTTTCCCCAAGCAACGTCAAAAGAGAATACGCGGCCAGGGAATCAAGCAAAGTGAAAACTTCGATCGACAGCGGCGAAGCGCCTGAATAGTCGGCCCTTTCGTAACGTATAAAACCGACATCGGAAACAAGTTTTCCGTTTGTTAATTTTGCCAGGCTTGCCGCGTCTTCAAATACCGGGCCGAAATCGCGCGTGGAAGCGCCGATTTCGGCTGCTTCAGGAAAGAAATCCGAAAAACCGGACGGCGGCCGAACTTGAGCCGAAAGCACGCCGGCCGTCGCCAGAACGCATAAGATCGCAAAGAAAATTTGTTTCATATGACACATTTTAACAAAATAAACCCGAAAACCGAAGTTTAACCAGGATATGTTCCTCCGGCTGAGTTCGGAATGTTGTATTATTAATTATTGTCAGGATCGGGTCGGCTATGGCAGAGTGACTCAATTAAAAATTTCTCCGGTAAATCCGGGCGATTCGAAAGAGATAATTGCGCATCTCTTTGAACTCTGACATTTCGCCAGAGTTCAAAGAGATGCGCAATTATCACAAAAGGTATGCAGACTATCAGGCGTGTTCTTTTAACGGGCGGAGGCACAGCGGGTCATGTTAATCCGGCGCTGGCGATCGGTTCGGCTCTGAAATCCGATGAAACGGAGTTTTTGTACGTAGGCGTACGCGGCCGCGTAGAAGAAGACATTGTTCCACGCGAAGGCATTCCAATAGAATTCGTCCGCGCAGCCGCTTATCCCGGCGGCAAACCGCTTAAAATGGCGGGATTTCTTGGAAATCTTGCGGCGGGCGTCTGCAAAGCCGTTTTTATTCTGAAACGCTTCCGACCGGATGTTATCGTCGGCACAGGCAGCTATGTCGCCGCGCCCGTTCTTGTAGCGGCGGCGATTATGAAGAAAACCGGATTGCTGAAATCCCGCGTTTTTCTGCACGAACAGAACGCCGTTCCGGGCAAACTTAACAAGGCAATGGCGCGATTCGCCGACAAGATCCTGGTTACTTTCCCTGAAACCATGAAATACTTTCGGGGAAAAAGCGAACTGACCGGCTATCCGTTGCGCCGAAGCATAGAAGCAATTCCACGTGATGAAGCCATGCAACGGATTGATTTTAAGATTGCCGGCGGGCGCAAGGTGGTTTTCGCGTTCGGCGGATCGCAGGGATCGCGTGTTATCAATCGAGCCATGATCGACGCGCTGGAATACCTGATTCCGTACCGCGACAGACTTTGCGTCATTCACGGCGCCGGTCTTTATAAAAGCCACGAATATGACGCCGAGGCCGATACGGGCGAACGCCTGACGCGGCGGTACGACGCTTCACAGTTAAAAGATATGGAAAGTTTCTATACCTGGCGGCCGTACTTTTACGATATACAAAACCTGTACTCGGTAAGCGACCTGGTTATCGCCCGCGGAGGCGCGGGAAGCCTGAATGAAATATCGGCGATGGGACTGCCGGCTATTATCATTCCAAAGGCCGGTCTGCCGGGCGATCACCAGGTCATGAACGCGCGGGCGATGGAACGGGCCGGCTGCGCGGAAGTCGTTTACGAACACACGGCCCGGATAGACGGCCGTTTCACGGAATATCTTGACGGGAAAGTTCTGGCCGATAAAATCGTCTCTCTGGCGTTCGACGACGAACGACTTCAGGAAATGCGGATACGGAGCCGCCTGTTTCTCAACCGTGACGCCGTTTCGCGAATTTCCGCCGCCATCAGGACGGAAACGCCGCAAAAATTCGAAGACTCTTCCACGCCGGCCGTATCGGCGTTTCGGGAAGAAAAAACTCTTCTCAACAACGGCAAACTGCTTGCGCGTCTGGAAAAAGAACAAAAAAAGGACACCGTTTCATATAAAGCAGGCAATGTTATCGCCCGGCCGGAGGATGTTGAATATTACAAAAACCGCGCCGACGCGCTTTTGATATCGCCGGAATGGCAGAACCGCAACATAGGCGTAAAACTTATCGGACTGCTCGACGCGCGGGAAAAAATACCCGTGCTGCTTGCAATGCTTAACGAACGCAAGCGCGTCTCGCGGCTGAAGCGGCTTTTCGGCGGTGATTTTGAACAGGTTGGCTTCATCCGGCGAAATATTGTCACCGCGCTTGCGCGGCTTAATGAATTGACGCCTGAGGTCGAGGCCGCGCTTCTGGCCGGGTTCAGAGACCCTTATTATGAAGTGCGCGCGGAGTGCGCCAAAGCCGTGTCGCATTTCAACGAACAAATCGCGGCGCGGGATTCCTTCATTAAGGAATTGATGAACGCTCTCGCCGAAACCAATCTGGATGTCTGTACGACAGCGGCGGAAGCGCTTGGCCGGATTGGCGGAGAACGCGACGCTCTGCCCGCTCTTCTGGGGCTGTACGACACGAAATACTGGCGGCTGCGCGCGGCTGCGCTCAAAGGCATATTTTTTCTTGTTACGCGCGGGTGTGTAACCGACCTGAAAATGGTAAAGGCGCGCGTACCGCATTTTATTCTGACGTCTACCGACTTTAAGCCGCATTTTGAAATCAAGCACGCTTATCATGAACTTATGAAAACCCTTTCCGGGAAAAAGGAGGCGAATCTCCCGCAATGATTTATTTTCTTGGAAGATACCTGCATTCCCATTTTGAAACGCTTTCTTTTCTGCGTCTGGCCGATTATCTTTCCACGCGGGCGATAGGGGCGGCGGTGACCGCTATTATTCTGACGCTGTATCTGACTCCTAAAATCATCCTTTATCTGCACGACAGGGGCATGGTTGATCAGCGGCGCAGCACGGGCGTGGTTTCCGCGTTTGACAAAGCCGGAACCCCGTCGATGGGCGGGGCTATAGTCACGGGATGCGTGCTGTTTTCCTGTCTTCTCTGGTGCAACCTGGCAAACGTGTTTCTTGACGTCGTGCTTTTTGGAATGGCCTGGTTCGGATTTATCGGATTTATGGACGACCTGGCAAAAACACGGGAGCGGTCGGGCGACCATGGAATGTCGGAACCCAAAAAGCTTATATTGCAGGCCGTTTTCGCGGCCGCGCTTATGGCGCTTATGGCCGGTCCCTGGTCGCCGCTGCCCGCCGCCCAGGCAGGTGCTTTCTATATTCCTTTTGTGAAATTTCCCATATTTCAGTCTCTCTGGATATATGCCCCGATAATATTCTTTTTCGTCATCGTGGCCGGCAACTCGGTCAATATCGCGGATGGAATGGACGGGCTGGCGATCGTTCCATCGGTATTCGTTATCGGCGTGCTGGGTATTTTCGGATATCTTCTCGGCAACACAATTTACGCGAACTATCTTAACTATCCGTTCCTGCCCGGCGCGGGCGAGCTTGCGGTCTTTGCGTCCGCGTTCGCGGGCGCGGGCATCGGTTTTTTGTGGTTTAACGCCTACCCCGCGCAGATTTTTATGGGAGACACGGGATCGATGGCTATCGGCGGCGCCGCGGCGGCCATGTGCGTCGTATTGCAGCAGGAAGCCCTTTTTCTGATACTCGGCGGAATGTTTCTAGCCGAGGCGATAACTTCCCAAATTCAGGATAAAATCGGTATCCATTGGATCGGGCGGCGCATTTTTTTACGCGCCCCGATGCATCATCGTATGCAGCACAAGGGTCTGGCGGAAACCAAGGTGGTCATCCGGCTCTGGATCGTTTCGGGTATTCTGGCACTGGCTGCTCTTGCCACGCTCAAGCTGCGATAGTAAATATAATGCCGACCCCGCCCGATGGAAGTTCCGGAAAAAACGCGGCGCTTGTAGGCGCGGGCATCCTGGCGAGCCGCGTGCTGGGGCTGGTGCGCGAACGCGTATTCGCGCATTATTTCGGCGGCGGCGACGCTGCCGACGCTTTCAAGGCCGCGCTTAAAATTCCCAACCTGCTGCAAAACCTGTTCGGCGAGGGAGCGCTTTCGGCGTCGTTCATCCCGGTATACGCCGGACTACTGGGCGCGAAAAACAAAGAGGATGCCGACAAAACCGCGCGCGCCGTCGGTTCCATCCTGGCACTTGTCATGGCGTTCCTCGTATTGGCGGGCATCCTGGCGACGCCGCTGCTTGTCAACTTCATCGCTCCCGGATTTACGGGCGAAAAACGCGACGCGGCCATCAATATGGTGCGCATCCTTTTTCCGGGCGTCGGCATACTGGTTCTTTCAGCCTGGTGTCTTGGCATTCTTAACAGCCACCGTAAATTCTTCCTTCCCTACGCGGCGCCTGTTCTGTGGAACCTGGCCATCATCGGCGCGCTCGCGGGATTCGGCGGACGCCTGCAATCTTATTCGCTGGCTGAAATCGCGGCCTGGGGCGCGGTCGCGGGAAGCCTGCTGCAATTCGGCGTACAACTGCCTTCCGTTTTACGTCTGATCGGACGGTTTCGTTTTGAATTTTCCGCCGCGTCGGCACCTGTTCGCGCCGTAATTAAAAATTTCATTCCGGGCGTCGCCACGCGGGGCGTCAACCAGTTAAGCGGGTATATCGACACCGTATTAGCCAGTTTTCTGGCGACGGGAGCGGTCGCGACAATGTCATACGCGCAGACCATATACCTCCTCCCGGTCAGCCTTTTCGGCATGTCTGTCGCAAACGCCGAACTTCCCGAAATGTCAAGCCATGCTGAAAACCACGAAACCGTCGCGGAGCCTTTGCGCGAGCGGCTTAATGTCGCAATGCGGCGGGTCGCATTTTTCATAATTCCTTCCGCCGTAGTTTTCCTGACGCTTGGAGACAGTATCGTTAATCTTCTGTATCAGACCGGAAAATTCACGCGCGATGACGGACTGTACGTATGGATGGCGCTGGCGGGCTACGCGACCGGACTGCTTGCCGCCACGTTTGGAAGGCTTTACATGTCCGCGTTCTGGGCTATCCGCGATACGCGCACGCCTTTCCGTTTTGCCGCGCTGCGGGTCGCCCTGGCGGCGGGATTGGGCTGGCTGCTGGCGTTTCCCGTTTCCGCGTGGCTTGGTTTTCCGGCGCGCGCGGGATTGATCGGGCTGACGGTTTCAGCGGGGATCGCTGCGTGGGTTGAATTTACGCTTCTGCGCGCCGCGCTGAACCGCAGGATAGGCAAAACCGGCCTTAAAGCCGCCGTCCTTGTCAAATTGTGCGGCGCGGCCCTCTGTGCCGCCGCGGCGGCTTTCGCTCTGAAGCAATTTACTCTGCCGCTGCCGCCGTTTGCCGCCGGCTCCATTGTGCTTGCGCTTTTCGGCGCGGTTTATTTTTCCGCCGCCGTGTTGTTAAAAATACCAGAAGCCAAAAATGTTCTCGGCGCCGTCCGCGCGCGTATTCCGCGTAAACTTCTTTCTTGACATATGGTCTGTAATGGGTGAATGTTGCGGCATGACTAAAGACCCGCGTGAAATACTTGACAAGGCTCCGATGAGCCTTATTCAGATTGTAATTGTCGGAATCACCTGCGCCCTTAACGGCATAGACGGTTTCGACGTGCTGTCCATCAGCTTTGCGTCCAACGGAATCGCCAATGACTGGGGCATCAGCCCTGCGGTGCTTGGCATTGTTCTGTCCATGGAGCTGGTCGGAATGACCATCGGCTCCATCGTGGTCGGAGGAATAGCCGACGCGCTCGGCCGACGCTACACCACGCTGACCTGCCTTGCGATAATGGCCTTCGGTATGCTGATGACCACAACAGTGGAAAACACCACCCAGATGCTGATATGGAGAGTATTGACCGGACTTGGTCTTGGAGGTCTGCTGGCCACCATCAACGCGTTGTCCGCGGAATTCGCGAATCGCAAACGGCGTCATCTGTGCGTTTCAATCATGTCGATCGGTTATCCGATCGGCGGAGTGGTCGGGGGGATCATCGCTTCGCGGCTTCTTGTCAATCATCCGTGGCAGTCGATTTTTTACTTCGGCGCGGCCATAACCGCTCTTTTTATTCCCATATTCTTTTTCGTTGTTCCCGAATCCGTTCACTGGCTGATACGCAAACAGCCTAAAGACGCGCTGAAAAAGGTAAACTCTGCACTGCGCCGAATGGGACATGGCGCAGTGGATGAACTGCCGGAAGTGACGCTGGAGGCGCGAAAAAAAACGATGAAGGATCTTTTCTCGCCCGCGTTGGTCCGCATGACGACGATTGTCACCGTCGCTTATTTTTTCCACATTATCACTTACTATTTCATCCTTAAATGGGTGCCCAGGGTAGTCTCCGATATTATGGGTTACACGGCTTCAACCGCAGGCAATGTTCTTGTATGCGCCAATGTCGGCGGAGCCGTGGGAGGGCTGATTTTCGGCCTTCTGACGCTGCGTTTCAACCCCAAAAAACTCACGGCCGGCACCATAGCAATCGGCGCCTTGTGCATAGCGTTTTTCGGCAGTATTCCGTACGACAACCTCTTGTATGTCAGTTTGTTTGCGGGGCTTTGCGGATTCTTCGGGAATCCGGGCATTGTGGGTATGTTCGCCCTGTTCGCCCACGTTTTTCCCACGCATGTACGCGCTTCAGGCACAGGATTCTGTGTGGGTTTAGGCCGCGGCGCCGGAATCCTTTCACCCATTATCGTGGGCTTCCTTATTCAATCAGGATTCCAGCTTTCCGTCGTCACCGCGCTGATAAGCATAGGAGGGTTTATAGGGGCGGTGATTTTGTTATTCCTGAAAATGCCTGAAAACGAAGTCAGCTAAATGACACCTGTTAGTAAAAAGCCGGTTGGTAAAAAGCCGGTACAATCAAAATTGAGGAAACGCGGCAAAAGCAAAAGGAAATTTCCATTTTTAAAACTGCTTTTCGGGTTTGCGCTGGTCGTCGTTTTCGTAATAGCGGGTATATTCGGGTTTTATTACCGCACATACTCCGAAATGATAGACGACCGCCTGTCGGGCAATCGCGTGCATGGCGAATCCCTGATTTTTACATCGCCCAAACGGGTTTCGGTCGGCCAGGAGATGGATCCCGACCGGCTGGCTTCCTACCTGAAAATGTCGGGCTATTCCGCCGTCAATGATCCGTCGGCATCCGGACAAATTACCCAAACGGGAAATTCAATACGGATTCAGCCTTCGGCAAGTTCATATTTCGGCGGTAAAAACGGCGTCGCCATTGAATTTAATAACGGCCGGATCAGCAGGCTGACGTCGCTTGAAACAGGAGAGCCGTTGCTTTCGGCTGAAATCGAACCTGAGCTGATCACCAGCCTTTTCGGAAGTTCGCGTGAAAAACGCCGTCCGATGCGCTATTCGGAATTTCCGGTTCTTTTCCGACAGGCGGTTCTCAGTGTTGAAGATAAAAGATTCTTCAACCATATGGGGATTGATTTCATCAGGGTGGGCGGTGCGGCCTGGCGCGACATACGGAGCGGGAAAATGGCGCAGGGCGCAAGCACCATAACAATGCAGGTGGCCCGCAGTTTTTTCTTTTCCCTGAAACGCGACTGGCGGCGCAAAGTCAAAGAAGCCGGCATGGCGCTGGTTCTCGAACTCCGCTTCACAAAGGAACGGATTTTCGAGCTTTACCTCAACGAAGTCTATCTCGGGAACAGAGGAAGTTTCGCCATACATGGTTTCGGAGAAGCGGCGAAGGCGTATTTCGACAAAGATATACGCGAACTTTCACTGGAGCATTTCGCTTTTCTGTCCGGGATTATCCATGCCCCGAACACGTATGGACAGGAACGGACCGCCGAAGCGCGCGACCGCGCACTCAGGCCAATGCTGGAAAACGGCTATATTTCGCAACGGCAGTATGCGGCGGCCCGGGAAGCGCCGCTTGAACTTGTGCGCAGCGGCCGGGGAGCGGGCCCTTCCGGTAATTTCGTCGATATGGTCAAAGACGACCTGCTGGAAAAATTTTACGAAGAAGACCTGATCGAACAAAACTATCGCATATACACCACGCTTGACGCCGATTTGCAGCGCGCGGCGCTTGAAGCCGTCGAATTTGGACTCAAAGGCGTTGATGAAGCGCTCGAAAATACTTTCGCCCGCTGGCGCGCACGGGGCGAAGCCGTTCCGTTGCCGCAGGCGGCGCTTGTGGCGATGGATCCGCGCACCGGCAGCATAAAGGCGCTGGTGGGGGGGCGTGATTACGCACAGAGCCAGTTAAACCGCACCCTGGCGAACCGCCAGCCCGGATCGGTATTCAAGACTTTCGTTTACGCCGCCGCCCTGGAAACCGCTCTGGATATAAATTCGGGCGGCGCGGTATATACGCCCGTCACCACGATCGAAGACGAACCGACCACGTTTTATTACGAAAATGGCACGCGGGATTATACGCCGAACAACTATGGCGCCAGCTTTTACGGAACGGTGACATTGCGCGAGGCGCTGAAGCGGTCGCTCAACGTTGCCACGGTGAAGCTGGCCGAGGATATCGGTTACGACCGCCTGGCAGCTTTCGTCAAACGCCTGGGGATGAAATCGAACATAATGGCCACGCCGGCCATGGCGCTTGGCGCATACGAGATGACGCCGCTTGAAGTGGCCAGCAGCTACACGGTATTCGCCAATTACGGAGTCCGCTGCGAATCGGAATTGCTGACGCGCGTCGTCAGCAGCGAAGGCGAACTGCTCGATCAAACCAGGCTAAGCCGGCGCAGCGTGCTTGATCCGCGCATCGCGTATCTGACCACCAACCTGATGGAGGAGGTCATGAATACCGGCACCGGCGCGGGAGTGCGATCCCGCGGTTTTCGCGCGCCTGCGGCGGGAAAAACCGGAAGTTCGCGCGACGGCTGGTTCGCGGGCTTCACATCCAATCTTCTTTGCGTCGTCTGGGTCGGTTTTGACGACAACCGGGATCTCCGGCTCACCGGAGGCAATTCGGCGGGATTGATCTGGGGCGAGTTTATGAAGCGGGCTGCCATGCTTCCCGGATTTTCAGACATGCGGCCGTTTGAGCGTCCGGAAGGAATCGTTTCCGCCAGCGTCGATTCGGATACGCTGATGCTTGCGCGGCCCGAATGCGAGTCTGTGCATCAGGAAGTATTTGTGGCCGGGACCACGCCTGAATTTTGCAATCTGCATGGCGTACGGGGCGGCGGCATACTTGACAGGATTCCCGGCATCAACCGTCTGAGGGATATTTTCCGCTGAATGCCAGTTTTTTTAATACTATAATTATAATTTTATCATGTCGGCAACGGTCGTTGAACTTGAAGATTTGAAAGTCTGCCTCGGACGACGAGAGATACTTCGCGGGATTTCCTGCCGGCTCGGCGTTTCCGGAACCGGCAAGGCCATCGGGCTTCTGGGACCGAACGGCGCCGGCAAATCCACACTTATCCGCACTCTGCTCGGATTTCACAAACCGGCGTCCGGCGCGGCGCGTGTTCTTGGATTCGACTGCCGCGCCCAAATGCGGGATGTGCGCGCCCGCATTGGTTATATGCCGGAAAACGACGCGTTCATAGGCAATCTTACAGCCGTTTCTTCGCTGCGCATGTTTGCGGAACTCTCCGGTCTTCCTTCGAAAATAGCGCTCGAAAAAGCGCACGAAGCCCTGTTCCATGTGGGTCTTGGCGAAGCGCGTTACCGTGAACTGAATTCCTATTCCCTGGGAATGAAACAGATGGCAAAGCTGGCGCAGGCAATTGTCCATGGGCCGGAGCTTGTCATACTTGACGAACCTACAAACGGCCTGGATCCGTCTTCGCGCAGCCGAATGCTGCGTCTTGTGCGCGAAATGAAAAATGAACAGAACATGAATGTAATCCTCTGTTCACACCTGCTCGGAGATGTCGAACAGGTCTGCGATGAAGCGGTGATTTTGAAAGACGGGCGCGTCGTTCACGAATGCAATCTTGAAGAGGAGCGCAGGTCGAACCGGCGCTTTGTCGAACTGGAAGTCACCGGGGACGACGGATCGTTTCAAACGGCACTTGCGTCGATAGGCGCGGACGGAGTCCCGGAAGGCGGGGGGCGCTGGCGCATAGTGCTTCCGGCCGGTGTCGAGGTTGAAGCGTTATGGAATATAGCAGCGGAAAGCAAACTGCTGGTCAGGAAACTTACGCATCGCCGGGATACGCTTGAGGAAATTTTCCTGAAAGCCATGGGCCGCATAACGCGTACGCCGGGAGAAGGTTAAGGATGTCTGTTTATAAGCGCGGGTATCAACGGTATAAGGGAAAAATAGAGGGACGGCTGACGCGTTTTCTCGTGCTGCCCCGTTTTTCATGGAAAAGAATGTTCCGGCAGCGGCTTGTCCTCCTACTTATTGCCGCCGCAATGGGTTGGCCAATGATGTGCGCCGTCTATATTTATTTCAGCCACAATATTGATATTCTCGGCGAAGCGGCGGCGCTGAGAAGTTTTGTTGAA
>Ga0082212_10007421_pt1 | contig 14496 bp, 10 predicted proteins | sample TergutNt197P3_FD_71548 | JGI IMG/M metagenome (GOLD analysis project Ga0082212, IMG submission 71548) | Neocapritermes taracua P3 segment gut microbial communities from Petit-Saut dam, French Guiana - Nt197 P3 | ecosystem: Host-associated > Arthropoda: Insects > Digestive system > Gut ... | reverse complement strand
TCAGGTCGTAGGACCGCGCAAGTCGGCCTACCACAGCCGCCGAATCGGCCCGCAGGGCCGGCAAAATGTAACGGCGAAAGCCTTCCCAACCTTGGGGCGATTGGATCACCGCCATTTCGGCATACTCCGCCCAGTCGGCTGCCGGAACCTTTGCTGCCAAATCCTGATCGACTTGGGCAAGGCGGAAAGGCGGCAGCCGCCGCTTTGCCCGGTCGGCCGTCACCAGAGGGCAGATCAGCCCCAACCCTGACACTTGGTTAGGCATATGATTGGCCACGTAGCGGGCCATGAGACCGCCGAAAGAGCTGCCCACCAGCGCAAACGGCTTATCGCGGAGCGTAGAAACAAGCCAGGTCACTAGTGCCTCGGCCATGGTCTGGGAAGAAGTCACATTGTCTGGCAAGGGACTGCGACCAAACCCCGGCAGGTCCAAATACCAGCGCTCCCAGCCGCCGACCTGCGCAATGGCGCCATCCATCGGCAGGTGTATGCGGTGATCAACCGGGTTGCCATGCAGAAATACTAAAGGCCGGCCTTCGCCTATGCGATCGACGAATAGCTCCATGCCCGGCATGATATACCTCAGCCAATCGTCAGAATACGCCTCCATCACATGCTCGCTCCTAGAACATCATGTTGGCCAATCAAGTCCGACTGATCGAACCGCAAATGATTAATCAATGGCGCTACCTGACAAAAAAGTAGCTTGGACCTTTGTGGGGATTGCTTGATGCAGGTGCGGTGCTCAGGCAGGCTGTAAGACAACCAAACCCAACAGCGTTTCGGCGACGCTTGACATGCGGTTGTCATAAGTCACCAGCACATCGCTTTGGGTGCTTAGCACCCCTTGCAGATGAAGAGCATCCAGGGTTCTGACATTCCCCGGCAGTGTCCCAGCCGCTCGGAAATCGCCGTCCAACACTGGGTAAACCGTGATGCCAGTCAACACTTCAGAGACCACCGCTTGACTGACACCGCTCCGAGCCGCGATCCGTCGCAACTCCGTTTCAAGCAAGATGGTTGAGATCAGTTCCACTTCGCTGCGCTTGGCAAACTGCCTCATGGCCAGGGATTCTGTCTCCTTCAAGAACAACTTGGCTCCAGCCGATGAGTCGAGGTAGGCCCTCACCAATCCCCCCGAAGGTCGTCAAGCATCGCTTGCACCGACTCTTGTGCCTCGGTGAGAGGTATTGCATCCCAATCTAGGTCAGGCACCGCCGAACGAATGGGTTGGCGTTCATTGGCTGCCAGCGCTGACTCAGGGGATGACAAGAGCGCCGTGACTTGCCCGTTGGTCGTTATAGCGAACGATTCGCCTGCCTGGGCCCGCCGCAGAATCTCACCACTGCGGTTGCGCAGATCACGCTGTGGGATGACGCTTCGACCCGCCTGTGTAGCAGTCATGCGGCAATCGTAGCATCAACCAGTTGGCGGTCAGGCAAGAAACACAAAATGATGCTCTACCCAAATCATCTGGGAATTGCGGCTAGATTCGCCGAAGTAACAGCACTTTTTCGGTTTCCAACAGCGCTTTTGTGCAAGATGATGATGCAGCCACCCTAGGAAAGCGCGGCTATCACTAGTTCCCCAGGCCGGCGATCTCTTCGTGGTGGTGAATGACCTCGGCCACAATGAAGCCAAGGAACTTCTCGGCAAAGACCGGGTCCAGGCCCGATTGTTTAGCCAGGGCCTGTAACCGCGCCACCTGCACCGCCTCGCGTTCTGGGTCATAGGGCGCCAGACCGGCATCGGCCTTCAAAACACCCACCTTCTGGGTGAACTTGAAGCGCTCCGCCAGCAGATGGACCAAGGCGGCGTCAATATTGTCGATCGAGTCACGCAGCTGGCTGAGCCGCTCTGCCACGGCTGCCTGGTCGTTTTGGGCTGTCACGCAGATTTCTCTTGCCGTTGAGGCTGCGCCACCGGCCGCTGCCGCTCTACTTGGCGGGTCGATGGCGAAACCGTGGGGCTGACGTTTTTCAGCACAGTTTCGTGGTCAATCACCACGTCAACCAGGTCCTCACGAGAGGGCACGTCAAACATCAAGGGCTGGAGAATTTCTTCCATGATGGCCCTAAGCCCACGGGCGCCGGTGCCGCGCAGCATGGCTTGATCGGCAATTTCTTCCAGCGCCTCATCGCTGAACTCCAGGTGAGCGCCGTCTAGCTCAAACATTTTTTGGTACTGCTTGACCAGGGCGTTGCGCGGTTCAGTCAAAATCTTTACCAATGAGTCCTTGTTCAGTGGGCTAACTGTGGCCACCACCGGCATGCGTCCAATGAACTCTGGGATCAGGCCAAACTTGAGCAGATCCTCTGGCCTGACATCGGCAAAGTCGTCTTCTTCACCGGCCACATGCAGCGGTGCGCCAAAACCGATGCCGTGGCGCCCTACCCGTTGGGCAATGATGTCTTCCAACCCAGCAAAAGCGCCAGCCAAGATGAAAAGCACGTTTGTGGTGTCTAGCTGCAGGTAGTCCTGCTGTGGGTGCTTGCGCCCACCTTGCGGTGGCACCGAAGCTACCGTGCCTTCCAGGATTTTCAACAGCGCCTGCTGGACGCCTTCTCCGCTAACGTCGCGGGTAATGGATGGCCCTTCCGCCTTGCGGGCTATCTTGTCAATCTCGTCAATGTAGATGATGCCGGTCTCGGCCCGCTTGACATCGCCATCTGCTGCTTGAATCAGCTTAAGCAGGATGTTTTCAACGTCTTCGCCAACGTAGCCGGCCTCTGTTAGTGCCGTGGCGTCGGCCAGGGCAAACGGCACGTTCAGGCGGCGGGCCAAGGTCTGGGCCACATAAGTCTTGCCGCAACCAGTGGGGCCAATCAGCAAGATGTTCGACTTGGCAATCTCCACCTCTTCGTCCTCGCCGTCTTGGCCTCTAGGGGCTATTGCCCTTGACCCAGTCGACTCATCTGCCGAGTTGATCCGCTTGTAATGGTTGTAAACAGCCACTGCTAAGGCCCGCTTGGCGCTGGCCTGGCCCACCACGTACTCCTCAAGGAACTCGAAGATTTCCTTGGGCTTGGGTAGTTCAGCCGGTTCACCGCTGGTTTTGGGTGTCAGCTCTTCGGCGATTATCTCGTTGCACAAGTCAATGCATTCGTCGCAGATGTAGACGCTGGGGCCGGCAATCAACTTGCGGACCTGCTTCTGCGACTTGCCACAAAAACTGCATTTGAGCAGGTCAGTAGCGCCATCACTGATTCGTGGCATACAGCTCACACCTTTCGGGAAGACATATCGCCCCCCATGGTAGTGCCCTGAGGCTAGAAATGCAGGTAGGCAAGCCTAGGGCGGAACCTCTTGGCAGCTGGTGTTTGGTGATGAGGCCGTGATGGTGCACAATTCGTAGGCGTGATCCAGTCTGCGGCTTCAGTCGAATCGCCCTACTTGTATTTTGACCGCCCTTCTTGGCGAAGTCTGGCCAACTCCACGCCTCTGCCTTTGACGGAGACTGAAATAGCCCGCCTCACCTCCATGGGTGACAACGTTTCGCTGGCTGAGGCTGACACCATCTACCGGCCACTGTCTGGCCTGCTAAATCTGCAGGCTCACGCCTCGCAGTATCTGCATGACGCCCGTGGCCGGTTCTTGCGGGATGAGACTGGCCGCACGCCCTATGTGATTGGGATAGCTGGCTCGGTGGCGGCTGGAAAATCGACGGTGGCCCGGTTGCTGGTCGAGTTGCTAGCCCGCTGGCCCGACACGCCAAAGGTGGAGCTAGTGCCAACCGATGGCTTCTTGTACCCCAACGCGGTGCTGCAAGAACGCGGTCTGATGGACCGCAAAGGTTTCCCAGAGAGTTACAACCGCCGCGCTTTGCTGCGCTTCTTGGCCCAGGTCAAGGCCGGGGTGCCAGAGGTTCAGGCGCCGCGCTACTCCCACCTGCGCTACGACATTGTGCCCGGAGAAACTACTGTGGTGCGTCAGCCCGACATCTTGCTGATTGAAGGTCTAAACGTGCTCCAAGCCCCGCGCACCTCGGAAAAACACACCACCACCCTGGCTGTTTCGGACTTCTTTGATTTCTCTATCTACATCGATGCCGAAGAACCTGACCTGCGGCGTTGGTACGTGGAGCGCTTCTTGGCGTTCAGGCGCACAGCCTTTACCGACCCGCAGAGCTACTTCAAGCGCTTCGCCTCAATGTCAGACGCGCAGGCCAGCGCCTTTGCCCTGGAAGTATGGGAGAAAGTCAACCGGCCCAATCTTGAGCACAACATTGCGCCGACCCGTTCGCGTGCCTCGCTGATTTTGTCCAAGGGCGCCGACCACAAGGTCGAGCAGATCGCCCTGCGCAAGGTCTAGCGACCTGGACCTCCTGGTCAGGGGCTGTTTAGGGGGCGGCTAGGGGGTCAGTGACTTGGCCTAAGAACAGGGGCAAGTCAGTGTTCAAGTCCATGATGGCAAAGACAAACGGCTGATCAAACCGCACAATCACCGGCTCGACCGGTGCTGGGGCCGCCGCCGCATCGATCTCGATGGAGGTGACCGCCGCCGCCTCTGTGCCAGCCTCATCAACTTTGACTACCGTCTTGTGAGCCACCTCGGAGATGACTAGGTCAACACCGTCCGCACTGCCAATCCCAGCTAGATCCCCGGAAGGCTCAAATGGGGCTTTCAACCCAAGAGACTTCAATGGATCAATCAAGCTGGCCGAGAGTTCGCTCTCCCATTTCGGCAGATACAAGTCAATGCCTTCAAAGCCCTCAGTTTGCCCCAACCAATTGACCAGCCGCTGGCCGTCCCAAGTGACCTGATCCACGCCAGTGGCCGGCATCACCAGTAACATGCCGAAGCGACCACCCTCGTAGGGCAGCAAAATGCCCTCCCCGTCTTCAGACTTGAAGTACTGAGCGTAAAGACCAGACAGGAACATGGTTGGCACCTGAACTTTTGTTCCGTCAAGCAAGGTGAACGGCTGATCGGCGGTGGCATACTCCTCAAACTGGGTCTGCCACTGGCCTTTGAAGTACAAGGCGTTGACTAGGAAGGCCACAGCGTATTCAGAAACCTGTTCAACAATCTGCTCAATCAAGTGGTTGGTCTTTTCATCTACCCAGGCGTTGATGCGGTCCTTGCCTTCGGTAACAAGGTCAAGGCTGGCTACCTCGGCTCGGTAGAGGGCACGGGCGCTTTGCTCAAAGGCTGGGTCTACCGTGAACTGGTTGTCCAACCACAACGAGTTGGCCACTGACAAAATCGGGCCGTCATCGGTCGTGACGTACTCAGTCATGACCCCAGCCGCCAAGGCGTTGACCTGCTCCCTAGTACCGCCCAGTAGTTGGGCGAATTCTTCGGCTGATTGGCCGCTGGCCCCGTTCGCCGTCATGGCCAAGGCCAAGTAAACCGACAAGGGTGAATAGGCCGGATTGACTGCCGAATCGGCCTCGGCCATGGCCAATGGGAACAACGGTTCCGCCAGCGCCGCCATTTGGGCGGCAGCATCGGCTGGGACTGTGCCGTTTACCACCTCCACCGGGGGTGCCGGCGCGGTGGTGGTTGGGGCCACCGGCTGATCGCCCGGACCATCCCCGCCACCGTTGTTGTTGCCGCTGTCGCCACCACAGGCCGCCAGGGCTAAGGCTAAGAAGCTTGTGGCCAGAATTGCGCTGATCTGCTGGATGTTTTTTGGCTGGTTCATGCAGGCACTCTAGCGCAAATGAGCCGTAAAACCGTCTGCGACCGAGCTACTTATTAGTGGGATTCTCTGCCTCTGCGAACAATGAATCGCCTTGATCTGCAAATACGAAGAACACTGGGTAGGGCGCCGTCTGCCAACCGCCCCTTGGCGGCAGAGGGTGGGCGGTCAGTGCGACTTGCGGGCCAGTAGCTTGTCGCGTTCGGCCCGGCGGACGGCTTGCAGGTCCGGATCTGGCACCGGCACAGCCGCAATCAACTCACGGGTGTATAGCTGCTTCGGCTGACGCAGGATTTGTTCTGAGCTGCCAACCTCCACCAGCCGGCCCTTGGACATGACGGCGATCCGTGAAGACACCATCTCTACCACCGCCAAGTCGTGCGAAATAAACAAGCAGGCAAAGTGGTGTTCTCGCTGCAGCTCGCTGAATAGGTCCAGCACGGTGGCTTGAACCGAGACGTCTAAGGCCGATGTCGGTTCATCAGCAATCAGTAACCTGGGCTTCAGAGCCAGCGCCCGGGCAATCCCAACCCGTTGACGTTGGCCACCAGATAGCTCGTGCGGGTAGCGGTTGCGCAAGCCGGCCGGCAGTTTGACCTGCTCCAGAAGTTCTTCAACCATGTGGTCCAGGGCCTTGCCCTTAGCCACCTTGTGCAGCAGCAAGGGTTCACCAATCGACTGGCCAATCGGCAGGCGCGGGTTCAGCGAGGAACCAGGGTCTTGGAACACAATGGACACCCCATTGCGGGCCTGGCGCAGGTCAGCCGACTTGGCCCGGTGCAGTTCAACCCCAGCCACCTTGAGCGAACCAGCATGCACCGGCAGCAAACCAACCACCGCCCGGCCCACCGTGGTTTTGCCCGAACCAGATTCCCCCACCAGTCCAACCACTTCGCCAGGTGCAATATCCAGCGAAAAATCCTCGACCGCCCTAAAGGCCGGCGCCCGGCCGCGCCGGGGGTATTCCAAGGTCAGAGCTTCAGCTACCATCACCGGTTCGCGTCCAGATGCAGGCTGCTGAACCCGCCCAGTCGCCTCAGCTGGCTCAGTTGTTCCAGCCGCTTCGTCTGGCCTAGCTAATCCATCTGATAAGCCCAGCTCAGGCGCCACCGGCGCCTGGGCTGGCTCGGTTGACTCTAGGACACTGACCGTTGGTCCACTTAGGCCAGAGGTTGTCTCGACCTGAGGTACGGCATCGGCCCCTAGCTTGGGCACCGCCGCCAGCAGCAGCTTGGTGTAGGGGTGCTGCGGCCGGTAGAAAATGTCAGCTGAAGTACCTGTCTCAACAATCCGGCCGTCCTTCATGACGCAGATCCGGTCTGCCATGTCCGCCACCACACCCATGTCGTGCGTGATCAGCACAATGCCGGAATCAATGCGGTGGCGCAGGTCCCGCATCAAAGCCAGGATCTCGGCCTGAACTGTGACATCAAGGGCCGTGGTGGGCTCGTCAGCCACCAGAAGCTTGGGATCCAGCACCAAGGCCTGGGCAATCATGGCGCGCTGGCGTTGGCCACCAGACAGCTGGTGAGGGAAGGCGTCAATTTTGGTCTCTGGCTCTGGCATGTCCACCAGGCAAAGCAGCTCCAGCGCCCTAGCCCTAGCCTGTTTTGGCCCCATGGCGCCGTGCGCCCTGATGGTCTCAACTATCTGGAAACCGATGGTGTAAACCGGGTTCAAGGCCGTCATGGGCTCTTGGAAAATCATGCCAATCTGAGCACCGCGCACCTTGGTCAGGTCCTTTTGGCGCAAGCCAATCAGCTCTTGACCAGCCAAAACAGCTGAACCAGAGGCCCGGCCGTTCGAAGGCAGCAAACCAAGCAGCGCCATTGAAGACTGAGTTTTGCCGCTGCCAGATTCCCCCACAATGGCCATGGTTTGGCTGGGAAAAACCTCGTAAGAAACATCGATGGCGGCGGGGAACCACTCGCCCTCGACGTAGAACTGAACGTTTAGGTCACGCACCTGCAAAATCGGCTGGCCCCGGTTGGTCATGGCAGAGCCACCTCCAGATGTGCCATTATCAGCCGGTGACCACTGGACAATACGTCTATCGCAGCCGCTCGGCTAGGGCAATGGCCATTGTGGTGATGGCCTTGGCCGCCTTGGCCCTGGTGAACGTGGCCACCAGCGGATGGCGCATGACCCTGCAATGGGGCCTTATTCCGCTCTGGTTGGCTTACACCACCTGGGGTCTGTTTTGGTGGCCGTCGGTGCGGATGGACCAGCAGGGCGTCAAGGTGGTCAACGTGTTGCGCAGCGTGCAGGTGGCTTGGAGCGCCATTCAGCGCATCGACACCCGCTGGTCGTTGACCCTTTTCACTCCAAGAGGCAAGGTCACCGCATTCGCCGCGCCTTCGCCATCGAACTTCAAGGCGCTCCAAGCCAGGCCAGCCGACTTGAAGGGTTTGCCTGAGTCGACCTATGTGGCGGGCTCGATCAGGCCGGGCGATCTGCCGCACTCCCCCAGCGGCCACGCCGCTTTGGTGGTGCGTCAGCGTTGGGAGGCGTTGCGCGATGCCGATCAGTTGGGTACTCCAGAAAAAGCTGACGTTGTCAGTCGCTGGCACTGGAAGGGCCTTGCGGTTTGGCTGGCCCTGTCGGTAGCTGGTTTTGCCCTGGTGCGGTGGGCTGGCTGACAGCCGGATCATGCCTGCACCGCCTTGCGGTCTGCCCGGGCCATTTTGCGCACCGATGGGATGCGGCGTTGGCGCGGGTCAAAGGCGTCACGCAGGCCGTCGCCAATGAAGTTGACGCACAACACAATCACAATGATGAACAAACCTGGCCACCAGAACAGCCACGGCCTTTCATTAAAGGCCGTCTGGTATTGGCTGATCAGGTTGCCCAACGAAATGTCTGGATAGCGAATACCAAACCCCAGGTAAGAAAGGGCGGTTTCAAGCAAAATGGCAGCCCCCATCACCAAGGTGGTGTTGACAATAATCACACCGGTGGCGTTGGGCAAGATGTGTTTAACTATGATGCGGCGGTTAGACGCGCCAGCCACACGGGCGGCATCAACAAACTCACGTTCTCTGAGTGACAAGAACTCCGCCCTGACCAGGCGGCTCATGGGCATCCACTCAACAAAGGCCAGGGCTAAACCTAGGGTCAAGGCGCTGGTGCCCGCCGGGCCGTTGACGGCCTTGCCCAACACCACACCAACCACCATCACCGGAATGGCAATCACCATGTCGGTGAAGCGCATCAAGACGGTGTCGATTTTGCCCCTGAAGAAACCGGCGGTGGCCCCCATTAAAATGCCGATCAAGGCCGCTAGTAAACCGATTATCACCATCACAGTCAAGGACTGCTGAATGCCGCGCATGGTCATGGCGAACATGTCGTGACCCAAGACGTCTTGGCCAAAGGGGTGGTCACCAAAACTAACCGAGTTCCAACTGACCGACATGGTAGGCCGACCCGATGGATCGGATTTCTCCATGCTTGAGAAATAGTCCCACTTCCACCAACCAGGGATGGGCCCCCAGCCTATTGAGGTGGTGGCCAGCGCCAAGACCGCCCCCAGCACCGCCATCGAAATAACCGCACCGCGGTGCCGGAAAAACCGCTTGCGCACAATTTGGCCCTGCGAAAGCCCTTCAACGGCTTTGAGCTCAATGGCGTTTTCGCCCCGGCCACCGGCGCTGAGAGGTTCGTTTGGCGGGTGCACAATGTCTGGCACAGCGTCGGGTTGCCGGTCAGAAGGCGCCACGGGACCTTGATTCATGCGTTCACCCGGATTCTTGGGTCCAGCCCGGCGTAAACCAAATCAGCCCCAATGTTGGCAGCAATGAACAACGCTGCTGTGACCACAAAGTAGCCCATGATTGGGTACAGGTCACCCTCGTTCATGGCGTCAATGAACATGGTGCCCATGCCGCGCCAAGAAAAAATCCGCTCAGTAATAATGGCACCACCTAGGACCGCCGCAATGTCGATCGGCACCACAGTGGCCAGCGGAATCAGCGCGTTGCGGAAGGCGTGACGCACCACCACCGTACGCTCGGTCAAACCCTTGGCCCTAGCCGTCCTAATGTAATCAGCGTTCATCACCTCAAGCATTGATGCCCGGGTGTAGCGGGTGTAGCTAGCAAAGGTAATCAGCACCAGCGCGGTGGTGGGCAAAATAAGGTGAGTCAACATGTCGGTGGCGCCAAACCAGAAATTGCCGCCCAGTTCTGGTGTAACCGCACCCATGGTGCCGATTGGCCGGCCCTTCACCCTGGGTGAATTGACGTAAGCCGGCCAGGTCTGCATTAGACGGTCGGCAAAGACAAACACCGCCATCCCCATAGCTGTGATGGCCCCACCACGGGCACTCAAACCTTTGTCTGGTCCACCAAAGGCAAGGCCGACCAGAGCTCCAACCACCCCTGCGCTGACCCACAACCCCAGCAATAGCCACGGCGTTGGGTTGACAAAGGCGAATTGCAGCGGGAAGTACAAGGCGGTGCCGATCAGGGCAGTGGTCAAGGCAGAGTACAACGCCCGCCGGTTACCAAAACCTGTTGCAATGGCGGTGACCACAGCGGCCACCCCCAAACCAGACAAACCTACTCCCACCACACCTAGACCTGGTGTCAGCAAGAAGCCACTGAGCGAGACGTACAGCGCCGTCAAGGCCACCGCCACACCGGCCACCGCGCCGCTCAACAGGCGAATGGACCAGCGCCCGCCCGTGACCAACGTGGCAAGACCAAAGCCAGCCAGGCCTATCAGCACCACCACCCAGGGGGGTATTCGAGGGTCAGCTAAGAAGTCATTGAACTTGATGGCGCCAAACTCTTTGAGCAGCACCGCCACCCAGAAAGCTGGCAGGGAATAGAACAGGAAAGTAAAGAAAGTAGTGATGTAGTCAAAGGCCGAATACTGCCTCAGGGCCGTTGTGATGCCAACCACCACCCCAAGCAACACCGCTATCAGCAGCGAAGCCAGCACCAGTTTGATGGTGGTGGGCACAGCCGATTGCAGCTGGGCGTAAACCGTAGTCTGCTTGGCGAAAGAGGTACCCAAGGTGCCACCCCCACGCAGGAAATCCCACACCAAACCCAGCCACATGAAAAAGCGCAGCACTACCGGCATGTCCAGATGCAGCAGCTCGGTGCGCTGCTGAATGATCTGGGCTTTGTTTTGTAGATTCGACGCCCGGACGGCCGCCAGCGGGTCGGTTGCGTAAGACACCAACACAAAAACTATGAAGGTAGCTCCTAGCAGCACAACCACGCCGACGGCCAACCGGCGCAGGATGAATGACAACACGTCGAATCGCCCTTATTTATTGGCTACATCTAGTCAGCTCTAGCCGATTTCCCACTCCCAGAAATTCCAGAAAATGGTGGCACCCAGCGGGCAAACCGAGACATTGCGCAGCTGATCAGTCCAAGCCGAGACGGCCGGGAACTGGAACACGGTGACGCCAAAGCCGTCGTCGTGCAAAATCTGCTCTACCTCAATGTTGATGGCCTCTTGACCAGCTGGGTCAAGTTCGGTCTGCAACTCGTCATATAGCTCATCCACTCTGGGGTTGAAGTAACCACCGAAGTTGTTTTGACCAGTCTTGACATAGTTAGCGGCCGGTTCGTTGACGCCGGTCGATGTCGATTGCCAACCAAACAAAGAAGCATCGTAGGTGCCGTCCCCCAGTTTTGAGCCCCACTCATCGCTGCCGTTGTCGACCACTTCAATGCCGGCCTTGGCCGCCGATTCGTGGATCAGCTGGTATTGCTGAGCCCGGCGTTGGTTTGATGCACCATAGAGCAAGCGAACCTGCAGATCGGTCACACCAGCCTCTTCCAGCAAGGCCTTGGCGCCATCAATGTCCACTTCGGCATATTGCGCAGAGTGGTTGTTGGCAATGGTGTTGGCATAGGTCGGGGCACCTGGCACCACGTTGAATGAATCACGAGTGTTGGCCTCTGGTTGCAGCGGCTGGATCAAGGTCTCAACAATTTGCTGACGGGGCAAAGTCAACAGGAAGGCGCGGCGCACCTTTTGGGCCTTCTCCTCGTCGCCACCATAGGTAGCCGGGTCAAACGGACCGCCGTTGTTGAAGGTCAGGTCAACGTGCTCATAGGTAGCCTCAACGCCTGATTCGTATTCAATGCCAGGTTGATCTTGGACGGCGCTCAGCACGTCAGCGGTGACCTGCGGGTGAATAATATCCAACTCGCCGTTCTTCAGAGCCTGGACCTCAGCCATTGGGTCCTCGTTCCAGCGGATGATGATCTCATCCAACTTGGGCGCCGGCCCCCAGGTGAAATCGGGGTTGGCCTTCATGGTGGCGTACTGGCCTTCAACTATGTCGCTGATCAGCATGGCGCCAGAAGAAATGGCCAGTTCGGCGTCTTCACCATCTGGCATGGCATTGATGTCAAAGTCGGTGTTCCAGACGCTGGCGATCTTGGCAAGCGCGCTGTTGTCCTTGTCATTTATGGCCTTGATGAGGGCAGCCGTGGCCTCGCTTGGGTCGTCAATACCCAAAGCCCGCTTGGCCACAATGTGGGCCGGCAGGTTGACCTGCATCCAGTCCAGTTTCCATTCGCTAAAGGGCTTTGAATAGACCAGTGTCAGGGTCTGGCCGTCCTCCGAAATGGTGGGGGTCTCTTCAATCAGCGCCATGCTAGGTGTGCCGGCGTCAAAGTAGACCTGGTCCTCAGGAACAGCCAGCTCCCAGTCCTCGTCGTAGGCGTCTTCTTCTTCAATGGTGTTGAGTTGGCTGGAGGCAGACGCCCACATCAGCAGCGTGTCGGCGGCCGTGACCGGCACCCCGTCAGACCACTTGGCCTCTGGCACAATCGAAATCTCAACCGTCAGCGGATCGCTGGATACTTCCTTGAGCTCCCCAAAGGCGGTGTTCTCTATCCAGTTGAGGTCGGCATCGTAATAAGCCCAAGTACCACGCGCCATGTAAGTCAAGACATGGTTTGCGCTGGCGTGACCGTTGGTTGAGTCGTAGTTCAGTGAGAAAACGGGCTGGTTCCAGCCAGCCGTCACGGTGCCGCCGCCACCAACCTGCGGCGGTTCGGGCGTATCAGTGCCATCATCTGGGGTGGTGGCTTCGGCGGTGGTGTCCTCCGGGTTGGTCTGGGCGTCGTCGGTGGCCGGGCCGCTGCACGCCCCAAGCACCAGCGCGCTAGCTGCCAGCATTGCCCCAAAGACAACAAGGGTCTTTTTTCTTCGGGTTGTCATGGATGATTCACTCTCCTTTTTTGTCAATTCTCTTCGCGCCATCATCAGTGACGGCTCGCTTGGCTCCGGTGACAGGCAGCGCGAACAGAGGTTCGGCTCTCAACTCTAGAACTATCAAGGCCCCTTGTGATACATCAAGCGGCAACCTTTTTTATCTGGCACCACTGAAGGGCTGGCCCTGGCCTATCGCTCCCAGCCACCCAGGTCTAGCGAGCCACCTGGGATGGCTTCCAGCAGCCGCCTGGTGTAGTCCTTCGTGGGGTGGTCGAAGACCTCATCGGTGGCACCCTGCTCAACTATCTTGCCGGTTTGCATGACGTAGACGTAGTCCGCCATTTGCCTAACCACCGCTAGATCGTGAGTAATGAACAGGTAGGTCAGCTTCAAGTCGCGCTGCAGTTGGCCTAAAAGCTCTAGAACTTGGGCCTGAACCAGCACGTCAAGCGCCGAAACGGCCTCATCTAGCACCATCATCTTGGGATCAAGCGCCAAGGCCCGGGCCACCGCCACACGCTGGCGCTGGCCGCCAGACAGCTCATTGGGATAGCGCTTCATTGAACTAGCCGGCAGGGCCACCTTGTCCAGCAACTCACGCACCTTGGCTTCCCGCCAAGCCTTGTCCCCCACCTTGTGGGTCCTAAGCGGCTCCTCAATGATGCGGTAGATGGAGTACATCGGGTCCAGCGAACCGTAGGGGTCTTGGAAAACCGGCTGGACTTGGCGGCGGAAGTCAAAGATCTGCTTCTTGTTCAAGGTAGCCGTGTCTACGCCGTCAAAGACAATGGTGCCCTTGGTGGGTTCCAGCAAAGACAGCACCATGTTGGCCACGGTGGTCTTGCCTGAACCGGACTCACCCACCAAGGCAGCGGTGGTGCCCTCGGGCACCTGTACCGAAACATCATCAACCGCCGTAAAGTCGGTGTGTTGACCTGGCCGCGCTCCCCTGATGCGGAAAACCTTGGTGACGTCTTTGACCTCTAACAAAGTCTTTCGTTGGGTAGTGCCATGTCCGGCCGTGACGGCCAGCACCGCCGTCGGTTCAACGCCGTGCTCTTTGGCCACCTGAATCCGCCGTGAGGCCAGTGATGGGGCCGCGTCTACTAGACGTTTGGTGTAAGGATGCTGCGGATGCTGCAGCAACTCCAGCGAAGGCCCAGACTCAACCACCTTGCCCTTGTACATCACCACAAGCTGTTCGGCCCGTTCGGCGGCCAAACCAAGGTCGTGGGTAATGAACAGCAAAGCTGTGCCTAATTCCCTGGTCAACGTGCCCAAATGGTCCAGGATTTGGCGCTGCACCGTCACGTCTAAGGCGCTGGTTGGCTCGTCGGCAATCAGCAGCTTGGGCCGGGCCGCCAAAGCCATGGCGATTAGCGCCCTCTGACGCATGCCACCGGAAAACTCATGCGGGAACTGCCTAGCCCGCCGCGCGGCATCGGGCAAACCAGCCTCAGCCAACAAACCGGCCACCCGGTCGGTGGTGCTGGCCCCCGTCACGTGAGTGGCCGCCAAGGTGGTGGCGTCTTCCACACCAGCGTGGCGCAGGGCCACCTCAACCTCCATGCGGGTGGTATAGCCAATCTTGAACTGTTCCTCGAAGGCAGTGACGTCATGACCACTTGCCGCCAACTCCTCTAACAGTTGGGTGCGGCCCTTCT
>Ga0082212_10007420_pt1 | contig 14496 bp, 13 predicted proteins | sample TergutNt197P3_FD_71548 | JGI IMG/M metagenome (GOLD analysis project Ga0082212, IMG submission 71548) | Neocapritermes taracua P3 segment gut microbial communities from Petit-Saut dam, French Guiana - Nt197 P3 | ecosystem: Host-associated > Arthropoda: Insects > Digestive system > Gut ... | reverse complement strand
TTAGCGGGAAACCTGTGAAAATCGTTCTTGTTCATTACCATCTGCGGCCCGGAGGAGTAACTCAGGTTGTATTCCATCAGGCAAATGCTTTGCGTGAAGCCGGTGAAGATGTACTTATCCTTAGCGGAGAACAGCCGCCGCATCCCGAAAACTGGACAGGGATCCCCATTGCCGTAGTTCCGGCACTGCATTACGACCGTTTTCGTCTGCCCGAATCCGCACCGGCGCCCGGAAAAACAGAACCGGAAAAACTTGCCCATTCAATAGAAGATGCAATCCGTACACATTGGCCGGGCAGCAGGGCGGATCTGATTCATGTACACAATCCGCTTATCCGAAAAAACAGCCTTTTAATTGGCGCACTAAAAAAAATAACTGAATGGGCTCCGCTCTTATTGCAAAACCACGATCTTGCGGAAGATTTCCGGCCGGATGTTTATATAGACGAAGAATACCCGGAAAATTGTCATTACGGCGTAATCAACAGCCGGGATTACGACTTTCTGCTTAAGGCAGGGCTAACACCGCAAGGACTTCACCTGCTTCCGAACGAAGTAAGAAAACTCACCATTACACAGGGACTTACCAAAAATAAATTTGTGTATCCGGTAAGGGGAATCAGGCGAAAGAATATCGGGGAAGCATTGTTTCTTTCCATTTTTACCGGCTCTGATTCTGCAGCACCGGGAACAACCATAGCAATAACCCAGCCTCCGACTACAGAACAGGATATGCCCATATACAATCGCTGGAAGGAAACAGCCGCAAAACTAAAGCTTCCTGTTGAATTTGAAGCAGGGCTTTGTTCTTCATTTGCCGATGTAATGGGCTGTACAAAGGCGGTAATTACAACATCCGTTAAAGAAGGTTTCGGCTTTTCTTTTCTTGAACCATGGACTGCAGATCTTGCTGTAATTGGACGCCGTATTGATTATGTATGCCGTGATTTTGAAAAAGCCGGTGTTTGCATGGATGAATTGTATCCTGCACTGAACATTCCGGCTGAATATGCATGGCCGGAAGAACTAAAAGAAAAAACTGCCGATGGCCTAAAAAGGCTTTACGCCGCCTTCGGCCTTTCTGTCCCTTCGCAAATTCCCGGTGAACTGGACCAGGTTTTTAACAAGGATTCTTATGATTTTGGGATCATGGATGAAGAAATACAGGAAAAAATAATTGCCCTTACCATACAGGATAAAATGGTACGGGAGCACATCAAAAAGAACAATCCGTTTTTGGAAACTCTGGCAGACTGGAAAAGTAATCTAAACGAGACTCCCGGCACTGACGTATCCCGGCGGAGTATACCGGCTCTTGTCGAAGCAAATCGGGAGGCAGTATTTTCCGCTTATTCAAAGGAAACTATTCTTAAAACAATTCTGACAGCGTACAGGAAAGTCCTTTCTCCGGTTAACCAAAGCATTTCACGTCAGCGGCTTTTGGAATTATACCTTGATCCGCAGCATTTATTCCTTGTAGGGATTAGTCCGCCTGAAGCAGATTCAAATAGCAGCCATAAATAGGTAACACAGCAATGATTAAAAATCTATGAGCGATGCAGAACTTATTTACTATATAAAGCTCATTCGTGAATCTTCACAGCCATTGGAGCCATTGCCGGTAATTCTTTCTGCCGAATGGGAAGCATTGATACCCAAAAAAGGAGAACCGGTTTTTAAAGGCATCAGGGCAGTGCTTTTTGACCTTTACGGAACACTCTTTATTTCCGGCGCAGGAGAAATTTCCACCGGTATGATGTCAGGTACTACTATGGAACCAGGTATTATTTCAGAAATGAGTGAATACTTCCGCTCGGCGGTAAAACAACGGCACGAAAAAGCTCATGCAAAAGGAATAGTCTGGCCTGAAGTCAGGGTTGAAGAGATATGGGCAGACTACAAAGGAACCATTCCGTCCTGTTGGGAATCGCTGCAAAAGATGCAAAGGTTTCCGGATAAAATCGGACCAAAGACTTCCGTTCGCTGTACCGGACGGGAGATTGCCCTGCGCTACGAACTGGCGGTAAATCCGGTGTATCCTATGCCCTATGCGGAGAAAGTACTGCGTACTCTTATTGCAAACGGAGTAAAGCTGGGAATAATTTCCAACGCACAATTCTATACACCGTTTTTATTCAACGCTTTTTTTAGCGCTTCCCCGGCAGAACTGGGTTTTGATCCCGAACTGTTGCTATATTCTTTTATGGAAAATGAAGCCAAGCCTTCTCCCCGGCTTTTTGCCAAGGCAAAGGAACACCTGGCACAGTATGACATCAAACCGGACGAAACCCTCTACATTGGAAACGATATGAAAAACGACGTCATCAGCGCTGCTGGAGAAGGTTTTATTACAGCGTTTTTTGCCGGAGACCGCCGTTCACTCCGGCTCCGTGAAGACGATCCTGCGTGTGCAGGTAAAAGGCCGGATATAGTTATAAGAGATTTACAAGCTCTTGAAAAAGTACGGCCCCTTGAATGAGGCTCTATTAACTCATGAGGCCGTTCCAAAATGTCAGATTTTGGAACAAGCAAACCGATAATTAGAATAATGTTTACAAAAGAGATGTTCAGTTTTTTATTTAAGGTGATCACGTCCTGGCAAATTATTGCCGTTACCGTTTGTTTGATTATTTATTTTTCGCTGGTGTCGTATGTCGCCCGTCTTCACCATCCGGGACATTCCGGATTATCCTTTAGCTCCAGACCCAGAAAAAAGAAAGAAAAAAAGGCTGTTGCAGCAGAGTTGCCCGAAAGCAGCGATGAAGATGAACTTGGCATAGATGAACAGTGACAGGTTTACTTCTTTTACATAAAAATCCCGGAACCACTTCATTTGACAGTTTAAAACCGGTTAAAAAAGCCCTTAAAACACCAAAGGTGTGCCACACCGGAACTCTGGATAGTTTTGCACAAGGCCTTCTTGTAGTGTTAACCGGCCGTGCCGTAAAACTATCTTCAATTTTTACAGGCTACGACAAACAATACCAGGCATTACTCCGTTTTGGCGAAGAAACCGACACCCTTGATCCGCAGGGGAAACCGGTTGCAAGCGCTCCCATTCCCCGCAAGGAAGATATGGAAGCGGCTTTTCCTGCCTTTACCGGAACAATTCTTCAGGCTCCGCCCTTGTACTCGGCAATTCATGTCAATGGCAAGCGCGCCCATACATTAGCCAGGGCCGGCATAGCCATAGAAATGAAAAAACGGCCTGTTACCATCTATAGTATTTCCCTTACTGCCTGGGATCCGCCTTATGCAGAACTGGAGATTCACTGTTCCAGCGGAACGTATATACGCTCATTGGCCAGAGACCTGGCGCTGGCTATAGGTTCCCGTGCTCACCTCCATGCCCTAAAACGAACTATGGTAGGAAATTTTTCCTTACAGGATGCATTATCCATACCTCCCAAAACACCAAATAGCTTCCATATAGAAGAAATAATCAATACAGCGCTTCAGCCTCTTAACATTGAGCTTTTTTCAAAATTAAACATACCTTGCGTTCAAATTAACGAAGAAACCGCCAAAGTAGTTTCCCATGGGGGAAATTTAAAACTCCTTCGGGAAGCATTACCCGAACCGGAAAACAATACTATTGCCCTTTTTGGGCCGGAATCCTTTGCTGCACTTATAGAACAAAAAGATCATTTATGGAATTATAAGTTTGTCAATGCAGCAGATTAATTGGAACGATCTTGAAAGACTATGTCCGGACAATAGCCTGAAATTGGAGATAACCGGACATTCAACCAGGCCAGAAGGGGGAATATTCCCCTCGTGCGGCAAAAGAACCGCCCTTACGATAGGTGTTTTCGACGGTCTGCACCGGGGGCACCAGGCACTAATTGCAAAAATCACCGAAAAAGCGCCTGAATACCTTCCAACCATAATAACATTCCGTAACAATCCCAAAAAACTGGAAGGTATTATCAGTTTTGAAGAAAAAACAGCCCTTTTGGACAGTTTAGGGATCTCACTTGCTGTGATCATTGACTTTTCAGAGCATTTCAGTAAAATAAACGGAAGGGACTTTCTGAAAGCCCTGAACGGGTATCTCTGTCCTGCCTATATGGGGTTGGGAGAGAATTTTCACTGTGGATATCACAGAGATACAGATGCAATGGCTTTTAAAGCACTGGCGGAAAGTCTGGGCATTGAAACGGAAATAATACCCCCTGTTATGGAAGGGGGATCGGCTATCAGTTCCAGCAGAATTAGGGAAGCTCTACGGACACATAGATTCGAAGAAGCGGCTTTGCTATTAGGGCGTCCATTGTAATCAAGCGGCGCTATTAAACAGGTTTCAAGGAGTGTAATTATATATGGCTTTAACCAAAGAAGAAGTAACTTCCACTATCACAAAGTTCGGTAAAAACGAAAAAGACACCGGCGCTTCGGAAGTTCAAATTGCCCTGTTAACCAAACGGATCAACCAGTTAACGGAACATTGCAAACAATTCAAAAAGGACAAGTCCGGACAGCGGGGACTTTTAATCCTGGTAGGAAAACGCCGCCGTATGCTTAAATACCTGCAGCGGGTGGATCTGGAAAAGTACCGTTCTCTGATTAAGGAATTGGGTCTGCGTAAATGATGCAGACAGTTACCCACACAATAGCCGGCAAGGAATTAATCCTCGAAACCGGCAGGATGGCAAAGCAGGCCAATGGTTCTGTCTTTGCCCAGTACGAAGGCTCGGCGGTCATTGCCACAGTATGCGCTTCTTCTGACTCGGAAGAAGGCATGGATTATGTGCCATTAACCGTTGATTATAACGAAAAATACTATGCAGCAGGAAAGATTCCCGGCGGTTTTATCAAACGGGAAAGCCGGCCCAAAGACAAGGAAATCCTTGTATCGCGGCTTATCGACCGGCCAATGCGCCCCCTGTTCGACAAAAGTTTCGGCAGGGATATCCAGATAGTTCCCACAACCATTTCTGCTGATCAAACCAACCCGACTGATATACTGGCAATTATAGCTTCTTCCGCAGCTATTCATATCTCGGACATTCCTTTTAACGGACCTGTTGCCGGCGTGCGTATCTGCGCATTGGGAGACGAACTGTTGGTTAATCCCACCTACGAAGAGATTGAAAAATCCCGGCTGGAGATTGTTGTTGCCGGCACCAAAGACGGAATTACCATGGTCGAGGGAGGAGCTGCCGAAGTAAGCGAAGAACTTATGATAGACGCCCTGGAAAAAGCCCACAAGGTAATTATCGAACTTTGCGAGCTTCAGGAAAAACTTCGTGCAGTTTCGGGCAAGGAAAAGCTTCCGTTAAACCCCAGCAGTTATACTTTGGACAACAAGGAAGCAATACGCGGCGAAGCATATCCCAAACTACAGAACGCATGTTTTGAGCCAACAAAAGGCCAGCGGCGCGAAGCAATAAAAGCGGTAAAATCAGAACTGGCGGAAAAATATGCAGAGCAGCTTGAAGATGATGTACAGAAAAAACTTTTTAACGCCCTGTTTGAAGATATACAGTATGAAATTCTGCGTTCTTCCATTCTGGACAAGGGAAAACGGGTTGACGGCCGCGGCACCGAAGACATCAGATCGATTACATGCGAAATCGGCCTTTTAAAACGGACCCATGGCTCAGCCCTCTTTACCCGCGGTGAAACACAATCCCTGGCGGTAACCACTCTGGGAACTGTTTTTGACGAACAAATCTACGATGATATCGAAGGCGACAAGCGGGAAAACTTTATCCTTCATTATAACTTTCCCCCTTATTCGGTGGGAGAAACAGGCCGTCTTGGTACAGGGCGGCGGGAAATCGGCCACGGTAATTTGGCACATCGTTCCCTAAAAGCAATGGTTCCTTCCAAAGAAGATTTTCCCTATACAATCCGTGTAGTGTCGGAAATTATGGAATCCAACGGTTCCTCATCCATGGCTTCGGTCTGCGGCGGCACTCTTTCCATGCTCCATGCCGGTGTTCCCATGAAAAAACCTGTAGCGGGCATTGCTATGGGGCTTATTACGGAAGGGGATCGTTACGCGGTGCTTTCCGACATACTCGGCGAAGAAGATCACCTTGGGGACATGGACTTTAAAGTTGCCGGAACGGAAGACGGTATTACCGGTTTTCAGATGGACATCAAGATTACAGGCGTTAATGCTGAAATAATGGGAAAAGCCCTTGCTCAGGCAAAACGGGGAAGGCTCCATATCCTTTCGGTTATGAATCAAACGATCAACAAGCCTTCTACTTCGATCAGCGAGCATGCCCCGAAGATCGTAACCCTGAAAATTGAAGTGGACAAAATCGGCGCCCTGATAGGACCGGGCGGCAAGAATATTAAAGCACTTTGCGAACAATACAGCGTAACAATCAATACCGAAAACGACGGTACTGTTACAATTTACGGAAAAAATGCCAAAGATGCCGAAGACGCAAAAACCGCAGTACTGGGAGTTGTTTCCGATCCCGAAACAGGAAGGATCTATAACGGTACTGTTAAGCGAATAATGGAATTCGGCGCTTTTGTTGAGATTCTTCCCGGTAAAGAAGGCCTTGTACATATTTCCAAGCTTTCACGGCAGCGCATAGCCCAGGTTACCGATGTTCTTTCCGAAGGACAGGAAATTCCCGTAAAGCTTGTGGAAATCGATAAAATGGGCCGCTTGAATCTTTCGTATATTGACGCCATCGATCCAAACGGCGCTCCCCCTGAAGGAGAAAGCCAGGGCAGAACAGACGGCTATGGCAGAGGAGAAGGCAGGGGCCAGCGGGACAATAATCCTAACCGGGGAAACAACCGCCGCCGCTATTAAGATGATTGGCCCCGCGTCAGGCACGCCCTGTGTGAAGGTGTACCGTAAAGACAAAAACGCCGCTCTGCCAAAATATGCAACGGCAGGGGCGGCGGGGGCTGATGTAGAAGCCTTTCTTCCGCTGGAGATAATACTGCAGCCCGGACAGCGGGTAAAAATTCCGACAGGCCTTGTTTTGGAGATCCCTCCGGGATGGGAAGCGCAAGTACGGCCCCGTTCGGGTCTTGCTCTGAAATACGGCATTACCGTTCTTAATGCACCCGGTACCATCGACAGCGATTACCGGGGAGAACTGGAAATAATTCTGGTAAATACCGGCAGAGAACCCTATACTGTACATAACGGAGACAGAATTGCCCAATTGATATTTGCCCCTGCTATGCAGGTTCATCTGGAAGCCGCCGAAGAACTGGCTTGTTCAGAACGGGGCGAAGGGGGATTCGGGTCTACCGGCATTGGCGGCAAAGCCAATGAGACAATGTCATAACGGCGAAAAAAATGCACCTGAATGGCCATTCAAAAACTATCTTTTTCTATATAGCAAAAGAAATTCTGCTGGCCTTTTGTATCTGCTTCCTGTTTTTCTTTTTTGTTTTTTTTGTAAACCAGATTTTGTTGATGGCAAGGGAAATTATTTCCAAGCGCGTTCCGTTATTCCAGGTTGCATTGCTGATTATTTATTCATTGCCAATAATAATTGCCATGGCTTCTCCCTTTGCCTGCCTTACCGGTACTCTTATTACCATTGGCCGCTTTAATTCTGACAATGAAATTCTTATTTTTCTTTCTTCCGGCCTTTCCTACCGTTCTGTTTTTTTTCCTGCTTTGGCAGTAGGTCTGCTGATTTCTCTTTTTTCTTTTTTTTCCAATGATATACTTCTTCCGGCAGGAACCGTTCAGTTTTCCAGGCTATACCGGCGTATTCTTTTTTCTTCCCCGGCGCTGGAACTGGAATCCAATTCAGTTAAACTTTTCAGGGAAAAGGATACCGTTATTGTTACGGGACATGTTATGGATAAATCAATCCGCGATATTTTAATCATGGACAGAACCAAAGACGGCGAACGAAGAATAATTATCGCAGAAGAAGCGGGACTGGAAGATTTGGGAGAAGGAAACATCAGCATTAATCTAAAAGAACCATTTGTTCAATCAGGAAAAGAAAACGAGAAAAACGATTACGACTATGCTTCTGCCGGTTTCTTGCGCTACATAGTTTCCCAAAATGATATTGCCGATGCAGTTCATTTTATCGGACCGCGCGAAATGAGTTCTGTTGATGTACGCAGGGAAATTAAAAAGAAAGAAGCGGCATACCGGGAAAAGCTGGAGACAGAATACGATAAGTTAATTGCCGAAGCCCTGGCTTTGGAAACAGAATTACGGAAAGGAAACACCGTAACAGCTTCTTTTACAGCATCCTGGCAATACTCTTTGGAATCAGTCCGGAAAATAACACGGGACAGAAGCCATCTTCTGTACAGCCTTGAGTACTACAAAAAATTTGCCATACCATTCGGCGCTCTTTCTTTTGTACTCGTGGCTGTTTCAATCGGTCTTTTGGCAAACAAGGGCGGTCAAACCGTCGGCTTTGTAATTGGTATATGCATTTCCGCCCTGTATTGGGGGTTGCTCCTTATTGGTCAGGATTTGGGAACAAGGCTTAATTTTTCTCCTTTTTGGTCAATGTGGTTTCCCAACGCCCTGGCCATTACCGCAGGAGCCATTCTGCTGGGCATAAAGGTATATTCCAGATGATCAGTTTGATTAAGCCAAAAACACTGGACTATTACCTGATGCGACAGTTTTTTCCGGTATTTATTGCAGCCCTGTCTCTCTTTTCCATGCTGGTTTTATTACTTGACCTCTTTCTTAACCTTACAAGGTTTCTGAGCAATGGCGCCGGTTTGTTGGCAATACTTAAAGTATCCCTTTTGTATGTTCCAAAATGTATTAGTTATGCATTGCCTGTATCACTTCTCTTTGCATCAGCGTTCACGCTGGGAGATTTAAGCACAAAAAACGAACTTTCCACAATTCTTGGATCAGGAATTCCCTTTTGGCGCTTTACTGTTTCATTCATTATCCTTGGGATTATTCTTTCTTTTTTTGCTTTCTTTTTTGAAGACATTGCGGTAATTCCCACCTTAAGACAAAAAAACAGGATGAGCCGTAAACTGCTTGGAACGTATACGGAAAATCAATCCCGTATTGTTATTAAACTCGAAGGCGGCCAGCTTATCTATTCAGTGGATTTTTTCGATGCTTCTTCCCAAATTTTAAGCGGTGTAACAATCATTGAATTGGATGAAAAACGGAAACTTAATAGTATGGTATATGCTTCCAGAGCAGAATGGCAGGGAGACTCATGGTTGTTTGTCAGTCCGGTACTTTATAATTGGGACAAAGGTTTTTTACGACCTTCAAACGCCGACTCCGGAAAGATTGCCGGTCATCTGGCGGAGAAATACAGGGAAGACCCCGAAACATTCAGAAGAAGTTCTGTTGTTGCATCAGACTTAAATACACGTGATGCAGCCATGCTTATTAAGGATCTCCGCAGGGCAGGGCTTCCCACTTCGGCCGCTTTGGCAGATTATTACCACCGTTTTTCTTTTTCCGCCGTTTCATTTGTAGTAATCTTTCTTTCGCTTACCGTCTCGGGACGTTTTAAAAAAAATATACTTCTTTTAAGTCTCCTTGCCAGTCTTGGAACTGCGGTAATTTACTATGTAATAGAAATGCTTAGTATGATGAGCGCACAGGCCGGTATTATGCATCCTTTCTGGGGTGCATGGACACCGGTATTTGTTTGTACAGCTGCAGGTTTTTTTCTGCTCCGTTCTGCCGAATCATAAGGCGGCATATATATGACCAACCAAAGTGTAACTTTAGCCCGGCAGGATTTTTTTACAATTAACCATACTGATTCCGCATCGCGTGCCAGGAGAGGTACACTTAGCCTGAATCACGGGCTTGTTGAAACTCCGGTATTTATGCCTGTAGGAACAAACGGAACGGTAAAGGCCCTGACTAACGAAGACCTTGAAGAAATTGGTTTTTCGATCATCCTGGCCAATACCTACCATCTGTATCTCCGGCCCGGAATGGAAGTAATTGAAAAAGCCGGCGGCTTAAGGAATTTTACCCAATGGAAAAAAAATTATTTAACCGATTCGGGCGGTTTTCAGATTTTTTCCCTGTCGCCGTTCCGGAAAATAACAGAAGAAGGAGCAACATTCCGTTCCCACATAGACGGATCCAGCCATCTCTTAACACCGGAAAAGGCGGTCGAAATTCAAATGACGCTGAACAGTGATATTCAGATGCAGCTGGACGTCTGTACACCCTGGGAAACTCCCAAAAAAGAAGCTCAGACAGCCCTTGAAATAACAAACAGATGGTTACAAAGAGCATATAACAGCTGGCAATGTTCAGCAGATAACGGATACAGCGGTTCTCTTTTTTCCATAGTGCAGGGAAATTTTTACCCTGAACTTCGCAGGGAAAGTGCTGCAAAAACACTTGAATACGATACTCCCGGTATAGCAATAGGCGGGCTTTCGGTAGGTGAACCGGCAGAAATTTTCCGGGAATACCTTCATTTTACTTCCTGTCTTTTACCGGACAAAAAACCCCGCTATGTAATGGGCATAGGAACCCCGGAATATATTTTGTGGGCCATAGAAGAAGGTATTGATATGTTCGACTGTGTCTTTCCCACAAGGGTTGGAAGAAACGGTCTTGTATTAACCCATGATGGTCCTGTCTCAATCAAAAAAGCACAAAACACCGAAAGTTTTCTTCCCATAGATTCATCCTGTTCATGTAAAGTCTGCAAGACCTACAGCCGTGCCTATATGCGGCACCTTTTTAAAACCCGCGAAATCCTCTGTTCCATGCTGGCAAGTTATCATAATTTATACTTCCTTAACAATTTAGTGCTTGAATCCAGAACTGCCATCAGCGAAAATAGATTCATGGATTTTAAAAAGGAGTTTCTGCGCCGATACTTAAATAATGGAGATAAAAATGAATAAAAGACCGGTAGTAATTTCGATTATTCTATTACTGGTTTCATTTACGTTGCTGAATGCACAGGCTCCTGAACCGGCAACTACAGCTGCCGAGGAACGTCAAAGCGGCGATTTAAGCCCTCTTGATGAACAAAGATTGCAAATAATCCGGTTTGGTACTGATACGGAAATAGCAAATCTAATAAAAATTTTACGTAATGAACAGCCGTCAACTCCGGCAGATACGTCGGTTCCGGAAAGCCGTTTGGAAAGGGAACTTCTGGAAGTGGCAAAAAAAACCAAAAACAGAGCAATACTTACCGGAGTCTTTGGGTATTTCGGCGACCGTACAATCGGCGGACTGGAAGAGCGGGCCCGTACCGCCATAGAAGAGAGAGACTATGAAGCAGGAGAAACGGTAAATGCAGCGCTGCAATACCTTGGAAACATTAAAGCTTCGGGAGTTCGTCCTCTTTTATCAGACATCATTAATGGTGAAGAAAGCCGTTTTATATCCGGAGCAATCCGGGCATTGGGACTTACCGCAGAAAAAGACGGCCCCGGAGAAACAGCAGAATACCTTATCGAATATTATTCAAACAGAGATCCTGGAGACGAAAACAAGCGTCTTGTTATTGTTGCTCTTGGAGACATAAAAGCAAAAGAAGGCACGGCATTACTTGTTTCAATTGCAGAAAATGAAGATGAAAAGGCTCCCTTGCGTATGGCTGCACTGGAAGCCCTTTCAAAAATTGCCGATCCCGCAGGCCTTAATGCGATTATCAGCGCAGTAAACTCAAAAGATCCCAATGTCAGATCCGCTGCTGTTGGCGCTTTGGGTCCCTTTACCGGAGCTGATGCAGATGCGGCAATTGTCGAAGCCTTCCGTGACTCCTATTACCGGACCCGTATAGCGGCCGCAAAAGCCGCAGGAGAACGAAAACTTGTTTCTGCAGTTCCTTACCTGCGTTTTCGGGCCGAGAATGACGAAGTACCCAATGTCCGGGATGAAGCGGTCAAGGCAATGGGACTTATCGGCGGAAACGAAGCTGAAGCAATTCTGAAGGATCTTTTTAAAGAACGGAAAAACAGCGATCGAATCAGGATAAATGCCAGCGAAATGCTTCTTACTTACGGTAAAAATGATTATGTTACTGATGTTATTGTCGAAATGGAAGAAGCTCAATCAAAAAAGCAAACCACTCTTTACAATGGTTTTTTGCGAATACTTGGCAGTGCCAAGTCTCCTAAACTGGAAGACCTTGCCCGGCGGCTTTTCGCCAACAGCGGAGTAATAGAAAAATCTTACGCTCTGGACATTTGCCTTAACAATAACTTCCGCAGCCTGGCAGACGAAATCCGTAAACTAACTGACCCAAAAAACGGAAGCCTTTCAAATAAATCAAGAGCGCTTCTGGAAAGATGGGGGCTTCCGCTCACTGCTCCTGCGTCCCCGGCAGAGGCGCCTTCTCCTTCTGAAGAAAGCATTCCGGATTAATGCTATTATTATTTGAAGCCAAAGATTGCTGTTTTACTTGTTCTTCATTACTTCAACACCATCCCAGTCTTGCGGCGGCTGATCGATGGCATAGGCCTTACAGCGCTCCAGTATATTGTTTGCATTAAAATCATCCGGCAGCAGAGAAAGGACTTCTTCAAATTTGGAAATTGCCCGGGTAAAATCCCGTTTGTAGTACAGTTCCATCGCTTCGTTATGAATGTTCCAGGCGTCGATTTCTTTTTCGCTCAGGTTCCGTTTTACCGTATATATTTTAACTCCCTTGGTTTTGCCTTTTACGGCAACAGTATCCAAAAGACGCAGCGGAAGCTGAACTGCATTTTTTTCCAGCTCTGCATATACTGTTTCGCTGACAAGAAGTTCCGAGTGATAAGGTTTTGTTAATCCTTCCATACGGCTGGCAAGGTTTACCATGTCGCCGATTACCGTATAATCCATCTTCCGTTCACTTCCGATGTTACCCACGGTAACAGTGCCGTAATTGATCCCAATGCCAATATAAAATTCCGTCTTGCCAATTTCCCTTTGTTTGGCGTTAAATGCGTTTACCGCATCAAGCATATCAAGACCCGAAAGCACTGCCTGAAACGCATCATCTTCATGCTTTACCGGAGCGCCCCAAAAAGCCATGATCGCATCCCCAATGTACTTGTCCACAATACCGTTCCGGTTCATGATAATGTCCACCTGACCGGAAAAATAACGATTCAGGGATTTTACCAGTTCGTCCGGTGCAAGTCCTTCGGAAATCGTGGTAAAGCTGCGAATGTCGGAAAAGAGTATCGCGAGGTCGCGGTTATCGCCGACGAGCATTGATTCTGGAGAGGCAAAGAATTTTTCGATCAAATCTCTGGGAACGTACTTCTGAAAAATGTTGCGGATCCGTTCTTCTTTCTTTTGCGACAGTACAGCCTCGAATGCCTGGCCTTTAATCCGTTCATAGGCTTTTTCCAGTTCTTCCAGCATGGTATTAAATGTCAAAGCCAGCCGTCCTGTTTCGTCCCGGTATTCCACGGGAACCCGCTCCGAAAGATCTCCCCCTGCAATAATTCCGCTCATCGCTGCAATTACCCTGCCCAGAGGATTGGTAATATGTCCTGAAAATAAAGCCAGAAGTATGGCTGCCGCCGTAAGAGAAAGCGCCAGGGTTAGTATGGTCTGGAAGGTAATTTTATCGGCATCTGCAAAGAACACCGCCCGCTCTTCCGTTAAAAGCACATTCCATTGAAATGGAAGAAAATAGAAAGACAGGAATACCCTGGTTTTGCCCCCGATTTCTGCCGTAAGAAGGATTTCACTTTCATCATCCAAAAGGGACATGAGTTTTGTCTTTTCATCTTCACTCAGGGTAAGCTGAGAGGTACTCATGACAAGGTTTCCGGATTCATTTATGGCAAGTATAATTTCGGTATCACTTAACAATATGCTTTGGGCATAGGAAGCCGCCGCTTCCCGTGCAGCCTGTATCATATCTGGCCGGGAATCATAGTTGTTTTCTGCCAGTAGTTCCCACTGGTTTTCCATATATTTTTTTAATTCCGAAGCTTTAAAACTTAAAAAATGCTGTGCAATGCGGGTAATGCCGTTTTTGGCATTAAAATAAGAAGCGATTTCCGCCAGGCTAAGAGTTACAATGATAAGGGGAAGGACTACCATGAAAATTTTTGTCCGGATTCTCATATGGGTAGTTTATACTCTTAATTGGGTTTATCCAATGGGATATTTTGGTATTATGCAGCCGAAAAACCGAATTCTGCAGATATTAATTCAGAAAGATAACCGGTTTTTAAACAGATATCAAAAAGATGATGATTAATAAAATCTTCTTTGATCCTTTCATCCCCGTCGCTGATTTTTGTAATCCTGATATTGTACCCTTCATCAGTTTCCGAAAGTATGTCTAAAAATTCAGATTTACCGGGCCGGTTTGTGATGTAGTACCTTTTCATGTCTTCCTCCGTTTTTATTATTATCGGAAAAAGGGGAAATAAACTTCAATTTACCGCAGAGCATGGCATACAAAACACTTGCAAAATGAGGCTCCCCACGGCAAGTCGTGGGGTATCTGTAAGCGTTGCATTATCTGTCGGGGAGCCTCGTTCGATAGGAAGTTTATTATACCGTCTGGTTTAATACCTAACACTTTCATGTTCTGATTCCTTTCAGCCGCCGCAAGTA
>Ga0082212_10007419_pt1 | contig 14500 bp, 12 predicted proteins | sample TergutNt197P3_FD_71548 | JGI IMG/M metagenome (GOLD analysis project Ga0082212, IMG submission 71548) | Neocapritermes taracua P3 segment gut microbial communities from Petit-Saut dam, French Guiana - Nt197 P3 | ecosystem: Host-associated > Arthropoda: Insects > Digestive system > Gut ... | reverse complement strand
CCTGCGCGCCTGTGGCAAAGGCAACCAGGGCGGATACGGAAATATACGGGACCGAACCCAAGCCGCCTATAGTCATGGTCACCTCCCGCCCATTCCGATGGGGTACGTCAACAGCATACACCCAGCGGCAGGGAATGACAAGCCTTGCCTTTGCTTCTTGCTTCCAACGGCAAATCTGTTACCGTGCAGAAACCCTTGGCATTGCCGAAAACTCTTACAGCCGGAAAAGCGCATGCGCCTTCTTACCAAGCTTTTGTGCGCCATTCTTCTCACCGTTGTGCTGGGCACGGCCACCGCCGCGTATGTCGTCTACCGCGAAGCGGCCACAACCATCAACAACATGTCCATGGAGTTCGCCCGCCTGGCCGCCGTTGAGTTGAGCAACCATCTTGATCTGCTCATCAACGGGCTCAAACACAATACTTCGATGATCATCCACAACGACGCGGTGCATCGCCTGTACGCCTCGCCGCGAGGCCCCGTTTCCGGGCAGTTGCAGAGGGAGTTCGAACACCTGACGCGCTTTCACAACATCAGCCCTGAGGAAAAACGCGATGCTGCGCTCTTTGATCAGCAAGGCAACATGCTTATCAAGACAGCAAGCCTGCCGTCGGATATCGATTACAGCCAAAACGAATATTTTGCCGCCGCCTTGCGCGGCGAATTCGTCGTAAGCCGTCCGATCTTCTCCGAACAGAGGGAAAACTTTTTCCTGTTCGCGGCAGCGCCGGTGGTTCTGCACGACACGATCCGGGGTGTCGCGATCAGCACGATGGACCTGGCGCCTATGGCGTCCAAGGTGCTTGCCGTCAGGCTGGGCGCCAACGGCTACTGCTACGTCCTGGACGGCCAGGGCAACGTGATCGTCCATCCGCGCCTGGCAACGGATTTACGCGTCCGTTTTGCCAATACTCCCGGATGGATGAACTATACCTGGGAAAACACGGACAAGCAGGCCTACGCCAGCAAGCTTGCCTCCGTGGACTGGTATGTCGTGGCCTCCCTGTCCAGGGAAGACTTAAAGGCGCAGGCGGCCCAGATAAGCAACCACAGCCTGCTGGTCAATGCCTCCTTGCTGGCCGTAATTAGCCTGATCCTGTTTTTCATCGTGCGCAGCATCACCGCCTCGCTGGCGCGGGGCGTGCGCTTCGCCAAAGCCCTCTCCGAGGGGGATTTCTCCTATGCGCTTGATGCCGATGTCCGGCGCGCCGACGAACTGGGAGAGCTTGCCGCCGCCCTGCGGCATATGCAGCATAATCTGCGCGCCAACCTCGAAAACCTCCGGCTGGAAAAGGAAAAGGTCGAGGAAGCCCGCCAGGAACTGAACCGCCACAAGGAAAGCCTGGCTGAAACCGTCCATACCCGCACCAAGGAACTCTACCTCGCGGAACTGAAGCTGCGCCTCCTGCTGGACGCCGTGCCCGACGCCATTCTCGGCCTGAACCAGGACGCATGCGTGGAATTCGTCAACCGGGCCGCCGTAAACATGCTGGGCTTTGAAACCGGCGAACGGCTTCCGCAAGACATGCAGGCCATCGGTCTGAACGCGATGCGTCCGGAGGAAAAAAGTCCCGTGCTTGCAGCCTGCGCCAGGCGCGAGCAGGCGCACTTTCCCGGATCCACCGTTTGGCGCAAGGATGGAACCTGCCTGCCCGCCGACGCGAGCATACACCCCATCAGCCAGGACGACACGCATCTTGCTTCCGTGCTGCTCGTGCACGACTTGAGCGAACGCCGTGAACTGGAAGAGAAAGTGCAGGCGCTGTACAGAACTTCGGCCGATTCCTACCTCATCTGGGACCTGCGCGGACAGTGCCTGCAAATCAGCGACGACGCCCTGCGCCTTTTCGGCGCCGCCAGCCGCAGGCATTTCACGCGGGATTGGGATTCCTTCGCCTTGCCCGGCTCGCCGGCAGATCCCGCACCCGGGGAGATGCTGTCCGCAGCCGCACAGAGCGGCTTCAAACGTTTTGAATGCATGCTGCGGGATGTCCGGGGCGTTCCCATCCCCTGCGAAGTGAGCCTTGCGCCCCTGACGCACCTGAACCAGCCCGCCCTGCTGTGCTCCGTGCGCGATTTACGGGGACTCAAGCGCGCCGAGGCGGACGCGCTTGCAGCCAGTGAAGCGAAAAGCGAATTTCTGGCTGTGATGAGCCATGAACTCCGCACGCCGCTGAACGGAGTTATGGGCATGCTCCAGCTTGCGCGGCTGATGCAGGATACGCGGCAAATCCACAAATGCATCGATACCGCTCTTGACTGCAGCAATAACCTTTTGCGCCTGCTCAGCGATATTCTCGACATCAGCAGCGTGGAAAAGGGGGCCATACAAATATTCCCCGCGCCCTTCACCCTGCAGGACCTGGTGCAGCCCGTGCTCGGCACGTTGCGAAGCACGGCGGAGTCCAAAGGCATTGACCTTTCCCACGCCATTGACCCCTCGCTGCCCGAGGCGTTCAGCGGCGATGTGCGGCGCATTCGCCAAATTCTCTTCAACCTGGCCGGCAACGCCCTGAAATTCACGCACCAGGGTTCTGTGCGCGTTGAACTGGAGCCCATAGTGGACGACAAGCTTCAACTCCGTCCCGGGTTGCGCATGTACGTGCGGGATACCGGGATCGGCATTCCGGAGGACAAGCTGCCCCACCTGTGCGACATGTTCACGCAGATGGACAGCAGCATGTCCCGCAATTACGGCGGCATGGGGCTGGGGCTCCCCCTGGTGCAGCGTCTCACCCAACTTATGCGCGGCGAAGTGCATATTACGAGCGTGGTCGGGCAAGGCACCGAAGTGCGGGTGGATATCCCTCTGGAAGCGCCCCGCGAGGAAAAAAGGCCGGTATCCCTTCCGGGGACGGCGTTGCAGTTCCTTCCCCACAATAGAATTCTGGCCGTGGCCCAAAACCGGGCCAAGTTGCAGCTTCTTCTGCTCTCGCTGCAGGGCCTCGGCTGCAATCCCAAGGGCGTCACCGGCAACGACAAGGTCTTGGAAGCCCTGCGCCAGGACGCATACGACATGGTGCTGATCAGCGTGCCCACGGCGCAGCGGCAGGAAGACCTGGAAATATGCCACCTGATCCGCGGCGAGGATGCAAAGACGCTCAACCCGCAAATCCCCATCCTCGTGCTGACGGAAGACACGCTGCCGGCGCACGAAGGTCCCGTCGAGGCGGAATAGCGGTTACGCTTGGGACGCCAAAGCGGAACGCACCATATACGCCGAACGGGAAAGACCCTGCGCTTTGGCCAGTTTATCAATGGCGGCCAAGGCATACCGGGGAACCGTGATGTTCACCCGTTCAGCCACGCTTTCCAGAAAATCCGTATTGATATCCACCAGGACAAGGATGCGCCCCCGTGCGTCCGGTGACGCCTGCACAAGCTCCAGAGAACTGGCAACAGGGAAAATGGCCGGATCTTCTCCCCCCATCCAAGTTTCAACAGCGTCCTGCACATCGGCCATCAGCGCATCCAGGCTTTCCCCCATCGGGTAACAGCCCGGAAAATCCGGCAACAGGCCGCCGTAACCGCTGCCTTCGCTCTTATAGACGATCATGGGGAAACGCATGACTACCTCAGCTTTTCTCCGATTTGTTGTTCCATCTTTTTCAAGAGCTCAATGTCAATTTCGTGCGAACCCTTGCTGACAACCGTCCAGCGCCCGTCCGGATGCCGGAACTTGGCATGCTTTTTCGTGCCGCTTTCCGCAAAACCGAGTTCCCGTAATTTCCGGATGAGTTCGCGGGTGTTCATATCACCCCAATACACACTATACGTATTTTCGTCAAAAAGGACATCTTGTACTGTTCCAAAAATCTGGGGGAATTTCCCAGTTCAAGCTATATATATAGGCATCCTGCCTTAGCAGACATTTTTCGCCGCCTCATCTACCATTGCATTCACGAGCGTGCCAGCCGGCACATCAAGCGCATCGGCAAGTTGTATCAGCATATCTAAATTTGGTACGCTTCTCCCTCCTTCCAAGGCTGAAATGAAGCCTTTACTCACCCCGACGCTGTCAGCGAGCTGTTGTTGGGAAATCCCAGCTTGGTTCCGGTAGCGGCGAATGATTATGGGCATAAAACGCCGCGCGATTTTCTCGTCATCTTCCATGTCTCCATTTTATCGCTTGACTTTCCTTGCGCGAGTAGTCATGACTACTCATGGTTGCTACAATGAAAAACCTAATGAGAAGAGCACTTCTGATCTTGATTCTGTAGCAATATGTGCGGTGTTCGCTTGTTGTACGCAGTGCGTACAGCAAGATTGGGCCGCAACCAGCGGCAGCCGTTCTGATGCGGTTACGCCTGGCATACCAATACGGAGCGCACCATAAAATCAAATCTCTGTAATTTATGGAGGTATGCATGTACAAGGCTTTTTTGATTTTTGCTTTAACCGTTGGACTGGCAGGATGTGAAGCCCCCAAGTCTAGGAAAATAGATTGGGACGCACTCACCGGGAGTCGGGCAGATGCGACTATAACTTTAGGATATACGTATAACCCGCAGGCGCCTCAGCATGAAACAAGTGATAAGCAAGCGCTTGAAATCGCAAAAAACCGTTGTAGCAATTGGGGATACCCAGAAGCCGAGCCTTTTGGAAAAAGCACAAAACAATGCGTCCAAAAGGATGGCAAGATCTGCGTACAGATGAGCGTCACAAGGATATATCAATGCCTTGGCCGTGGCAATTCTACAATTCCTGATGCAAAACAATCAAAGCAGTGAAAAAATAACCACAATCCGCAAATCCCCATCCTCGTGCTGACGGAAGATACGCTGCCGGCGCACGAAGGTCCCGTCGAGGCGGAATAGCTGGCAGTTTTGTCTGTTGCGCTGCCGCCTTCCGCTTGACAGCTTCCGCAAAACAGATTATGCAGTCCTATGATAAAAACCTTTCGGGACAGGGCAACAGAGGCTGTCTACAAAGGCTATCGGCATCCGCAATTCCCCTCGGAAATCATGAAGGCTGCGAAGAAGAAGCTGCAAATGTTGGATGCGGCTTGTGATTTGCGAGATTTGAAAGTGCCGCCCTCAAACAGTCTGGAAGCGCTCAAGTGGGACAGGGGGGGACAATGGAGCATCAGAATAAACAAACAGTGGCGCATTTGCTTTGTTTGGGAAGGCAATAACGCTTACGAAGTCGAAATAGTGGATTACCATTAGCGCCAGGAGGATATATATGGAACGGATAGAACTCATCGCCCCAGGCGAGATTCTCTTGACGGAGTTTTTGGAGCCCAACGGGATTTCACAAACCAGGCTTGCCGGCGATCTGGATGTGCCTCAAAGCAGAATTGCTGAAATTATCAAAGGGCAGCGGGCAATCACGGTTGACACGGCCATACGCCTTTCTTTGTACTTCGAAACCACGGTCAATTTCTGGCTGAATTTACAGAATAACTTTGATATCGAAAAAGCTGAACGCTCCGGCGAAGTCGAAATAATTACGGCCCGCATCCGCCCCATGCTTACAGCTCCCGCCTGACGCTTCAAACCCGCCAAGCCGCGCAATAACCTCCACGCGGTCCCATGCCTTCTTGCCTCCCTTGTCGGAGCCTGTCACTTGACCATGCCCCAACGGGGAAAGGACGTGTCGCCTCCGCCGGTATTCAGGCGCGAGGGTTCTCCCCCGTGGCGCGTGGTCAGGTAAAGCTGGCGCGCGCCGCCCCGGCTGGAGGCAAAGGCGATAAAATAGCTGTCCGGCGCGAAAGAAGGCTGCTCGTCCGAACCGGGACCGAAGGTTATCTGGCGCTCCTGGCCGCTGCGCAGATCCTGCACAAAAATGCGCTGCCCGGCGTCCGTCAGGCGGGTATAGACGATCAAGGCGCCGTCGCGGCTCAGGCTGGGTTCGGTATTGTACGATCCTTCCCGTGAAACGCGCGCCACCGAGCCGGTGGACAGATCCTTCATGAAAATCTGCGGGCCTCCCAGGCGGCTGGAGGTAAAGGCCATTTTGCTTCCGCTGCCGTCGAAGCTGGGAGAGACATTGATGGAATTGTTCGCCTCCAGCGTGCGTTCCACCTTGAAGGAATGGTTGAGCTGATAGATATCCGGGTTCCTGCCCTGGGAGAGCGCCACCGCCACCTTGTTGTCCGGCGCAAACACCGGGCCGATGACCGTGTTGCCGGGAAAGCGGATGCGCTGCACCTGGCCGGAATTCCTGTCCCACACGCCCAGCGCGTGCGAGCGATCGTCAATATGCGAAAAGACGATGAAACGCCCGTCCAGCGACCAGGTCGGCGAAAGCGCCTCCCCCGGTATTTTGGTGATTTGCCTGATCCCCCTGCCGGTCGGTTTCATGACCCACACATCCGACCTGTTCCGGCCGCTTTTTTTCACAAAGGTCAAGGTGGTGCGGAAAAAGTCCCCGTTGCCGATCAGCACTTCCAGAAGGTTGGCGCAAAAGCGATCCGCCACTTCGGGCAGAAGCTCCTTGCGGGTGTCGGGGTACTGGGCCGCAAAGCGGCGCTGGCCGGAGTTGGTGTCGAAGACCCGCATCTCCACCGGCCGGCCCGGCGCGTCGCCTTCCGGCCAGTTGGCGGTGATCAGGACCGCCGCGCCGGCCAGTTGAAAGCGCTTGAGGTCGAGGTTCGGCATGTCCGCGCCGGGAAGCACGGTCCCGCCGAGCACCGCCGCGGGTTCGACAAGACGGACGAAGGGAAGGACATTCAAGTTTTCCGTGATCAGGGCTTGCAATGCAGCGCCTGTCGAGTCGGCGCGCACGCCGGGGGCGCGCAGGGGGGCGGCCTGCGCCAGGTTGATCTTCTGCTGCCCGGCGCCGTAAATATCCACGTACTGCGCCGCCAGGGCCGACTGGACGCCGATCAGCATGCAAAGACCCAGACACAAAGCAGGCAGGACTTTCATGGCATATTCCCTCCTCGTTCATTATTGCATCGGGAAGAAGCGCAGAATTATTTCACGATAGGCGGGGCTGGGCGGCGGGGGCAACACCTGTGTGACCCGCACCGCGCTGACCGCGCTGCTGTCGAAAATCGAATTGCCGGAAGACTCTTCCACGCGCACGTTCAGCACCCGTCCGACGGCGTCAATCTTCAGATACAGCGCAACGGAAAGGCTGCCCTGCGCTTGAGCGGGCCAATGCCAGTTCGGCTGCACGGCCATGACGATCTGCGCGGCATACACGTCCCCGATGCCTCCGCCGCCCTCGCCTTCGCCGCCTCCCCCGCCGCCGCTCTGCTTGCGGGCGGCCGCCAGGGCTTGCGCCACGGCATTCGGCTTCACCTTCACCTCGCCGGGGACGGGACGGGCCGAAGCCCGTGCGCTGTCCAGCGCCGCCTTGACCGGATCCTGCGGGGGTTCCGGCTTCTTGTCCGCTTCTTTGGGCGCTTCGGGCTTTTCCTTCTCCGGCGGGGGCCGACGCACGGGTTCAGGCGCTTCCAGCTTGGGCGGAAGCGTCTTGTCGGGAACAGGCACGGCCTCCGGCGGGGATTGCAGGGGCACGGGGGGAGGAGTTTCGGGCGGCGCGGAAGGCGGCGGGGAGGGCGCCTGCGTTTGCGCGGGCGCTTCCCGCGGGCTGAGAACTGGCGCAGGCGTACGGTTTCCGCCCGGCAGCCCCTCCACGAGGCTGACGGTCATAGCTTGCGGCTCCCGCGTGTACGGCGGGGAAGCAGGCCAAAACAGCACCAGCAGCACAAAGCCGGCGTGCAGGCAGAAAGAAATCACAAAACTTGCCAAACGCATGTCGTATCTGGCGCTTATCGTTTCTGCGGGCCTTGGCCCTTCTTTGCCGGCGGGTCGGCTTCCCCGCGCTGCGCCACAACGCCCATCTTTTCTATGCCCGCTTCCTTGATGCCGGACATGGCGTCCACAACAACGCCGTACGGCACCTCCCTGTCAGCCTGGAGAAAAAGGGACTTGTTCTTTTCTTTCACCAGCAGGCGGAGTTTTTCCTGCAGTTCCTCGCGGGGAACCTGGTATTCATCCAGGTAGATCGTGCCGTCCCGTTTGACGGTCATGACCATGTTCTCGTTTTCCGTGGGCAGTACCTCCACATGCCGGGTCTTGGGCAGATCGACCTCCAGGCCCTCGGACATCATGGGGGCGGTAACCATAAAAATGACCAGCAGCACCAGCATCACGTCCACAAAGGGCGTGACGTTGATTTCAGCCACATAGCTGCCGCGTTTGTATGCGCCTGCGCCCATGGCGGCTACCCTTCCGTCTGCCCTGTGCGCTGAACGGCGCGCTGGGCGTTGAGTTCGCGCTGCACGCTGTTCAAAAACACCCCGGCGAAGTTGACAAGCTGGGTTTCCACCTCGTTCAGTTTCCCCAGGAAGACATTGTAGCCTATCGTGGCGGGCACTGCCACTCCGAGGCCGATGGCGGTCGCCACCAGGGCTTCGGCAATGCCGGGCGCGACCACGGCCAGCGAGGCGGACTTCAACTGCCCGATGGAGTGAAATGAATGCATGATGCCCCAGACAGTGCCGAAAAGACCGATAAAGGGCGCGGTATTGGCCGTGGTTGCCAGGAGCGAGAGCGAATGGTGCAGGCGGGCCAGTTCCGTGCCGACGCCCTGGCGCAGCGAACGGCGCACGTTGTCCACCACGACCTCGCTGCTGGTGCCTACCTCCTTGGCGCGGTTGAATTCCAGCACGCCCTGGTGGGCCACAAAGTAGAGAGGGGACGCCGGATCCGAGCCCAGCGACTGGACAGCCTCGCGCAGGCTGTTGGCGCGCTCGAAGCGCGTCAGGCCCTCAGCGGCCTTATTGTGGGCGGAACGCAGGGAGACCCATTTCTGGATCATCAAGGCCCAGCTTCCAAGGGACATACAGACAAGCATGGCCAAAACGCCTTTGACGACCAGCGTCGCCTGCGAGAAAAGGCCGACAATGTCAAGGCCCGTAGAGGCGGCAACAAGAGGTTCCATCTTCCTCCTCCGGAAAATAACATCCAAACATGCCTTACGATGCAATGGCGCATGATTTTTTTCAAGACTTTTTTTTGAATAAATCTTGAAAATACCTATTGCGCCAGACGCCCTGCTATGGCACAACTCCAGCATACCGCAGTTTCAAGACAATTTCGTATGTCTGACTGGACTTTTTTTCTTGCCACCTTCGGCTGCAAGGTGAACCAATACGAAGGCCAGGCGCTTTGCGAAGCCTGGGAGCAGCTCGGCGGCAGGCGTCTTTCCGCGCCCGCCGGCGCGGACGCCGTGTTGATCAATTCCTGCGCCGTCACGGCCAGGGCCGAGCGCGACGCGCGCAACGCGATGTACCGCTTACGCCGTGAAGCGCCGCAGGCGCGCAGGCTGCTTACCGGCTGCGCCGCGCGCCTGGCGGGCGAGGCCTTGCGGGGAAATGACCGTCCGCACGCGATCATTCCACAGGAAGCAAAAAGCCTGCTGCTGCAGGGCCCCTGGCTTGAAGAGCCTGACCCGCCCACCGCTCCCGCCGCTTTTCCGCCCTTTTGCATCCGCTCTTTTGCTCGCGCCCGGCCCGTGCTCAAGGTGCAGGACGGCTGTTCGCACCGCTGCACCTATTGCATCGTGCCGCTGACGCGCGGCCCGGCCCGCAGCCGCGATCCGCTGGCCGTGTGTGAGGAGGCGCAGCGCCTGCTTGCCGCCGGCTTTCGGGAACTGATGATTTCGGGCATCAACCTGGGCCAGTACGGGCGCGATTTTTCCAAGCCCTTTGACTTTTGGGATCTGCTCCATATGCTGGAAGAAGCCCTCGCCCCCCGCTGGGCGGGCCGGGCGCGCCTGCGCATCAGCTCCCTGGAACCCGGCCAACTGGACGCCAAGGGCCTGGACTGTCTTGCCGCAAGCCGCCTGCTGTGCCCGCACCTGCATCTGTCCCTGCAAAGCGGCAGCCCGGAAGTCCTGCGGCGTATGGGCAGGGGGCACATCAAGCTTGAGCGCCTTGCCGACGCGCTACGACGGCTGCGCGCCCTCTGGCCCGTGATGGGCCTGGGCGCGGATATGCTTGCGGGCTTTCCCGGGGAAACGGACGCTCATGTGCAGGAGAGCCTGGAGCTTGTCGCCACCCTGGGCCTCAGCTACGCGCATGTCTTTCCCTATTCGCGCAGGCCGGGCACAGCGGCGGCGGATATGCCGGGCCAGATCAGCCAACGGGAAAAAACCGCCCGCGCCGGACGCCTGCGCGAGGCTGTCGCCGCCCGGCAGCAGGCCTTTTTGCATGCGCTGCTCGCGCTGCCGGCGCTGCGCCTGCATCCTGACGGCATGCGCGCCTTAAAGGGCGTTGACGAACATTATGCGCCCTGCCGCCTGTCTGCTGTACGCCGAGAGCCGCATGGGCATGAACTCGTGACGGTGCGCCCGGTGCGGGTGGAGGGGGGGGAGTTGTTGGTGGAGCTATGATTCCACAGTCAGGGCGTCGTAGCGGCATACCCTGTTCCTGCCCGCCCGCTTTGCGGCGTACAACGCTTTATCGGCGGCGGAAATAAAGCCGTCGACCGAACTGTCCTGCGTGGGCGCGTGCGCATTGACGCCGATGCTGACGGTCAGCTTCGTGCCGGAACCGTCGGCGCAGGGGATCGCCACCTTCTCAATGGCCGCTCGTATCTGCTCGCCGATATACAAGCCGCCGTGCATATCCGTGTTCGGCAGCAGGACGGCGAATTCCTCACCGCCCCAACGGGCGAGAAAATCGCCCGGCCGTTCGAGCAGTTGCGCAAAATTTCTCGCGAGTGTCTGCAGCGCCACGTCACCCTGGAGATGCCCGTAGGTGTCGTTGTAGTCCTTGAACTTGTCCGCGTCTATTATCAAAAGGCCCAGCGAACTGTTGTCCCTGATTGCCCGCGCCCATTCCATGCGCAGGCGCTCATCAAAGCTGCGCCTGTTGGGTATTGCCGTCAACTGGTCGTGCATGCTCAGACGCTTGATGGTGCGCAATTGATTGACGATCTGGATTTGATGCTGCACCCGTAATTTGACGATTGTGGCGTTAAAGGGTTTGGTTATGTAATCCATGGCGCCCAGGGCCAGGCCCTTTTCCTCGGCATCGCTGTTGCTGAGCCCGGTGATAAAGATAACGGGAATCTCCCCGGCGGTGTCCGACTTTTGCAAGGCGGCGAACACCTCATAGCCGTTCATGCCGGGCATGAGGATATCCAGCAGGATGAGATCGGGCGGATGCGTCTCGACTTTTTTCAGGGCGCCTGCCCCGTCCTTTGCCGTGTAAATGGTATAGTCCGGCTGCAAGATGTGCGTCAGCGTCATCAAATTCGACGTGTCATCATCCACAATGAGCAGGCTGTTCTTCTTTGTTGCTTCCATCGTCTCACACCCATTTTTGTTGCAATTCTGCAAGCGTTGTGATTGCCGGTTCAAAATCGAAGTCTTCCATCTGCTGAATCAAGTATTCGCTTCCAGGCATTGCGCGGAGTTCGTCAATGTATTCCAGGCACTCCGGATTGCCGCTCTCAAGCAGGGGTTGCAATTTTACAACCAAGGCCCGCGCTCTTGCCGCGTCGCAAGTGCCGGCTCCGGCAACGGCCGGCGGCGGAGGGCTTTCTTTGAGCAGCAACGAAAACTTTTTCAAGGCTGCGCCCAGTTCGGCATCCAAAGCGATCATATGCTCCGGAGTCGCCAGATTCTTCCCGTCCCTGAGCAGGTGTTCGACGTCCCCGGCGGCTTTTTGCAGACAGGTTTCGCCGAGCAGCCCCGCATTGGCCTTGAGGGTATGCGCCAATCTGTGCGCCGACTGGATATCGTCCTCGGCAATGGCCGTGGCAATTTCGCCACATTTGGATTGATTATCTTTCACGAAACGCGCCATCAACTTATGTTGCAGATCTGCGTCAACGCATGTGTCCCGGGCTTCATGCGCGGCTTCCCAGCTCACGGGCGTGAAGTATTTCAGCAGGCAACGCCACAACTCCCGCGCGGTGAAGGGCTTGCCCACGCAGTCCTGTATGCCGCTCTTCCGGTACAGCACCCTGTCATGAACCATGACGTTCGCCGTCATGGCCACGATGGGGGTTTTGGTATCGAGGGCAAGAATTTTTGCCGTGGCTTCAAGCCCGTCCATGACAGGCATGTTAATATCCATGAGAATCAGGCCAAAGGGCGCTTCGCCGCTCTGCATGCGGCTTTGCACCATCTCCACCCCTTCCCTGCCGTTCTCAGCCACCAGGGTTTTGAGTCCCACCCTGGCAAGATGTTCGCAAACGACCTGCTGGTTCATCTTGTTGTCCTCGCAGACCAGGACTTCCCCCTCAAAAACGGGCCTTGTCATCCGGCTGACGGCAATGCTGCGGCCCGGCGCATCGTCGGAAGCCCTCACGGCATTGAACGTCAGGTCAAAGCTGAAGGTGCTGCCGCGTCCGGGCGCGCTTTCCACGGCAAGCTCGCCGCCCATCATCTTGATAATATTGCTGGTTATGGCAAGGCCAAGCCCTGTGCCGCCGTATTTGCGCGTCGTGCCCGATTCCGCCTGCGCGAAGGGCGCGAAAATCTTCACTCTCTGTTCGGGCGTCATGCCGATGCCGCTGTCGCTGATCGCGAAATGTATGGTGACGACGCCAGGTTCCGCGCCCTTTTCAAACGCAGAAAGTTCGACCGTGCCGTCATGCGTGAATTTTACGGCGTTGGAGAGCATGTTCATAAGCGCCTGGCGCAGCCTTGTCGGATCGCCAAGCAGCAGCCTTTTCTTGATGGATGGGTCCACGGCAAAATGCAGCGCAATGCCTTTTTCAAGAGCCTTCGACGCGATAGCAGCCCGGCAGGCATCAAACAGTTCATGCAAATCAAAGGGGATGCTCTCCAACTCCATTTTGCCCGATTCAATTTTGGAAATATCCAGAATATCGTTGATAATCTGCAAGAGCCACGCGGAGTTTTCCATGATTTTGCCGAGATATTCCCGCGCATTGGGAGAAATCGCGGCGTCAAGCGCCAGTTCGGAAAAGCCTATGATGCTGTTCATGGGCGTTCGTATCTCGTGGCTCATATTGGCAAGGAAAACAGACTTCGCGATTGACGCCGCCTTTGCGTCCTGCACGGCCTTATGCAACTGCTCCTCATGCTGTTTTTTCCGCGTTTCATCCTGAAAAAAATGAAAAAGCACCCGGGAGCCGTCCACCCAGCGAATGATTCCCCTCCTGCCGCCAATCCAGATGCCCGCGAAATCATCCCATACATCTTTATAGGAAAGAGCAGGAAATTCGGCATTATCGGACAGAAGCTGCTGCATTTGGCACATGGGGCAGGGCGCGTCCCGTTTTCTTAGCACCTTGTAGCATTTTTTGCCCATGCAGATTTTCCTGTCCACCCCGTAGGCATGGGCCAGACTGCGGTTCACATAGAGCAGATTATGGTCGAAATCGGAGACGTATACCATGGTATCCAGATAATCCATGACCGCCATCGTCCTATTCATATCCGCAATGGAATCCACCATGTCGCCTATGTGGTTTGAGAGCATGCCCAATTCATCCTTTCGGCTGCTCCGGATCGGGTAGGTCAGGTTTCCGCCGGCAATTTCCGTCATGGCGATCTTCATCTTCGCCAGAGGCGCGTTGAGCGCGTGCGTCATCCATACAGACACGAAAACCGCAAAAAACAGCATACAGACAGGCACGACGTACAGGAAGCCTTTCATCTTTTCGACATTGGCCGTTGTCGAATACGCCCTCTGTTCCGCGGTGGCCAGGGCGATATCGCGAAGCTCCAGCAGTTTGCCGCTTATCATGTCTCCTACGGGAATGGCCGCCGACAGCGCCAGAACGAGCTTGCCCCTGTCCGCATCAAGCAGGGCCGCGTCAATATCCCGCAAACACGCCTGATATTCATACGTAAACGCATGCTCAAGCTCGTCCGCCAGGCGCAAACGCGCCTGCTTTTCCTGGCCGGACAAATAGAGGTCGGCAGCCACCTCGCCGCGAACGCCGCGCAAACTTTCCACAAAGGCCTCGGCATAGCCCTCATGGCTTTTTTGCAAACCGGCGACTGTCCGCACAAAGGCATTATCATCCAGCAGGTAGCCTTTGGACAAGGTTATATAGCGTATCCTGCTTATAGCTCTGACGGCGTCGGCTATGTAGCGTTGCCGCTTGGCATAGAAATGCATCAGCTCGCTGTATTTGTCCCCAAGGCTGCCGACTTGCGACATGGCGAATACGGTCAGGGCAAACATCAGGGATACAAGCACGCCGAACGCGCACAAAAGCTTGTATTGTATTTTGAGGTTCGCAAACCAGCCCATGCATCGCCCTCCACGGCCGCCGACACGTATGCCGCATGCATACTTTACTTTTCTATATGAACGGTTTATACGACGCTGTCTTGAGAAAAGCAAGGTGCCTGCAATGTCCCGCCGCTTCCGTATTCCCAAAAATTTCTTGCTCTTGGCGCTCTATTGCGCCGCGCTCCTGGGAGGCTGCGCCGCCCGCGAGGATACGGGCCTGCGCCCGCAGCCGCGTCTTGCCCACATGCGCGACGTGGAAGACCTGCGCCGGCTGCCGCAGGATTTGACGGCCTACGCGCGGCAGGCCGGCAAGGCCGGGCG
>Ga0082212_10007418_pt1 | contig 14502 bp, 12 predicted proteins | sample TergutNt197P3_FD_71548 | JGI IMG/M metagenome (GOLD analysis project Ga0082212, IMG submission 71548) | Neocapritermes taracua P3 segment gut microbial communities from Petit-Saut dam, French Guiana - Nt197 P3 | ecosystem: Host-associated > Arthropoda: Insects > Digestive system > Gut ... | reverse complement strand
TGTGGCGAATGTTCAGCGGGTTGTTGTTGCGTAATCCTCGTGGTGTCATAATTTGATTGGTTTTTCTTGATTTTGAGAGTTTAGAAATGAAATGATGTCTTTGATTTCCTGTTTGTTTTCAAAGAGTTTTAATAGGGCTTTTTGGATTTCTTCGACGCTTTTTTCTTCCTGTTTGATGTTTTCAAAAACTGACTTTATTTCTACTAATACAATTCCGATGGCGCCGATTACGGTGAAATAGGGCATTTTGAAGATTACGCTTGCGGCGATGTCGGCAATGGATAACATTAACATCAGCCCGAAATAAGACGTTAATTTGGTGATTGTTCGGCGGTAGCCGAAACTTGTACGGACTATTTTAAGGCGTTTGGCGCGTTTTACGCCAAAGTAGAGGTCAATGAATACGGATACGAAAACGCAGGCGTACAGGACAGCCAAGACGGTGAGGAGGGTGTTTAAGTGGCTCCAATCTTCTTTAATAATGGATGGGATAAATAGTAAGTTCATTATTTAAGTGGTTAGTGATTAGTGGTTAGTGGTTAATAAAAAAGCCGCGCGGGGCGGCTTTTTTGCAAGAATTGGGCTTTGTTACACAACGGTAACGGAGCCGCAGTAGGCGCTTGTGGCAACGTCTTTGCCGTTTTCGGAGATGAACGCTAAATAAACTTCCACCTCATCGCCTGCCCAGAAGGGCGACACAATCAGGTCTTCCTGTGCGGCAGAACGCGGGGCGCCGTCGGTGAGGTAGGTTGCCTCGCCTTTGACGGGGTTAATGGCGACCGCCAGAGACTTGTCGGTGGGTTGCGCCTCGCCGATGCCGCTGTTGTCTTCCCACGTGAGTTTGATTTTTCCGGTTACGGCTACTGCCGCTTGGTTGCTCGCACCGGTAAGCGTTCCGCGTGCTACGAGCAACTTGGAGTAATCAATCTCGTAATCCGGGTAGGTGCCCACGATGGCGTTCTTTACGGTGTACGACATTGCCGCGTTGAACTCGCTTTTTCTGTGCGCGTAGCGTTTGAAACCAACGCGCACAAAGGCGACAAGCGGTTGCAGAACCGACAGCGCAAGGGCAAATTTGTTGCGCTGTTTCATTTGTTGCAAGGTTTGTGGATTTTTGATGGAAGCCGCCTTTCCGCGCATGTAGTTGATACCTTTCCAACTACCGCCGACCACGCTTCCCACCTTACCGGAGAAGCCGCCGAGAATTCCTTGTTTAATTTTTCCCATAATTTGAAGTTTTAAAGGGTTAATAATTAGTTTTTATTCGAACATGGTATTGAGGAGGTACGGCCGAAACCCCTATCGTAACCGTTTCGTTTGGCAAAAATAGGGCGGCAAATAGGAAAATCACTTTTTTGTGATATAATGCGTTGATTTTCCATATTTTGCCGATAGTGGCGCACAGGAAGGGTACGGTATGCGGTATGCGGTATGCGGTATGCGGTGTGAGGTTGGCGGTAGTGCGGTAAACCGACACTGGCGAAATCCTCAAAATACTACAAATCCTCAAGTTGAGGAAATGAGGAAATGAGGAAATGAGGATTTGAGGAAATGCAAATTGCTTATTTCTTTTTTGCTTGATCAAAAAAGAAACAAAAAAATCAAGTCGGCAGAAATCCCACCGCACAAGCGCGTCCGCACCGCCTGCCGACATTGCCGCCCGCGTGCGATGTGACATATTATTTCCCATTTGAGAAACGGAATTGCCGCTGCGTCCGTGCTAAATATGGGATCCCCATAAAACACCAAAAATCATTATAACCACTTATGCACCAGAAGAGCGTAAGCGGAAAAAGGTTGTCAAGGCTGTGGGTCATTTTTTTCAGGCGTTGGATTGTGTGTGGGCAAAAAAATGAATACACCCGAAGGGCTTGGCCTTGACAACCACTATGTGCGTGGGCTTGTGGGGAACTGCCTATTTTTGTATAGACTTTTTTTTGTTTATAAAAATATTATTTATACCTTGTGAGCGTAGGGCTGTGGGCGGCAAAAGACTGAGTTATACGCAATTATTATGTTGAGCGTGGGCGGAAACGGCAAGTGTACGGATGCAAATACATCGGGCAGGTTGTGTGTTGGCTATTTGCAGGCGTTCTCTTGCCGGTGCGGTTGGTGCTGCGGTGTTAATGTGTCGGGTTGTGTGTTGGGAACACGGCAGCGACAACTTGGAAAAGCGATGGGAAGTTTTCTTGAAAACTACAATATTGTATTGAAAATAGTCAGACATTTATGTTTTCAAAATCATAGGATATGATAATCTATCATTCTATCATTTTTAATTGTTTTCTTCCACTATCGTCGTTTGCAACCTTGCTTCCCGGTATTAACCAGCAACAACTACCATCTCTTTTTATTGCAATATAATGCGCCCAAGTATGGTCAAGCAAATTTTTTTCTTTAATAATTCTTTGTTTCCAATTTGGCAATAAAGTAAATCCTTTGGTAGAAGTATAGTTGTTAATTAATGTATCAATTTCATTTTCAGACAGCTGTAAAATCAATTCTTTTAGATAGTTAAGATTGTTGTTGGAGATATTACAATCATTTTTGCCTCTATACACAAAATTAATTTTCAAATCATCAATATCTGTTATTATTTTTCTTTTTGGTTCATCAACAGCATACAACCAAGAACTATCCCAATAATCATAAAAGTCATTGTTTTGAATTGTAAAAAATGCTCTTCTGAAATCATTTGATACATCATTACTATTCAAATATTTAATGATAACATTTTTTATTTGTTCTAATTTGTTTGAGTCGAAAGTTAGAACATCTGTTTTGTCATAGTCAATACAATACAATGCAAAATCTATTTTTCCTCTACAGAAATTTGTATCTTCTGTTTTGTGAATAATTTGCTTATTGTCTGGATTTGATATGATTATTTTGGCTTTTTCAATTTCTTCTGTTATCTGCTCATTGGCTACTGTATAATCATTAGGGTTTTCTTTTGATAAGAAAGAATAAATGTCATTAGAATTGTTTGCCCATTTATGAACAAGTTGAATGAGATTTATCATTATTTCAATATTCCAATTTCCTGATATAGCGTTTTCTACAATGTTTCTAATTACTCTAATCCAATTATCAAATTCTTCTTGATTAAAATTATCGTTGTTTAACAGATATTCAGTTTGAGCATAAAAAAGCACCTTCTCTTGTTGTGTGGATTTTCCAGATATAATATCATCGAATAAAAAATCATCATCAAAGGCATGCCATAATCTTGTTTTGCAAGTTTTAATTTTATCATTATTTTTTTCAGAGTATTTTTCCAAACAATTTGTTAAATATTGAAAAGATTCTTTTGTTCGAAAATCTTCAGGAATAACTTTGCTTGACTCATTTGCCAGTATTTGTATCCTACTTTCAATTTCTTTCTTATAACTGCTATTATATTCTTGAGCATAATAATTTATAGCTATTCCTGCAATAAAGTTAATAAATTTAGTGTCTATGTCATAGCTATTGTCATTTCGTTTTTCTTTGTGTTGCCAAAATAAATCTGTCCAAACAGTATCAATTTTATGTGAAAAATTTTTCTCAAAATCAGTATTACTATTTTCAAATTGATTGATTTCAATATGTTTTTCAAATTGAGATTTAAAATTTTCAAATACGGTCAGTTGCTTTCCTCTTGCATTCATCTTTATATACAAGTCGTCTGAGAGTCCGAAATTTTCCAATTGAACATAGAGAAATGTTATTGGTGGATTTTGGTCATCAATAATTTTATTCCATAATTCAGGAGTATCTTTGAATTTTGCGTGAATGGCATCTAACATTATCAGCATAGCCGAAATAGTTGGGTCTTTTTTCCACGAAGTAACAAACCACGCTTTGTTTTTTATAGTTTTGGACAATTCATTCATTTTACTTTGTCCGTCTTTGTCTGTATCTGATTCTAATAAATTGGCAAAATCAATGAAATATGCAACCAACTCATTGCAAAACTCGCGAGAACTTGTTCGGGTTTCATAAGTGAATTTTTGCAACTGTTCCTTAACTGGTTCGCTTAATTCATTTTCTTTTGTTGCTATATACCAATGCAATAAAAATAATGTTGTAAGCCGTTGCTGACCATCAAGGGGCTGCAAAGTCTCCTTTTCTTCACTACCATATACAAAATCCAACTCAACGGGTTCTTTGGTAACTGCCTCGTAAAGCGCATTTAAAAAATTGTCGCGAATTTTTTGCTGATTTTTACGACCTTGTGCATAATCTCTTTGGATAATTGGAATTTCTACACTCGTTTTAGCGAGTAGTTGCCAAAAAGTTAATTTTTCAAATTGTCTATTTTTATCGCTCATTTACTTTCCTCCTTTGGTAAATAACTTTCTAATACTATTTTAATATTGTTGAAATACTCATTTCTGTCCGTTTCTCCCCAAAAAGTCATTTGTTCTATTTTCGGACTGTAATATTTCATAAAAACATTTTTTGTACATATCGGTACAAATGTTCCTTCTCTCTCTTTTTTAATAATCGTTTTTCGTTTTACAGGGAAAACAGCATTTTTATATCCTCTATTTGTTCCCGCATCTAACAAAACAAGATTGGATAAATCGTTAATGTCTTCGTGTTTTTTGTTTTCATCAAAATAATTCAATATATTGTTAAATAATTGTTCAAAACTATCTTTCGAATAATTGTCTACTCGATTTAATAAATCAAATTGCTTTGTATCAATAAATTCTTTTGCTTGTTGCAACCAATCTTTTTGATGTTGTTCAGTTTTTGGCATTTCTGTTGCAATGGCATGAATATGCTCAATGTCCCATTTTTCTCGTTTATAACGATTAAAAGGGAAACGAGAGTTTTCTTTTTTGTTATTCAACATTGTTTGGATATTGTGTAAAAGCAAAGTTTTTCTAACAGAAGTCCCTTTTGAATATTCCATTTGGTCAAGTTGTCTATTTTTCATCTCGCTCTTAATTTTATCGTTGATGAGTTTGACAAAATCACATTTTGTAATACCTTCTTCACTCTTATCAAGCGATTTTTTAATCAATTCTACAATTAATTTGTTTAAATAGACGATAAACTCTTCCTCTTTCTTGTAAGAAATTTCTAAACAAGCAATTAAAAAACCAATTTTATGATACAATTCTCTGTTCTCAAACCAATTTTGCATAGTTTGAAAATAGCGTTTAACCTCCCTCCAATTATCTGAAATGATTGCCTCTGTATTATTTGTGAATTTTTTTTGATATTCTCTAAAAAAATAATAGTCATCATTTTTTATCAGTCGGTTATTTTTGTCATACGGTAATCCAACAAGCAATTCAAAAAGAAATTCTATGCGGGTTTCTTTGACGTTTTCTTCCTTATTTATGAATAACCAAAACTCATCATCATGTAAGGCTGTTTCTATTATATCCCATTCGGTAGCAATTTCTAATTGTTTCAAATAGATTTGTTCTTCATCAATGGTGTTTTCTGTTTTGAAGTTAGAACTATTTAAAAACAATGCCTTTATTAGCTCTGCATTAGTTAAAGGAATTTTACCCATATTGATACGTGAAAAAATATCTCGACCGTCTTGTGTAGGGTCGGTTTCGTACCAAATAATTTTTGTTTTTTCTTTAAATTTGGATTGAAATTCATTTTCGTCAAATTTACCTTTCTTTTTATCTATTACCCAATTATTGATTGCTTGGTATGCAGAAGAAATATGTTGATAATCAATATTTGTGTCATTTATTATCACATCATTATTGTCTTCTACTTTCATCTCTTTAAGAAACTTGAAACTGTCATTTCTTGTTTTATACGTAATGGTTGGTTCCGTAATTTTTTGTTTGCCAACCCACATCTCATTGAAATAATGAATAATTAAAAAAATTGTGGTTAAGCGTTGTTGTCCATCAATCACTTCCCATTCATTGTCGTTTTTCTGTTTAACTACAAGAGGCTGTAAACAATACCATTCTTCTTTTTGAGGCTTGAAATCACAAATATCGTTAAGCAAGTCATTCACTTGTTGTGTAGTCCAACGATAACCACGTTGATACGAAGGAATAAAAAAGTTCATTCCCAATAATTCGCTGATTGTTTTTAATGCTATGTCGTTTTTTGCCATATTTTTGTCTTTTATTTTTCAATGCTTTAGAATTACACCTTCATTTCTCTGCTTGCTAACGTGCAAATATTATTTACCCGCAAAAATAGAACAAATTCCAATACTCATACATTTTTCCAAAAATAGACTGCATCGTTTTATCCGATTATAGTTACTACAAGTTTTCTTCCGGCAGCGCGGTTACGGAACTCGCACAGGTAAATCTCTTGCCATGTGCCAAGGTTTAATTGTCCGTTAGTAATAGGTATTGTTAAATTCACGCCTGCAAGTGTGGATTTTGCGTGTGCCGGCATGTCATCGGCGCCTTCGCAGGTGTGGGTATAGTATAGCTCTCGTTCACGAATTAATTGGTTGAAGATGGTGTTGAGGTCGGTTTGTACATCAGGGTCGGCGTTTTCGTTTATAGTGAGACCGGCTGAGGTGTGTTTTATAAATAGATGCAGTAGTCCGATTTGAGGCAGTTTTGGCAGGTGGTGTAATACCTCATCGGTTATGAGGTGAAAACCGCGCTTTCTTTCTTTGAGTGTAAATTCAATTTGTTGAATCATTGTGTTTTTGTATTATTGTCTATCTCTTTGCAACGCCTCAAAACTACGGTCATATCTTGCTTCGGATTCCCTGCTGAAAAAACATGCGGGAAACTCTCCTGCTTGTTGATGATATGCTACACACTCGCAGCATTTTCCATGTTTGCCACATGAATATGTACAAGGGCAAACTATTGCATTATTATATTGACAACCCATATCTAAAATATTTTATTGATTATTAACTTTTTATGAATTTATTGATTACAGAGACCACTTTCCAATATCTCGTTTCGTCTCAACACTGTCTTCCAATGCAGGATTTCCGGGAAGCACATATCTCAAATACGGAAAAAAGTTAATTCCGGTTTTTTCTTCCAATTCACGAATGGTCATTGAATATTCGTGCGTTACTTTGTTACTGTTGTATTTTTTGTTTTCCAACCAAAAAGCAATGCCGTCGAACGTGTCGCCCTGACGTTTGACAAGTGCTTTGAAGTAGTATTTTGGAATGGTTACATTGTTGCGTTCCATAAGAACGCCCAAGGTTTCAACGCCCGGATTTATCGCTCCACCTGTAACTACATAAAGCGTATCGCAATCGGCAGCCTGCGCCCATTTGCGTACTTTTTCTTCGAGATTTTTCCAAATTTGCTGATTAAACCAACTTAACTGCGGACTCATGTTAGAAAAGTAAAACGTTTCTTCGTTGGCATCCAAACTAAAAACACGGTCTTCAGATGCACACAAATGTCCGCGGTCATAACCCGCGTAGGAAAATGTTTGTGTCTTACTGTTGAGCGATTGATATTGTCTTGGAATTTTAGGGTCAAATGCCCAAGCATCGGAACGGCTTACGTTCTTTACATTGTAATCCGAATAAAATTTGTAAGCCACCCACAGTGAGTGTCGTTGTGCTGTATCATATTCCATAGTATAAGACGAGTGTTCAATTAGCCACTGCATATCTTTTATTTCGGGCAGCTCAATGCGTCCGGGAATATAATTGACGATAAGCGTATCGGTTTGCAATTCATCATCATTAACAGGCGGCGGTACTGGATCAGGAATGGGACAGGATGTAAACCCTAACAGATAGAAGAATAACAATGCGAAAATAAATGTGTTGCGATATTTTTTTGGATTCATATTGTTTATTTAATTTGATATGCTTTTATAAGTAATCACATTTTCTCGAAATAAATATGCTTCTGAAGAACCAAAGTCAACCATTCGGTTTAAAATCCAAATGTAGTCATCAATCAATGATTTATCATTTTTTATTTTTGAAATATGATTATAGAAAAGTCGTTTTATCATTCTTTCCGCAGAAGGATATAGCAGAGCGACTGTAGTGGTTGCATCTGATTTGAATATCTCCACTAACCAACTTATTGATTCAGGCAGAAAAGTTTTTTCGCCTATGGTTGAAAAAACATTAAGAATGGAAATAGCTTTGTATTTCCCTAAATCTTTTACCATTGATTGATAGGATTCTCTTTTGTTTTCAAGTGGCATCCAGTGAGAAGCGGTTTCTTTCCAGCTAATGTCAAGGAAAAGTGTTGAAAGAAAATATTGTTTGCCACTTGTTTTGATTTTATCAAAGAAGTGTTGCCATAATGTCCAAAAATTTTCTATTAGCTTTTTGTTTAATTCTTTATCATTTGAGGTAGCAATAATCCCATCTAACTTATGAATTACATATTCGGGTATTTTGGAAGAAAACTCAAAAAGATCATTTCGTTCTCCGACATTACTCAATTTAAGTTGATATATTGGGTCTATTATTAAATCCAAAGCAGATTTAGCTAATTTGGTATTTGTTTTTAAAAGAAATTCTGCCAAATAAAGTTCAGCACCAAAAACTGATTCAAAATGAATTTGTCTCCCTTGTCTATTACGATTGTAAGAGTAGTTTTTTTCTTGTTGCAAATCAGCAATCAGTAAAGGAATAAAATGTTTTATAAAAGATTCAAAATCTTTGTCTGCTGCATTACAAGGCATAATTATAAAAGCCCTTGTAAGTAAATCTCCTTCACACTTTTCTAAATTTATTTCTGAAAGTTCTATCTCTAAATTTTTATTAGAAGAGATTTCTTGAAGAAATTTTTCTTCATTCTTCTCCTCGATTTTTAATCTATTTTCATCATGGTAATTGTTGAAATGCGGATTGGCTTTTTTGTAAAACGAATACTTAATGAGCCCAAGCCAAACTCTTTTTGCTTCATTAGGGTAATGAGCAAAGAATGTTTCTCTAACATATTCCGTAATTTTATCAACCTCATGAGATTCAATGATGTACAATATATATATCATCAAAGCGATTATCTCATTTTTATCCTCTTCATTCTTCACATTTTGCATAAGTAAATGAAAAGAAGAAAAGACGATTTCCTTTTCTAATAGATTGTAGTTCTGATTAAAATTAAAGTTTCGATTAAATGGATCCTGAATAATCGAACCTATTGCATTTAAAATTGTTTTGAGACACCATTTTTTTTGTGTTTTATTTAAGTTTGTTGTAAAATCCCTTAATCCTAATACTGCTAAAGTAACAGGTTGGTCAAAAAGAATATTTAGAGTTTTTGATGACGAATATTGCTTATAACAAGATAACCATATTGAAAAGTCTATAATTTCTTTTTTTTCATAAGCTCTTGTAAGTTGTCCAAAAAAATTCATTGATTTTGCTTCAGCTTCAAAACTTTCTTTATTGGATTCCATAAATACGGTAACATCCTCATCATATATGGGCAAAATAGGATGACCTCCGATTTTTTCATCATAATTTCCCAATTTATGATTTCTAATATCCATTTCTATTAAATTCTTTTTCCATACTACATCATCTTTGGGAAGATGTGTTTTAAGTTTATCAAGTATTTGATGAATTTGCTCGTTTAATGTTCCGACTTTAATTTGATAATAAAAAAGAAAATCTCTAAGTCCTCTCCTATATTTTTTTCTATGAGGTAATTGATTTGATTTCCAACGCTCTTTTTGTGCAAATGGAATACGATTATCCGATAGCTCAAGAGAGATGGATTCTTTGGTAGCTCTACATAAATCCCATTCATAAAACTCTCGAACAGATAAAAGAGGTAACATTGCTTCTTCAATTTCTTCCGGATAAGCAATTGACACGCTTGTTAGAACCGCTAAAGGGGCTATATTATTACTATTTTTAAGGATATAATCAAAAATAAGTTTGAGATTATTTTTACTTATATCTGTTTTTTTGATAGCAGTTTCTAATAAGAATTTCTCAAGGCTCATTAACAAAGATTCTAAAGCATAACTGGTGCCACTTAAAGCTCTATATGTTGCCCATAATTCCCATGCAGCCCATTTTGTTAATACTGTCCCGTCATTTAATTCAATTTCTATTTGAGAAATCTGATGTTTGTACTCATAGTCAGCTTTTACATAAAACTCAACTGAGTAATTTATGAAGTCAATAATGAACTTCAACCCTATATCTGTATGAAAATGGAGTAAGCTATGAATGGGTGTTTTATAGATGCCCGAAGGGAAAAAGGATTGTTTATCTCTGATGCCCCAACATTCCTCATCACGCAAGGAACGCCTTCCCATAAATCTAATTTCATCAGGAGAATCTGTTTTTTTTGGTGGAATATATTTCCAGTTTTTCCAAGCTATTTCGACAATTAGCTCAGGCAATTCCTTTATTAAACGCTCATTGTCTATACCAGAGAGACATTTTTCAATCACAATTCTATAGAACGATCTGTTTTCTTTATTGATCGCTCTTGCAACAAGTTGCTTTATTTCTTCTTTTGAAATTTCAGCCAAGTCAAACAGAATTGTAATCAGATTTTTTGACTTGCTTTGGGCATTTTCTTCTTGCCAAAATTCTTGTCCATCTTCAATTTCTTTAATGTAATGAAGAATAATAACTTTTACTGCTTCCAATTCTTCTTTTTCAATAGTTTTATATTGAAGTAGTAATCGGTAATGCCAATCTATAAGAAAACTAATTAGAGAAAGTTTGATTATATCTAATTGATTAATATGTTTTTGAATAAAAAGCAATGCTTCTTTCCAAGCAGAACCAATTGGCAATAAGAAATTTGGGCTGTTCTCTTTTTGGTAGTTTTCTTTGCAACAGGTCTTTATTACATGTAAACATCTATTCAAAAATGCAGCATTACTGCCAATAAGTTCTCTTTCAAAAGCCGTAAAAAATGAGCTACTATTTTCTGATTTAAAAATTGCAACCAATAACTCATCAGCCCAATACTTGTCAATTGTTTGGTCAAAATTGTTGCTTTAATCAAATCATTTACTTTACTGCTATTATCAACTAAATAGTCTTCAACCCAAAGACGAAATGCGCGCCTTATAGCCGGTTCATTTCCTAAATTACTGAACAACTCTTTTGGATTTGGGTACTCTTCAAATTTTGAAGAAACGTATTTTACTAAAGCCCAATCTTCTAAAATATCGTGAGTAGGGGAATATTTTCTGTTTTGATTTTCCTGAAAAACTATTTCGTCATTTTCTAAACAATCAATCGCTTCTTCATCTACATTAAATACCTGAGTAAATAGTTTCATCTCTTTAGCACGTTTTACAGCAATTTCTATAAATGCCTTTTCGCGTTTTGCAGGAAGCCCTCTTCTTCTAGTTGTTGAATCAACAACCAATGAATTCCATAACTTGTTTTTAAATTCAGTTAGCGAAACATTGGAATAATCATCATTCGTTTTATTAATGGCTAAAATTGAGAAGTCAAGATATTTTGGACTTTGAAGCAGTTTTTTGATTTTATCATTAATAAAAACACTATTTAATTGCGGAAATTTTTGAGATACGAGATTTAATTCTGATTTATCAAGTATTGGAATATCAATTATTTTTGTGTCGTTTTGGTCAATACCAAATTTTAATGTGATTAAATCAATCGCATATTTCCGTGACGATGTAATGATTCTGATTTCAGGATGCTCTTTGAGTAATACTAACAATTGCTTGAAAGCACATTCAGGGTCTGATTCCAATAATTTTTCTAAGCTGTCAATGAAAATAATCTTTTCGGGAATGAGAGAAATGCAAGAAAAAATGTCTTGAATAGTTTCATTTACTCCTTGACTTGAAAAAACATTTGCAATTGTAGGTTCATTGAATTGGTCTGCCCTGAAAACAAGGACACTTGCATTAGAAAAATCTTTTTGAAGAACTTCTTTAATTGCTGCCGACTTTCCAACACCGGGTTTTCCTGTTATAATAGTCAATCGTGAACTATTTATAGCTTCTAGTATTTCTTCTTTTATTTCAATTCTCGGTAATTGAAATTCATTTTCATTTTTTCCGATTGACGTTTTTATCGGTCTTAAAATTTCCTGACTATCAGACTTTAGCTTTTCAACTGCTTTAAAGTATGGATTTAATTGTGCGGTGTCGAAATGCTTAAAGAAGTCTTTACTTTTAATACTTTCAAGTGTTGCACTTCCTCCATCTTTATTGAGAATTGCAGCATAAGCAAAAATACTGTCCCAAATTTCTTTGTCGGTAGCTGTTGAATCTTTGTTTTTGCTGAGCTTAATCAAATTTAAAAAATAAGTTTCATCAATGCTTCCTTTATTAAGAAAATCATATTCCAAAACATCAACGCATTTTAAAAACTCCCAAAGTTCTTTATCGCTTAAAGCGATGTTGTTATTCGCTTCTTTTAAGACTTCACGAAAAACTTCTAACCGTTCTTCCTTTCCTTTAATTCTATTTACTTCTGAAATAAAATCCACTTCCGTAGCTTTATTTACTGCCCAATTAAAAAGTGATTTTAGATGATTTCTTTCATCTTTTGTTAAGCCGTTTTTGGCTACAATCAATTTGTCATTTGCTTTATCAAATATTGATGTGTTATTATAGTCTTTCCAAAAAGCACTCACAACTTCTTTGAAAGTGTCATTACCTGCAGTAAATGACATATCATGTTTTACCTGAATCAGCAAACGATGCTGTGCGTTTGCGGATTTTGCGACTGCTAAAAGATCGTCCGTTTGATAACCTTTATTTGTAACTTGAAATGCAACTTCTGTCAGTTCACTTGAAGGAACACAAGGAACATTTCCTCGAATGATAAGTGTTGTAAGAAACGCTGTTTGAACAAATTGTTCAAAGTTTGTTCCGCCACCACCTTTTTGAAATACACTTCCTTTATCTGCCATAAAAACTATAGTTTATCTGTGTAAATTTGTAAAATTTGTTTTTCTTATTTTATCTAATGTTGTTATCCCAGAATCATAATTAAATTCTTTTAGATGATCAATACTATTAGGATTCTCGTCTGTAATAATAGAAAAATAGTTGATTTTCATTTTAAAAAAAGCCGAAATCTCTTCTAAGATTGGTGTTAAATTCGTTTGTGGCATTGCTTCTTCATTAACTTGGTACATTTTATAATAAAAAGCACTCCAAAAAATTGCCGATAAGTCAGTATTTATAATATCAGGTGTTCCAATAACAGAAAAACAATGATGTTTAGGAATAAAATGTTCTGCTAACTCAAATCTTGCTGCTTCACATGCTGACAAAAATAATCGTCTTTTATGTAATTCTGCTCCAATAATTCTCTCAAGTTCAACAAAATTTATTACATCATAAGTCAATTCCAATGCAGATGGTGAGCCATGACAAGAGATATGTAAAAAAGCATACTTTGATTTGTCGAATATCTTAATGATTTCTTGTAGTTCTTTTTTTGTACGAATTTGATAGTATTGACTTTCAATTTTACACAAATCAAGTATTGATTTTAATCTCCAACCATCTAAATTGTCCTTTTCTTCATCTTCGATTCTCATTGATTCGATAATGAAAATTCCATATTTTAATTTTCCTGTTTTTATCATTTTCATAACTGCATTTTTTATTTGCAAAATAATACAAATTCCTAATCTGGTAAGTTTTCAATAAAGTTATCGCCTACCTTTTCGTGTCGGTTTATACGAACTAGAACGTTTCTGCTTTGGTTTGTACGATGTTGAAGAGCGTGTTTTTTCAATGTAGTCAATGAGCGGTCCTCTCCTCTGCCCGTATCTAACTGGAGATATTCTCGTTTGTTGTTGCTGTTGTGGCGGTATTTCATTTTTCTGTTCTTGTTTTGGATAAATTAATTCTTCAATAAAACTATTCACTCTCAACGACCAATCTCCATTAATAGACGTGTCTATAAAAGCCTTGCGTGGTATTTGTGCAACTATTGCCCCGCCTTTTTTTCGTACAGGGAGCAAGCAATAAAGATAATTTCGCACATCGTTTTTATTTTCAATGGTTTCTAATCCTTTATAGTCAAAAATAACTGGTACAGAACTTTCAAGCCAAGTAGAAGGGAAGCATTCATCGGGAAAGTTAACTGAGAAAATTCCGGACTTCTCTGTTTTACGAAATTCTTTTTTCTCTCTGAGAAAACGAGGATAATCTCTTTTAAGGCGCATACCGTCAACAACCCAAACCATATTTCGATAAAAAATCTCACGAGAAATACGCTCTTGCAGATCAATATGCGAATGCTGAAATTCAATTACGAGATTATGCGCCGTGCGAACATCTGCAATATGTTTTTCGCCTGTTCTTTCATCAAGTAAAGATATTTCTTGCCAATCGGCAGGATAATTGTTTTTCCAAGTACGGTGCCACTCTGTTTCCGGTTCCCACCAATTATCACAAGTTGTTTTGCTACGGTGCGCCCAGTGCCAAATCTTTTGTGTACCGCATTTGGCAATAACAGGCTGCGAACAACAAGGACATATCCCTTTGAGATTGGGGCTTGCTTCAACTCGGTTATTGTCAACAAGTGCAAAATGCATATCTTTTTATTTAATTTGCCGTACTCTTTAAAATATGCGCAAAAATAATACAATTCCT
>Ga0082212_10007417_pt1 | contig 14502 bp, 12 predicted proteins | sample TergutNt197P3_FD_71548 | JGI IMG/M metagenome (GOLD analysis project Ga0082212, IMG submission 71548) | Neocapritermes taracua P3 segment gut microbial communities from Petit-Saut dam, French Guiana - Nt197 P3 | ecosystem: Host-associated > Arthropoda: Insects > Digestive system > Gut ... | reverse complement strand
AACCTCCGCAGGGCTTTAACCTAACTAAAAAAAATCGTGTATAACAAAAACTAAATTCTATGAAAAACAAAAACACGAACAATCCTGTGAAATACAGGAAAAAGAAATACTACTCCATAAACGAAGTGGCAGCGATTTTTAATGTGAATATCTGGACAATACGATTATGGTGCAACAGGTTCGAAATACTGGAACCGCGTTCTAACAATAAAGGCGACATATCATTCTCTTTCGCCGATGTAGAGAGGATAGGATTGATTAGCCATTTAGCTAAAGAGAAAAACATGACATTAGACGATGTTCGTAAGGAACTCGAATTAATGCATGGGAAAGAAGCGGAAAATAAAAAAACCAATCCTCTCTCGTAACTGAAGGAGGATTGGCGAAGCTTGCTTTTTGCCTAACAAGTTACCAAGCATACCGGCATATTGCCGAAACAGGAAGTTTGTGTTTCAACGGTTTCAATACGTATGTACAACTATCTGAGCAATCGGCTCGGATATGTTGACTTTTTTTAGCCATTGCTTTATAAGTACATTAAAAACGAACAAAGCGCTCTACGGCAAACTCTTGAGCCACAGCCATTGCCGACTCTCTCAGAGCATTTACAAGCGACTCTTTTACGTAGGTACGCCCCACAGCCATTGTTATTTTGCGGTATGCATTAACTTTGTCGAAAGGTTTTATTTGATTGTGCCGCTCTTTGGGAACGTAGTTTATAGACATTTCGGGAATTATGGTAAGGCTGTTTGTAACATCAACCATATGCATAAGCGTATCTAACGAACAGTTTGCGAAATTGTAACGCGATTTTATAAATCCTTTGGGCTTGCAGAATATTTTCAAAATTTGATGGCGCATACAATTTCCTTCTGAAAGCATCATCAATTGGGTAATGTCTATTTCTTTAATATCTATGCTTTTACGTTCGAAGAACTCGTTTTTGGGCGAAACGTAGAAATAGAGCTTATCGTCAAAAAGATTGAATTCCTTGATTTTTATCTGGTATCCTCCCGAAAGTATGGCAACATCAATCATATCGCGATTGAGTGCATCAACTATATCTAACGTAAACATATCGCGCACTTCGAGTTCGGCTTTCGGACATCTTTTTACAAATTCGGGAATCAATCTGGGCAACAGATATGGCGATATTGTGGGTATGACACCCAAACGTAATTTCCCTGAAAATTCGCCTTTGAGGTTGCTCACTTTTTCTTTTGTGCCGTAAAATGCTGCAACAGCTTCTTTGGCTTGCACTAACACTATTGCCCCCGCTTCGGTAGGGACTATTGGTTTTTGGGTGCGGTCGAGCAGTGTTACACCCAATTCGTCTTCAAGATTGCTAATCTGCATACTCAGAGATGGTTGAGTAACAAAACAATGCTCGGCGGCGGTAGAAAAACTGCCGTGATTAGCAACCGCAAGAAAATATTCAAGTTGAGTTATAGTCATATAAGTTTTATTTATTGGGTAAAAATAATAGAATCTATTTAATTTAACAAAGATTGATATAAAAATATTTATTGGAGATGAAAAAAACATTCATCTAAACATTTTGGGAACCAAATGAAATGCTTTATTTCCTGTTCCGGCGCTTACCTTTTCCCATGAATCAACAGGGAAATCAATCCCAACTGTTGAGCAGGTTGGCATTTCGCCGTTAAAATATTCGAGCAGGTTATTTGCATAGCTGTAAAAACAGGGATTGTGTCCGAAAATGTACACAGTGCTTGCCGTATCAGGCAATTTCTGAATTAAATCAATAAACTCCGATGTGGTTAGTCCATGGTAAATTTCAGCTTCTTCGCGAATATCGTTTTTATTAAAGCTCAGGCTTTCGGCAAAAATTCGGGCTGTTTTTATTGCCCTGACTGCCGAGCTCGAAATAATAACATCAGGTTTTATCCCCAAATTATTAAGTTCCAAACTTATTTTTTCTGCATCGGTTTCGCCTCTTTCAGTCAAATTGCGGTTAAAATCGTCGTCGTAACCGTAAGGGACTGCTTTTGCATGGCGTACAAGAATAATTCGTTTCATAATTATGACTGTATTTTATTGCATAAACAAATTTAGTTTAAATTACCTTTGTTTCGCAAATTACATGTTTCAAAATTATGACACGAATCGGGCTTTTATCTGACACCCATGATTTTATTCATCCACGTTTGTTTTCTTTTTTTGAAAAAGTTGATGAAATTTGGCACGCCGGCGATTTTGGCAGCATAGCAATAGCCGATACACTGACTGCCTTTAAGCCATTACGCGGAGTTTACGGGAATATAGACGGGAACGATATACGTATGCTTTACCCGCTGCACCAGCGGTTTATGTGCGAGGAAACCGATGTTTGGATAACCCACATTGGCGGGTACCCCGGTAGATATGAACGACATGTAATACCCGATATTTTCGGCTCACCGCCCAATCTTTTTATAAGCGGGCATTCGCATATTTTGAAAGTGATTTACGACAAAAAACTGAATTTTTTACATATTAACCCCGGGGCAGCCGGTTACAAAGGATTTCACAAAGTTTGTACAGCTGTGCGGTTTATAATCGACGGGAAAGATATTCGTGAATTAGAAATATGGGAAATGGAGCGCAGCAAAACCATTCCCCCCGAAACGTTTTTATGAAGGCAGGAGGTAAATGCGTTGCCCTGTATGGAGAAAGTTAAATTTCATGAGAAAAAAGAGTTATTTCTTTGTGTAAAAGTAAAACAATACTAAATTTACTTTTTGTAAAATTCAGTGTTAAAATTCTTAAATTACAAACATAAATGGCTCAAAATATTGGTAAAATCACACAGGTTATTGGCCCTGTGGTCGATGTCAGTTTCGAACAGGTGGGTAGCGAACTCCCCGAAATTTATGATTCTCTTGAAATAGTAAGACCAGGCAAGGAAAGCTTAATTATTGAATGCCAGCAGCACATTGGCGAAAACCAGGTACGCTGTATTGCCATGGATGCAACCGACGGCTTAAAACGCGGTATGGATGTTGTTTCAACCGGTACACCTATAATAATGCCAAAGGGAGAAGCTGCCCTGGGGCGCTTGCTTAATGTGGTGGGCAATGCAATCGACGGACTGGAACAGTTGCCCAAGGATGGATTAAATATTCATAATGAGCCGCCCAAATATGAAAATCTTACTACCGAAACCGAAGTTTTATATACCGGGATTAAGGTTATCGACCTTATTGAACCTTACGCAAAAGGCGGTAAAATCGGTTTATTTGGCGGCGCCGGTGTTGGAAAAACCGTTTTAATACAGGAATTAATCAACAATATTGCCTTAGCGCACAGCGGTCTTTCGGTATTTGCAGGTGTTGGCGAGCGCACCCGCGAAGGCAACGACCTTTTGCGCGAAATGATTGAAGCCGATATCGTTGACTATGGCGAAGAATTTAAGGAATCGATGGAAAAAGGGAGCTGGGACTTGACAAAAGTAGATACGGAAAAACTTAAAAAATCGAAATTGGCCATGGTATTCGGACAGATGAACGAACCGCCCGGCGCCCGTGCACGTGTTGCCCTTTCAGGGTTAACTATAGCCGAAAGTTTGCGCGATGGTGATGGCTCGAAAAGCGATAGTCGTCGCGATATACTCTTTTTCGTTGACAACATTTTCAGGTTTACTCAGGCCGGATCCGAAGTTTCCGCCCTTTTGGGAAGGATGCCGTCAGCTGTGGGTTATCAGCCAACTTTAGCCACCGAAATGGGTATTATGCAGGAACGTATTACTTCTACAAAAAAAGGCTCCATTACTTCTGTTCAGGCGGTTTATGTACCTGCCGACGACCTTACCGACCCTGCTCCGGCAACAACATTTGCCCACCTTGATGCAACCACGGTTTTAAGCCGTAAAATTTCGGAACTTGGTATTTATCCTGCTGTTGACCCGCTGGATTCGACATCAAGAATTTTAACACCCGACATCGTTGGACACGAGCATTACGAATGTGCCCAAAACGTGATTATGTTACTTCAGCGTTATAAAGAACTGCAGGACATTATAGCTATTTTGGGTATGGATGAACTTTCAGAAGAAGATAAATTAGTTGTGCACCGTGCGCGCCGCGTGCAGCGTTTCCTGTCTCAGCCGTTTTTTGTGGCATCTGCATTTACCGGACTGGAAGGGAAATTAGTTTCAATAGAGGATACAATTAAAGGTTTCAATATGATTATGAACGGCGATGTGGATAAATATCCCGAAGCGGCCTTTAACTTGGTTGGAACTATTGAAGAAGCTATTGAAAAAGGCGAACGTATGCTTGCGAGTACCGGTAATTAAAAATGAATTATAACTTATGTTTCTTGAAATAATTACACCTGATAATAAGATTTTCGAAGGAAATGTAAAACAGGTCAAGTTACCTGGCAGTAAAGGCGCTTTCGCAATATTGAAAAATCATGCTCCTATTGTTTCAACGCTTGAAAGAGGTGTTTTAAAAATAGTTGAAGAAGATGGAAGTGAGCATTTATTTGAAGTAAACGGAGGCGTAATCGAAAATAAAGCGAACAAAATTATTGTACTGGTTGAAACGGCCTGAAAAAGGAATAGAACCGCTATATAAATATTACCCTGAAGAAATACTTCAGGGTTTTTATTTGCCGGTTAAAATCGAAACTTAATTATAAACCATCTACTTTTTTAGGTTGAGTCAACCGTTATTCATAATCTATGGGCAACATGCCGCCTGCGCGATTTTGCCCAATATGTCCGGAAAATAATATTTTATCAATTTGATCAGTATTACCGTATTGATCTACTAAAAAGGAATCGGTCATGAAATAAATGGTCGACTGGTCAGTTTTACGGTATAATACGCTAATCATCCCCAATGTTTGTGATTTTGTATAATCTGAATATGGTTTATTAATATTTGTTTCGGGTATAATACTTATCATTTTTTGAGATAATGTATCTTTGATTGCAAAATAATTTTGGGGATTGACAGGAAAAGAACGATTGTATATAGTAAACTTGTTTTCTTGTAAAGTTTCGTTTGCAAAGCTTTTAAAAAAATAATTGGTAGATTGTTCATAAACATTTTCCCTGTGCCGCTTTATTCTTCTGTTATCCGGAGCCGTATCGGTAAACAACGAAACAACAGCATAAAAGCAACCCTGCACGTTATTGTTATCCAAATTACTTGACTGTGAAACTATGTTTTGATTACTTATACTAATATTCAGGTTTAAATTTGAGTTTAAATTTGAGTTTAAATTATAGTATTGTACCCAGAAATCTACCAGAATAAATGATATTCTGTAACCCAAATAATCATTCACTACCACAATGGGCTTGTCGGATGAAGCCGTTAATGTTTGAGTTTGCATGTTGACAGTAAGTTCTATATCGTCTTCGTTTAATATGGTACACGACCTTCCTGCCCTTGTCATACCCAAAAACTGTTCGCGAAAAGCCTTCAATTTTTCTTCGCGGGTAAATCGGTCAGCACGGATGGCTACCTCACCTATTGTATTTATTCGTTCTTTTATATACAATGTATCGGGAAGCCCCTCAAGCGGAAGGTTGATTATGGCTGTTTCGTAAGACAAATGGTGAAGTACTAATCTGGTGTTGATTACCGAATTTGTTTTCAATTCAAATTTTCCCGAATTATTCGTGATGGTATTGATGGATGTCCCGTCAAGATAAACATATACGCCAAAAACAGGCAATTTTGAGTCTTGGTCGCACACAACACCGGTGATTACCTGTGCACCCGCAAAACTGTGCCACAAAAACAATATAGCAATAAGAGTTTTTTTCATAAGACATAATTTAAATATGCAACTGAACTATTTATCCATGCATAGGCAAAACATCAACTACGAGGCAGTTTAATAATATTTCTCCTTTTGGGGTCATAAACAGTTAAGTTGGCAGTGGCTAATGTAATGATTTTTTTACGAAAACAACTTCCGGAATTATTTTTACCACAGTATAAATATTTAGCACCTGTTTTTTGTTATATCTTTGTTGAAGTTTTGCGAAAAAAGAATGGGGAATTTTGAGAAAAAAAGTAAAGTTAAATCGGCTCCGAGAGATAGTAAAGTCGATTTCAAAAAAAAAGAACAAAAAGGGTATGATGTATTTCTTACCAGATTGAATACACCGGTTGCTTTTTGGCTGTGCATTTTTGTGCTGTTATTTGTTTATTTGCAAAAGCAATTAGCTTTTCATTTTTTTTATATTGAACAAGACCGGCTGTTTCTATGGAGCCGTGCCTATTTTTCATCTTTAATTATAAAACCGGCAGGCTTGTTGCAATGGTTAACCGAGTTTTGCATTCAATATTTCATAAAACCATACTTTGGTGCGCTTATTACAAGTGCCTTATTAACTATTATCGGTGTTTTTACGGCAGGAATTATCAAACGCATAGCCCACAAGGCTAATTTGTTTGTATTGAGCCTGCTGCCAACAGTGTTCCTGCTTTATATGCACTTTGACTTGAATTATTTATACGAGGGGACAGTGGCATATCTGCTTATGTTGTTAGTCATGTATGGTTATTTTCACATCAGGCATTTGCCGACTCGTATTTTTTATGTAACTGTTTTTGGCGTATTGTTGTTTTGGTGTGCAGGCTCGGTGGCTTTTCTGTTTACAGTATGTGTTTTTTTGTGGGAAACAGCCAACCGTTTCTCTAAGGCATATATTTTTATTTTACCGCTTTTGTTAGTAACAGCTTTAGCTTTATGGGGAGTTTATGCTTCTTTTGCCGGCGATTATCGTTTGCTGTTTCTGCCTGACTGTTATTACACCCATCGGCTTCGTCCCGGTATAATTATTTATCTATCATGGTTTTTTCTGCCTGCTATTTTGTTTCTCTGCCGTTTTTTACGTGAAAGAAAACCCGTCAGGCAGAAACGTAAATATGCGGAATCGCTATTGCAGTTATTGTTTGTAGTAGTAGTATTTTGGTTTGGTATAAAGAAGTTTACAGATAGAGGTTATGATTTATACAAAGAATTGAATTATTATACGCGTACTGAGCAATGGGATAAGATAATAAAACAATTTAACGAAGAAGTTAGTAATTATCTGTATTTGTCTGTTTTGAATATGGCTTTGGCTGAGAAAGGAGAACTTGCAGAAAATATGTTTTCATTCACTCAAAAAGGGGTACAGAGTCTTAATGTAATATGGAACAGAATGCCACATATTTCGGCCTTGCAAAGCGATATTTATTTTTCGATAGGACATATAGCGCTTGCACAGCAGATGGCTTTTGAAGCAAACGTAAGCATGCAAAATTCAAACGTGTCAATGCTGAAACGATTAGTACAAACAAACCTGATTTACGGAGCATATCCGATAGCCGAAAAATATATTGACTTGCTAATGCAGACAAAGTATTATAAAGAATGGGCACGCGAACATCGCAGATTTTTATGGAACGACGATGCCATAGAAAAAGATTTTCTGCTGAGTATTAAGCGCAAATGTATTCCTGAGTTAAACTCGTTAGTTGAAGAGCAAATGCTGCATATTGATATGGAATATATTGCCATGCAAAATCCGGCTCATCAGCCGTCAATTCAATACGTAGGCGCTTTTTATCTGTTATCAAAAGAAATATTACTTTTTAAGGAATTATTAGAAAAGCACTATGGAACAGATGTATTGCCTGCATTACCTAAGTCATACCAGGAAGCTGTTATAATATTTGCAGAGCAGGATCCTTCGCAATGGGAGCTTTTTGATATTCCGGCGCCGATTATTCAACGATATAACGAGTTCAAAAGACAAGTTTTGGCCAATAGGGGTAATACTGCACTGCCCACTTTGCTGAGAAAAAGTTTCGGTGACACCTACTGGTACTATTATATGTTTGTAAACAGAGCGGAACAAATTTGATACGCTTATGAAAAGAATGAAAATAAAACCTGTGATAAAAAAAATTTTGCAAAGGGGATACTATCTTGTTATATTGTTTGCAGTTGGAACTGTGTCTTGTATAGATAATGTTCGTATTGACCGTACACTTGATACTGCTCCAACTATTTTTCCCGATTATACGAATGTAACAATTCCCTATAATATTGCACCTCTTTCGTTCAAATTGGTTGAGCAAGGCGACTACACGAAGCTAAGAGCCATTTTCGAAAGCGGTACACGGCAAATAAAAATAAAAGCGAGTAAAGGGCAGTTTTCGATTCCTCTTTCATCGTGGAAAAAACTGATGAAAAATTCTGCCGGAAGTACTCTTAGTGTTACAATTCAGGCAAAGGATCAAGGTAAATGGGTAAGTTATTCTGCTTTTCAGATTTTTGTAGCTTCCGAACCGATTGATTCTTACCTTGCATACCGCCTTATCGAACCAGGGTATGAGATATGGAACGAGATGGGTATTTATCAGCGCCGCCTTGATGATTTCACTGAAAGAGTTATTATAAATAATAAACGTACCGATTACAGCTGCATCAACTGCCATTCGTTTTGCATGCAGAATCCGGAAAAAATGCTTTTCCATATTCGTGCAAGTTACCCCGGTACGATACTGATAGATGGCGATCGTATCGAGAAGCTGAACACGAGGACAGACCAGACCATGTCGGCATTAGTCTATCCTTCATGGCATTCTTCCGGAAATTTTGTTGCATTTTCGGTGAATGATACAAAGCAAGCTTTTCATACTACTGACCCAAATCGTGTGGAGGTTTTCGATTTTGATTCCGATGTTGTAGTTTACGATGTGAACAGGCACGAAATAATAACTGCTCCATCTTTGCAGTCAGGCGGTTCTTTTAATACATTTCCTACCTTTTCGCCTGATGGAAAAACATTGTTTTTTTGTTCGGCCGATACCTGTATGATGCCGTATGAATATGACCAGTTGAGATATAGTTTGTGTGCTATTTCGTTCGATCCCGAAAGCCGTAGGTTTGGCGCAAAAGTCGATACTCTTTATAATGCACAAAGTAATGATAGGAGCGTTTCTTTTCCACGCGTATCACCCGATGGGAAATTCCTGATGTTTACGCTTTCGGGTTACGGAAACTTTTCGATTTGGCATAAAGATGCCGACTTGTATATGATAGATCTGCAAAATGGGGAAATGATCCCTATGGATATACTGAACAGCAATGATGTTGAAAGTTACCACTCGTGGAGCAGCAACAGCCGATGGGTAGTTTTTAGCAGCAGGCGTATCGACGGGCTTTATACCCGTCCTTTCATTGCATATATAAATACCGACGGGAAACCGGCCAAACCGTTTTTACTGCCACAAAAAGATGTTGACTTTTATCATTACTTTATGAAGTCGTATAATATTCCCGAATTTATAACCGGTAAAGTGAAACAAAACGGTTTTAAATTAAGCAATACAGCAATCAATGAGAAGGGGATAGATGTTACATTTGCCGGAACAAGATAAGGAAAAAGATTGTTAATACACTTCAAAACGTTTATCTTCAATCTCCTTTATTGCCATACATTCAGCTTCAATTAACCAGCCCGGACGACATACCGGTGCCAATACAATAATATGAGGTATTTGCGGATAATTGCACTCCAGATAAGAGACGGCAGTTTCGTAATCATCAACGTTACGTAAATATACAATAAGGTGTACTACGTCATTCATACCCGATTCTGCTTCAGCTAAAAGCGTCACAATATTTTCAAACATTCGATCCGCTTGTTTCTTTATATTCATCGGATATTCAATTTCTCCGCGGTTGTTAATACTCGCTGTCCCGGAAATAAAAATATGGCGCCTATCTCCATAATCAATGGCAGTACCCCGTTCAAAAGTAACGCCATACTGATGAGTAGGGTTTAAGTGAGTTGGAGCGTAAAGATATTGTGTCTGCTCAGGTTTAAGCCCGTAAACAGCGTACGCATCCATAAAAACCAGCACATCGGGGCTAATATATTTCCCTTCAATTCCGGTGCTTGCTATATAGTGAGTGTCAGATGTTAGTCCTTCCTGCTCAAAACATTTTTTTCGGGCAGCAACCATTCCTGCATAATGCGTATCTACGTTTTGCATATAAACCCATGTACGCCGACAGTGTTTTTCTAATGTACATTCTTTTGCTGCAAGCATTTGAATATAATGTTTAAACAATCTTTCTGTCTGAACTGTTTCATTCCCATCCGATGAATGTAATTGAGTGTGATATAAATGAATATATGAAGAATGAGACATAATCGTTTCCTGAGCATTTTTAGTAAGGCGAACTCCGGCCGTAAAATACAGCCAAACAGCCACTTTAGTTTCATTTAAAGGAGGCTGTTGAACAATAGAGACGGCCGTTTTTTCTTCAGAATGTTTTATATAAGCATGTTGATTAATTGCATCGCTCAAAAAAAACCGTTTCCATACCAAAACCGAATCCTGCAAATATTCCTGCAACAATTTTATCGATGCTTCTATCCGATTAAACTGTTCTGCTGTGGTATGCTTTGTGTCTGTTAATCTGATAATTGCATGATATTCAGGTATCCCATCGGCCGGAACAAAAGAGCTTATCTCTGCCACTGTCGAAAGCGATTGCCATTCCTTTTTTTGATAATTCATAATTAACTTGTTCGTCAAAATTCAGGTACAAATGTAGTGCGAACCGAGAAACAAACAAAAAATTTATATTTGTAAAAACTCTAAGCGGTGAGAAAGGAAGATCTTTTTGATATTCTAAGTTCGTGGGAAAACATTGAATTTGTTGCCGGTGAAATTGCAAACACCCCCGAACTTTATTCCGAGTTAATGAAAATTGCTTTGTATAGCGTAGAACAAAAATCGTGGAGGGCTGTCTATATAATCGATAAAATCAACGATAAATTTCCAAACCTCATACTTCCTTATCTCGAAAAAATTATCAAACAGCTTGAATCCGAAAAACATTCGAGCAAAAAGCGGCATTTCCTAAAATTACTCAGCATGAATGAAATAAAGGAAAAGCATTTAGCATTTTTGTTTGAATACTGCATTGGCACAATGGGAAACGGCAGCGAACCGCCGGCAGTTCGTGTGCATGCCATGCAAATTCTTTATAATATTTCGGAATATGAACCAGCGTTAAAACCTGAGATACTGGCCTGCATTGAACATGAAATGGAATATCATGCCACGGCAGGCATACGTTCGCGAGGGCATAATCTTGCCAAAAAACTGTATAAACAAATAGACAAAAGTTAGTGAAATACAATTATGTTCGACATAATTAACGTGTTTTTATAAAAGCCCCGAAGGGATAACCTTCGAGGCCTTGTGTTATTGAATTTATTTTCGTTTTTAACGTTTTATAACCAGCTGTTGGGTATTGGTTACTTTACCATTGCTTATTTCTACAATATAGGTCCCGTTGCTAAGGCTGCTTACGGGTACCGTAAACTGTTTACCGGAGTAAGTTCTTTGAAATACCACAGTATCATTACTGTCGAGAATAGTAACCGTATATCTACCACCACCCGCACTTCTCGACTCTTCACTGTTATCGTAAATGCTTATTTCAACTTCGGTTGATGCCGGATTGGGACTTATGACGAACGTTGAACCGCCTCTTCCATCATACGAAAAACCTGAGTATGAGGTGCATGACCCACAGTTATTGTATGACGTAACCCAGATATCATGCCATCCTGTGATTCCGTTCGGGTAATAGATAGCAGAAGTCCCATTTCCTGATATTGAACCGGGACTTGCCCCCCATGAATAAACATTTACACCGGTATTAGCGGCCGGTGTTGCAGTAAAATCATAAGTATCATTCGTAAAATTTGGGTATATGTAAACAGTTGGTGCGCCAACCCATGCATTATATGTCGCCAGTGTTGTACCGCTACTGTTTTTAACACTCAATGTTACCGCGCCCTGACTGCTGCTGCCCGCAACAGATATTGAAGTAGAACTCGACGATGAATTTGAAATATTTAACAAACTGTTGCTTTTATCCCAGTAATAACCCGATTGCCAGTTTGTTGCTGAAAAAGTTGTCGAAGAACCGTAACATAAAAGAGATGAACCGCTTATTACCGGCGGCGAAGGCAGCGCACAAACCGTAACCGTTTTTGTAGCAACTACAGTGCCGCTGACACTTCCGGTACGCGCCGACAAAGTTACACTGCCTGTACTTGACCCTTGGCGTGTTGCTGTAGTGGGATTCCCCGAAGAAGTAACCGTAAGAAGACTTGTATTGCTTGATGTCCAGTAAATTGTACCTACCGGCGGGTTTTGCAGGGTATATTGACCGGTGCCGCTGCACAGCTGATCTGCGCCGTTAATTACCGGCGGCGGCGGTGGCAACGCACAAACCGTAACAGTTTTTGTAGCAACTACAGTGCCGCTGACACTTCCGGTACGCGCCGACAAAGTTACACTGCCTGTACTTGACCCTTGGCGGGTTGCAGTAGCAGGATTACCTGAAGAAGTAACTGTAAGAAGACTTGTATTGCTTGATGTCCAGTAAATTGTACCCGATGGCGGGTTTTGCAGGGTATATTGACCGGTGCCGCTACACAGCTGATCTGCACCGTTGATAGAAACAGGCGCCCATATAGCGTATAAAGTATAATTGTGGTCGTCTTCATCAACCCAAAAAACATTATAAATAGAAGGTGTACCGTTAGATGTTTTAGCCCATCCTAAAAAAGTATGGCCTGAAAAGGAGAGGGTAGTATCCGGAGGAGCTGATACAGAACCTCCGTTTCCATTGTTCTTCGGTGTGCCTCTGTATGTTACTGTATTACTGCCAAGTGTAGAAGTAGAAAAAGCGCCGCCGTTAGCATTAAAAACTATCCGATATGCAGGAACAAAGTATCCGTATCCGCTTGTATTAACATTGTACGGTGTAGAAGTTAGAGGATGCCTTACCAAAAAGCCGGGCCCCCATTTTGATATATACTCATCGTTATATTTATCTATTAAAACAGCAGAATGTTCACCGCTATAATATAGAACCTTGGCGCTATCAGGCACACTTTGTAAATCTAAATTATTAAGATTATTTATAAAATAAGCTTCAGCATAACTGCAATCGTCTATATATGGATAGGGATCATTTATCCACACAGGAGTATTTATTACTGTACCTGAAATATTTACCATATGCCATGCGTAGCCATGGCAGTTATAAGTACGCGAAGGACCTCCAATAGTGTCAGGGAATTCGCCAGTAACGCCATAAACTTCATTCAAGGCAATTATAAATGCATTTAACTCGTCCTGTTTAAAAACAGGAGGAGTTACTGTATAATGGGTTGCACTCACCGCAGTACCGTAGGGGGTATAAACAGTAGTGGCTTGCTGAGCAAATCCAGAATAAAAACTGCACAATATAATAGTGATGATTAATAAAATATTTTTCATGTGTTTATGGTTTTATAAGTTATTGAATTATAATTATTTAAATTGGTGCGTTTTTGCAAAAAGTTCATTGCTGTTTTTGTTGTTTCTTCTATTGGCACAATATTTATAAATTGACCCCACCACGTATCAGCGCGGTAAGCCTCAACAGAAACTGCAGGAACGCGAATCGTACAGGAATACAAATGCCCAGACCCAAAGAACCAGTCAAGTCGCTGAGGAGGAGTAGCGCTCATAATGGTAATATCGGTTATGGGGCATCCCGTAAAAACCTCCGTCCCAAACTCTTTTACCGAACTGCCAATGATTACAGATGTTATACCACTGCTATGCGCAAAAGCATTATTTTCAATTTTTATAACCGAATTTGGTATAGCTACTGACGTTAAACCATGACAAAAACTAAACGCATTACTTTCGATATGTGTAACCGAATTTGGAATGTTTACCGACGTTAAATTATCATTATATGATGTGAAAGATGAACTTCCTATAGAAATTACCGAATTTGGAATGGTATATGCACCTTTTCTTCCTAAAGGGTATTTTATGAGTGTAGTTTTCGTTTTATTAAACAGAACACCGTCCTCCGAACTGTATGCCGTATGATCGCTATCTACGTTAATAGCAATTAAACTGCCACATCCCGAGAAAGCAAATTGACTGATAGTAGTTACCGAACTTGGGAAGGTTACAGATGTTAAACCGTGACAAAAGTAAAAAGCGTTTCCTATATCTGCTACTGAATTAGGAACGGTATATGCGCCTATTCTTCCTATAGGATATTTTATTAGTGAGGTTTTCGTTTTATCAAATAGAACACCGTCCTCCGAACGGTATGTAGCATGATCGTTATCGACATAAATAGATATTAAATTACTGCAACCGATAAAAACAGGTAGTTCAACAGAATTTACCGAATTAGGAATGGTCACGATGGTTAAACCTGTACATGCATCAAAAGCGTATTTTTCTATAGAAGTCACCGAATTAGGAATGGTATAAGCACCTGCTTTCCCGAAAGGATATTGAAGCAGTATGGTTTTGGTTTTATTAAACAGGACACCATCCGCCGAACTGTATACCCCATTATTATTATCTACATTAATAGATATTAAATTTTCACAAAGTCTAAAAGCAGACAGGTTAACAGAAGTTACCGAATTAGGGA